>Ga0210409_10004570_pt1 | contig 14856 bp, 12 predicted proteins | sample IncBWH17MmetaG_FD_161649 | JGI IMG/M metagenome (GOLD analysis project Ga0210409, IMG submission 161649) | Forest soil microbial communities from Barre Woods Harvard Forest LTER site, Petersham, Massachusetts, United States - Inc-BW-H-17-M | ecosystem: Environmental > Terrestrial > Soil >... | reverse complement strand
GGAAAGACTGCGACTTGTTGGTTTCTCGTCCGTTTCGAGGTACGACTGGAGGAAGACCGAGCATTCCTGGCTTGATGATTATTCCCAGGCTTATTTGCCGCATATGGACAAGGAAAGCGGTCGTCTCATGAGTTTGAATGTGGAGGCAGTGAAATGATGACGGAAAAAACGACGCGGCGTCCGTGAAGAGGTCCTGGTGGGCTGATGAAGAAAGTTTGCATATTTCATCTTCCGCGCATGGAAAATTTCTACGGCTATTCGATCGATAGCCTCGACCCGACCCCTTACTTCCGGGAGAGCGGTTCCCAGTGGGGATCAGCCAAGATGTTTCGCTCGTTGACCACAGCCGAATCAGTTGATCGAATGTACCGGGAAAGATATCCACCCTATATGCGTTTTGTTCGAGACTTCGTAGATAAATTCAGGGATGCCGACCTGGTCGTTTTGGCCACATACAATCCCATCCACCCGGAGATTTTATACAACGAATTGGAGAAACCCATCAAGGTGTTGGGGTTCGTCGACGACCCCCCCTCCACCTACGTCAGAGGAATCCCGTATCTATGGGTCTTTGACGGTGCCTTTTATGTTTCCCCGAGCTACAACGATCAGGTCCTTCTCAAAGATGCTCTGGAGCGCTGGGGATGCGAGCAGAGCTATTGGTTGCCCCCGGTTCCGGCTCGGAGCAAAGCGGATGACACGGGGAATTTCTGGCCGCTGACCGCCCCCCGCGTGGAGGCCCTGCGGCGCGGCGATGATGATTTCTTTCGCGGCAGAGGGATCGATCTGATTTATGTCGGGAAAATGTACGGTCCCAAAGTTGACCGGCTGATCCAGCTCAAGAAGCGGTTTGGTTCCAGATTCATGATCTATGGGAGATGGCCTCTAGCTGGGTATGGCGGGGCCGCCCGTTTGCTGAAGGGGAAGCCTGCCTTATGGTCGAGGGTTCGCGCGATTTCTGACGAGGAAAGAACTGCCCTCTATTACCGTACCAAGATTGGATTCAACATGCACCTGTCTGAGAGGCCGATGGAAACTGGGAACATGCGTATGTACGAAGTACCGGCCCACGGAATGATGTTACTTTGCGACAAGGCGGGACTGAATGCGCATGAACGGATCTTCGAGCCAGGCAAAGAAGCCGTCTTCTACCATTCCATCGAGGACGCGATCGAAAAAATTGCGTACTATCTGAAACACGACGAAGAGAGGGAAGAGATTGCGCGAGCGGGCTTCGCAAGAGTCCAGCGCGACTATGACGGAGAGGCCAATTTAAAGAAATTCCTGGATTGGGCTGCAAGCCTTCACAAGAAGAAAGCAGCGTCCGTGAGTTCCGAACCGAACATGTGTGCATAACCTTAGTAACTTCATCTCTTGGACGTGCCGGTGCAGAGCGGGTCGCGTCTACCTTGGCCAACTCTTCGAGGAGCGTGGCGTATCGGCGCGATTTGCCGGACTGGCTGGGAGGCTACCCTTCCGGCAATGAGTTTGTACTTGAGCGTGATGAATGACATCGTCGGAGTGGATCGATCACATCCATGCGATTCGAGCGGAGGAACTGGAGCGAGTTCTACAGCATTACGGCTATTGCTTTCACGAAAAGGATCTGCTTGAAATTGGCAGCGGGTCCGGATTTCAACTCAAGATTCTTTCTTCGATTTGCCGCTCATCAGTCGGTTTGGAGATCCGTGGCAGTGGGTACGGAGAACACCGCATCGCCGAGGTGAGAGAGTACGATGGAAGGAGCATCCCTTTTCCCGATGCTTCATTTGACATAATCTTCTCCTCACATGTGCTGCAGTATCTGACTTGTGAGCAGGAGCTTTACGGGGAAATGCGGCGCGTGCTTCGTCCCGGGGGCATTGCCGTCCACGTGGTGCCAACATCGATCTGGCGGTTTTGGAGCTCCGTGCTTCATTATCCTTCCAGGGCACAATTAGTGCTTCGAAAAGTATTGTCCGGGGCCAGTCTCGGTACAGGATCTGGATTGCGAACGACAGGAAAATCTGCGTGGTTCTTACGGGTCTTTGTCAATATGCTTCTTCTGCACCGTCTTGGAGTAAGAGGAAATTGGTTCACTGAACACTTCATTTTGCACTCTAGGAGCTGGCGCCGGAGACTGGCCGGATACGGATGGATCGTTGAGAGAATTGATCCATTAAAGTTGTGGTGCAGTGGATATCGAATGATTGGCGGACGCCTTAGTATGAGAGGCAGAGACAGAGTAGCACGAATTCTTGGGTCCTCTTCCATGGTGATTCTGGCTAGAACGGCGCAGAATCCTGCAACTAGCGGCAGCTGACGAGCTTTTGCGTGCCAGGCAAGTGAGACACAGACCAAGACTACTGAAAGTATGGGCACACAATACCTAGTCCGCTTCGACGATATCTGTCCTACAATGAACTGGTCTATCTGGGAACGCGTTGAGGATGTACTTCTGTGTACTGGAATTAAGCCTATTCTAGCCGTTGTCCCTGACAATCAAGACCCAAACCTGAGAACAGCTGAGCCTAATGCGAAGTTTTGGGACAGGGTGCGCGCCTGGCAGATGCGCGGATGGACCATTGGTTTGCACGGCTATCAACACCTTCACGCCTCTCACAATGGTGGAATTCTGAAGCTCAACCAATGGAGCGAATTCAGTGGTCTCACGTTCGATGAGCAGAGGTGGAAGTTGCAGCAAGCCCGAGATATTCTCGATCGCGAGGGCGTGCATCCTGACCTGTGGATAGCTCCTGCGCATTCGTTTGATGCCAACACACTACGCGCCTTGGACGAGATCGGAATTGGACACCTCAGTGATGGCTTTTCGCTCTATCCATATCGCGATCCAAGTGGAATGATGTGGGTTCCACAACAACTCTGGCATTTCCGCAGAATGTCCTTTGGCATTTGGACCATTTGCCTTCATCTGAACAGTTGGAGTTTGGCGGATGTCGATCGCTTCCATTTCAATGTGCAGGAATTCGCAGATGTGCTAACGGACTGGCGTTCGGTGGTCTCAAGCTATAAGGACCGAATGCGTAGCCCGATGGACTACGCGTTCTCAACGGCTTACTATGCCTACCGTTGGACCCGTCGTCAGCTAGCGCAGATACGTGGGCAATAAATTATGGTTAACCGGTCTTTGGTCTCGGCATCCAGCGGCAGAGACAATAGCGTAAGTACAGCCACTTTCATACCAAGAACTAGCAGTTTTTAGCTGGGATGGATTGCGGGTTGTGGCACGTACGCGCCAGCGCCCATTTTTTAATTTGTTTGAGCGGTACGTTCGCATCGAACATGCAAGCGAGAATATAAGCGAAGCAAATGCGCGCTGGCGCAGGTGCGGTTGGAAGCTATTCTAATCCATTGGCACATTCATGCATCTGCACCTTCGCATGATTTTCAAGGGCTTTCTGGAAAATGATAGCATAGGAGCAGTGAAGCCGATGCGGATCACGCTCGTTACTTCGTCGCTCGGGCGTGGTGGGGCAGAGCGTGTGATGAGCATACTCGCAAGTTCCTGGGCTGGGCAAGACAAAGAAGTGACGCTTCTCAGACTGGATCATGGTGAAATTCCTGCATATCCTATTGATCCCCGTGTGAAGCTGCGCAGCCTCGGTCTGGTCGCAGAATCGAGGAACTTGGTTCACGGGATGTTTCGCAACTTAAACCGAATCCGGGTGCTACGGCATGCTATTCGCGAATCCCGGCCCGACGTCGTGATTGGTTTTCAGTCAACGACCAATGTACTTACTCTTCTTGCGACCCGCGGATTGGGAGCACCCGTCGTCGTGTCAGAGCACTCCGATCCCTCGCGTTCCGACATTGGAAGAGCGTGGAACAAACTGCGCTGCCGAACTTATCCCCTCGCCCACGCGCTGGTTTGTCCAACGAACTCGGCCCTGCACTTCTTCCAAGAGAAGATCAAGGTAGTGGGTCGTACCATCCCGAACCCTATTGCCGTGCCATCTGCTGAATTGGTGCGTTACGGCGCGCATCCGGGAAGAAGCTCAAAAAGGTATACGTTGATCGGTATGGGCAGGTTAGTTCAATCAAAAGGCTTTGACATTCTCCTCTACGCGTTCTCGCGAATTGCCAATTCTCATCCTGACTGGTCGCTGAAGATTCTCGGCGAGGGTCCGCTTAAGCAGGAACTTCAATCTCGGGCCGAAGCCTTCGGGCTTACCGACCGAGTTTACTTTGCTGGCGAGGTTCGCGATCCCTTTCCCGAGCTTTGCGCGGCAGATCTTTTTGTATTTCCCTCGAGATTTGAAGCCTTTGGTTTAGCGCTATGTGAGGCCATGGCGTGCGGGCTGCCTGTCGTGAGCTTTGACTGCCCGTCCGGTCCAAGGGAGATCATTCGTGATGGTTTGGATGGCGTCTTAGTTCCTCCAGAAGATGCGGGGGCCTTGTCGACAGTACTGCATCGCTTGATGAATGATCCGGCGGAACGACAAAGACTTGCTTCACGAGCTCCGGAAGTGCTTAAACGGTTTGATTTGGATAGAATCTTATCTTTGTGGGAGCAGCTTTTCGAGGACCTGACGTTGGCGAAGCAAGGCCAGTTTGTCTCGCACGATCGTATGTAGCAGATGGTAAACAGCTATGGATCAGAAAAGGCGCTCCATAAGCCTTTGGCCGCTTCTGAGTTGTGCGCAACTTCAGTCAGGCCCGGAATGTGAAATACAGAGGGATCTTAATCCTAGCGAACCGAATAGATGAGAGGGTAATCATGGCAAGCGGTCCAGTTGTGGCTATCGATCAGGGATCCGGCTCCAGCCGGTCAGAGGTGAGATTCGAATTTGGTAAGAATTGGCGGCAATTTTTACGGTCTCTGGACGAAGAGAAGATCGTCGAGGCTGAGAAGTCGCTCCGCGTGATGCTTGAAATAGACAATCTGATCGGCAAGTCATTCCTTGACATTGGACTCGGCAGTGGACTTTTTTCTCTAGCCGCGATGCGACTAGGGGCCAGCCGAGTTCATTCCTTCGACTACGATCCACAAAGTGTTGCCTGTGGGCAAGAATTGAAGCGACGTTTCTTTCCCCAGACTCACATTTGGACCATTGAGCAAGGTAGCGTCCTGGATCTAATTTATTTTTCTCATTTGGGTCAATTTGACGTCGTTTATTCATGGGGAGTATTGCACCACACGGGGAACATGTGGCGGGCTTTGGAAAATGTGCTCCCGTCGGTAGCGCCGAACGGCAAGCTGTTCTTAGCCTTATACAATGATCAGGGTGTCTTCTCGCGCTATTGGGCGGTTGTCAAGCGACTTTACAACCGAAAGATTTTCTGGCGTCCGGCAATTGTTATTATTTTTGGCTCTTACTTCGTCATGCGTGGACTGATCTTCGATGTTTTTGTGCGCCACAAGAATCCGCTGAATCGACACAAACATTACCAGAGTCTAAGGGGCATGTCTTTTTTTACAGACTTGATCGATTGGGTTGGTGGCTACCCATTTGAAGTGGCGAAACCCGAAGCAGTTCTCGATTTCTTTCGGCGAGAGGGATTTGAGTTGGTAAAACTCGCGACTGTGGGTGGCCGCAATGGGAACAACGAGTTTGTTTTTGCGAGATGCGCAGATTCGCCGCGCCAATGAGTTCGGAGCGCAAGAGAGTGCTATTCCTCGCGCCTTCCCTCGCTGGAGGTGGTGCGGAGCGTGTTTTTTCAAACCTGCTTCGACACTTGAATCGCGATCAGTTTGACGTTCATCTCGCCGTGCTAAACGCAGCGGGTACGTACCATCAGGATGTACCCGAGCACGTCGTTGTACATGACCTAAAGGTTTCTAGGGCTCGCCACGCTCTACCCCGCGTTGTGAGGCTAGTGTGGACTCTAAGACCGCAGGCGATTTTGTCTACTCTGGGCTACATGAATCTCATGCTGATTTTGGGGAAGCCTCTACTGCCGCATGTGACGAAGGTTTTAGTTCGCGAGACGACGATACTCAGTACTTTTCTTCAAGAGGAGACTAAGCACCCACAATTCTGGGGGCGGCTTTATCGGTACGTCTACGGGCGAGCGAATAAGGTCGTATGCTCATCTGAGGCGATGGTGAATGACATGGTGGAGCATTTGAAACTGCCCCGCGAGAAGCTGGTGTGCATCTATAATCCATTGGACGTTGAAGGCGTACGAGAGTGTGCCGCGATTGGAGGGAATCCCTACGGTGGTCCAGGCCCCCATCTCATCGCCGCGGGGCGGCTTTCCCGGGAAAAAGGCCTCGATGTCCTTCTCGATGCGATGCCCTTCATTCTTGAGCATTTCCCGAATGCCCGGCTTGCAATCTTGGGTGAAGGGCCGTTACGGGCTCAGTTGACCGAACGGACGCAAAAGCTGGGCTTGGCAGAAAGCGTGAGCTTTATGGGGTTTCAGCAGAATCCATGGCCATATCTTAAACATGCTGACTTATTCGTTCTCCCCTCGCGCTACGAGGGGCTACCCAATATCTTGCTCGAAGCTATTGCCTTGGGTACTCCAGTAGTCGCGAGTGACTGCCCCGGAGCAATACGCGAGATACAGGCGATGGGGGCAGAGATGATCTTGGTTCCGCGGGAAAATCCTGTTGCCCTCGCCGAAGCCATAGTCTTAATATGCCGCAGTCCGAGTATTTCTTCTGAATATCCTGCAATATCCCCGCCAGTCCTCGGGAAATTCGAATTACAGCGCATCATCGGCGAGTACGCCGCACTATTTTAGCCATGCTCTCTCTCTTGGCTTTCATCGTCATCGCGGTTCTTGCGGTGCTATCGCTTACCCGAAGAAGGGTGTTCATCATTTGTGGATTCTATTCTTTCTATGCCCTTTTGACAGTCTTGGATGAAGGCAATGTTCCCCACTTGGGTCCCGTGACCGTTTACCGGGCGCTCTATCTGATTATCCTTATTTCGCTTGTTGCGCGATTTATTCAGGACCGTAATTTTTTGGTTCACATTCGCAGATGGCCATTATTATCCTATTCCATTCTTATGACTGTGCTGCTGGCATCCTCCCTTTACTCCGTTACTCATCAGGTTTTCGATTTGGACCAGTCCGGGGGCTTGTGGAGCCGCACTGTGGTTATCTTGCTCTTCTTAGTCGCTGGCTGTCACATCCATAGAGAAAGCGACCTGCAGTTATTTGGGATCACAACCGTTGGAGTGTCGTTGGCACTGTCCCTATGGTTGATCTGGAATGCTGCGCAACTAAATTTTGGGGCTTATCGAGGCGGTATCAAAACAGACATGAACTATGTCTCGACCTTTATATTCTTAGGAGCGCTGGCCCTGGTCAATGCGATTCTTGCGGGCAAGAGTCGTCTGTCCACTTTTTTGAGCCTGCCGATATTGCTTTGCCAACTATTTGCGGCCTTGATCCTTGCTTCGCGTGGAGGATTCGCGGCGTTTGCTGTGGCGTGTATCCTGATGGCGGCTAGCTCTTTTCACTCCTCTGGTCCCCGAAAATTATGGGGCGCAGTTGCGGTCCTGATTATAGTGGTCGGGATTGCCATGCTTCTTCCCGGAAGCGAGAATTTTTTTGGGCGATTCGGTGAAGGAGATATCAGCACGCTAAACGAACGTTCCCTCGTTTGGCTGCAATCTTGGAAATACTTTAGCGATTCGAGCTTGGTCAGGATGGTGTTCGGACAGGGACTCTTATCAGCCCCAATCGTTGTTGGACCGGTGGTACCCGATCTTGCGAATTATCATAACGAATACTTACGATGGCTTATGGACGCGGGTGTTATAGGACTGGCTGCTTTTGTCGTTTTTTTCTGGAGCGTTGGGCGCAAGGTCCTAGAAAGTAGCCATTCGTTAAGACATTTAATGAAAGGTTGGTTCGCATTCCTCTTTGTCGGTGGACTGACGTACGCGAACTCAGACTCTCACCTATTTTGGATTCTATTGGGGCTAATGGTTGCCGGCAGCTCTTTAGAAGACAAAATAGGGCGTCTGCCTCAACCTGCTCCGGAGAACTCTCCTCAAATTCCATCTTCACTTGCTCCTGTTTCAAGCGCCTCCGAAGGACTTTAGTCACTTAGGCGGATGCGCCGGAGCAATGGGGTGCTAGTGAAAAAACCTAAAATTGTCAGACGATCCTTCGAGTATTCTGAGAAGGCAGAGAAAGCAATACGCCCGAAGGTACAACCGGAGAACGGCATTTGTTACCGATCGTGTTCCAAATCTTCAGTGGATGATTAACCACGTATGCATAGTCAACGGTTATGGGTATCTCATTTATCTATATACATTTTGCGCCGTGCAACTGAGGCTGCCTTCTTCTCGCACTGATGATTTCCGGAAGCAGCATAGAGGAGATTTTGTTTGATTGATGGATCCTCCGTTTGGATTCTTGAAGACTCTTGAGTTAGGCTAATCCACGCTTCTCCCAAGATAGGGCAAATGCCGCTCGGTTCAATTTGCCGGACTGAGAAAGCCTCCAAATCGTGAGTACATATGACGAATTGAAACCGGCACCAATCTGGGCGAATGTGGTGGCCACCGTCACCCGTCGGATGCCCATCGGAAAGTCTCGTTTGATTCAGTTGCTTTTTCATGGTTCCAACGAGAGATTCGTGGGTAAGATGGCCGAAGAACTGGGTGGTTATAAATTCGACTGCAGTCTCCGCGACTGGATCGCCCGCGAGGTTTTTTTCGCTGGCTGCTATGAAGCTCAGGAAAGCTCATTTGTGCGGAATAGCTTGCGTTCCGGAATGAATTTCGTCGACGTGGGAGCGAATTGGGGTTTCTTCACTCTGATGGCTGCTCATCTTGTGGGGGCCTCTGGAAAGGTCGTTGCACTAGAGCCTGACCCGCGGATTTTCCTCAAGCTGAAATCAAACGTGGAACGGAACAAACTTGAGCAGGTGCGAGTTTTTGATGTAGCGGCAGCGGATCGCGATGCTGAATTGATTCTTGCCGCTCATGATGAGTCCGCAGAGAATTGGGGGATTTCTAGATTGGTTGAAGGAGGCTCAACAATGCAAGAGACATTCACAGTGCGCTCTCGGCGTCTCGATTCGTTGCTAGATGATGCTGGTCTTGGGAGGGTTGATCTTTTAAAGATTGACGTTGAGGGCGCGGAGGACATGGTCCTTACCGGCATGGAGGCCGGATTGAAGAGCTATCGCTACCGACGCATCCTCCTCGAACTGCATCCTAATCAACTTGCGGAGCGTTGCCAGACCGTTCGCGAAGTTGCTGAAGTTTTGACTGCCAGTCGCTATAAAGGATTTGCTCTGGACTATTCTCGGGCGGCGACGCGGAAAGCATACTATCACCACATGATAGACTTTAGGGAGTTCATTCGACCTTTGGATCAGATGATGGTTGAGGGATTGACGGGCCTCCGGTCTATTAAGATGCCCGACACGCATACGATCTGGCTCTCACCGGATCAAATAGATCAGATCTAGCTCAGGAGGCGGTGGATGTAAGCTATTCCGAGCAGCGCCTTCCGCTTTCTTGCGGCGACACCGCATCTTACTCCCTTGGACTATTGGTGCGGTCAGCTATTTCGCTAAGCGCTTGGCAACCCTGTGCGTCGGAAAATCTGAAATATGCGCATAATGCACATAATAACTGGGCTCCCTACCGGTGGTGCCGAGACTGCGTTGCTGAAGCTCCTCTCCGCCAATAACGGGAATTGGGAGTCCGCAGTTGTATCACTGATGGATGAAGGAACCATTGGTCCAAGGATCGCTGCACTTGGCGTCCCCGTTCACTGTCTGGGCATTCGGCGCGGCAGGCCGAACCCCGCTCGTGCTCTCTCATTAATGTCGATCACGCGACAGTTTCGACCGCACCTTATCCAGGGCTGGATGTATCACGGCAACCTCGCAGCAAGCCTTGCAAGTGTATCAATGCGCCGTCGAGTACCCGTTCTCTGGAACATTCGCCAGTCCCTCGAAGGTGTCGCCGAAGAGCGTCGGCTTACTCAGTCCATGATCCGGCTCGGCGCTCTCCTCTCCTGGCATCCAGCAAACATCATTTACAACAGTTCGATTAGTGCAAGGCAGCATGAAATTTTCGGTTACCGCGGCCTGAGGCGAGTGGTAATTCCCAACGGGTTTGATTGCCAAATCTTTCGCCCTGACAACGAAGCTCGTCATCATGTTCGCAAAGAGTTGGGGATTGGAATCGACACTTTTCTTATAGGATTGATCGCCCGCTTTCATCCTGTCAAAGATCATGCAAGCTTTCTGCGGGCGGCAAACTTAGTGGCAAGAACACATCCTCACGTTCGATTCATCTTGATCGGAGAGGGTTTGACTGGGGAGGCGCCTGCGGTTACGAAGCTCATCAGGGAACAACACTTGGAGAGCCGCGTCTTTCTACTCGGTGAAAGACCGGACACACCCCGTCTTACAGCCGCACTCGACATTGCTTGTTCTGCATCTTTGGGAGAAGGATTTTCCAACACCATCGGCGAGGCTATGGCTTGTGGCATTCCCTCCGTCGTGACGGACGTTGGGGAAAGCTCGCTTGTTGTCGCGAATACTGGCCTTTCGGTGCGCCCTCGGGACCCTGAAGCGCTTGCGCAGGCCATAGACCGCCTTATTGACGCTGGTCCCGAAAAAAGACAGCAACTCGGGGCAGCAGCGCGGCGACGCATCCAGACCGAGTTCTCTCTCCCGGCAATCGCCCGCCGTTATGAAGATCTCTATCGAGAACATGTGGGTACGGCATTCGAGGGTTACTAAATATGTGCGGAATCGCTGGATTCTGGCAAACCAAACGAGGAACCGAAGGTCTCGTGGAAACATTGGATCGCATGGGCGCGGCCCTAGCGCATCGCGGCCCAGACGATTCCGGAACCTTCCATGATAGTGCAACCGGAATAGGGCTGGCATTTCGGCGGCTCTCCATTCTCGATCTCTCGCCGGAGGGACATCAGCCGATGTATTCCGCCTCTGGCCGCTACGTCATCATCTTCAACGGCGAAGTTTATAACTTCCAGGACATACGATCAGAACTAGCCGCGGGGGCATGGAGGGGCCATTCCGATACTGAGGTTATGTTGGCGGCGATTGAGCAATGGGGGGTGGAACCGGCTCTAAGACGTTTTGTTGGCATGTTTGCCGTTGCTCTATGGGACCGTGAAGAGAGAAAACTATATCTCGTGCGCGATCGCTTGGGGATCAAGCCGCTCTATTTCGGACGTGTGGGTGGGAACTTTGTGTTTGGCTCTGAGTTGAAGGCCATTCGGCAGTACCCGGATTTTCAGCCCGATATTGATCGCGATGTCCTTACCCTCTATCTCCGCCACAATTATGTTCCTTCACCGCACTGTATTTACAAAGGCCTATACAAGCTGCCCCCAGGTCATTTTCTCATGCTCGATTCAGCCATGGGCGCACTGCTGCCCCAACCATTTTGGTCGGCTAGAGAGGTGGCCAGGGAAGGACTGCGATCTCCGTTCTCGGGTTCAGAAGCAGAGGCAATGGACCATCTGCACGGGCAACTCCTCTCGGCGGTTCGCTTACGCATGATCGCTGACGTTCCCCTTGGAGCTTTTCTTTCCGGCGGAATCGACTCCAGTGCCGTGGTCGCGCTCATGCAAGCGCAAAGCAGCCGGCCGGTGAAAACCTTTACCATCGGTTTTCACGAAGTGGGCTATAACGAGGCGATTCACGCCAAGAATGTGTCAACACACCTCGGAACCGATCACACCGAGCTTTATCTCACGCCCCAAGATGCGCTGAATGTTGTGCCTCTGTTGCCCTCGATGTATGACGAGCCATTCTCCGATCCATCCCAGATACCCACATTCCTTGTTTCCAAGCTCGCTCGCGAAAGCGTAACGGTGAGTCTGTCGGGCGACGGTGGGGACGAACTTTTTGGCGGGTACAATCGCTATCTTTTCACCAGACGGATTCGGAATTTATTCAAAGTACTTCCCAAGTCTGCGCGCAAGGCTGCTACGGAGCTGCTGCGAGTGGTCCCGCCAGCCAGCATTGACCGTTGTTTTCAACTCCTTCGGCCTATTCTGCCCAGGAAGCTACGGCTGGCAATTCCTGGGGACAAAGCCCATAAACTGGCTGCTCTGCTATCTGTGGAGAGTTGGGAAGCACTCTACTACCGGGCTCTCTCACACTGGGAGAATCCAACGGAAGTTGTGCTCAATTCGCAGGAGCCTGGCACGGTTCTCGCGTCTATCGCCGACTCATCCTGGCCTTCTAATATAGAAGAAGTCATGATGCTGACTGACCAGCTCAATTATTTACCGGATGATATTCTTACAAAAGTGGACCGGGCAAGTATGGCGGTTAGTCTGGAAGCGCGGGTCCCCATGCTGGATCATCGTGTGGTCGAGCTCGCATGGAAGCTGCCGTTACACTTTAAGATTCGCAATGGAACCAGCAAGTGGATTTTGCGGCAGATTTTGTATAAATACATTCCAGCGGAGCTGGTCGAACGTCCGAAAATGGGGTTCGGTGTGCCAATCGATCGCTGGCTGCGAGGCCCGCTGCGAGACTGGGCCGAAGATCTGCTGTCCATAAGAAGCCTCGAACAGCATGGTTTGCTCTGCGCGGAGCCAATCCGCCTAAAATGGCAGGAGCATCTCTCCGGTGTTAGGAATTGGCAATACTTGCTTTGGGATATACTGGCATTTCAAGATTGGTTTGGGCACAATAGCTCAGCTTGTCAGGGGCCTAGTCCTCATTGCTCCAAGAACGCGGGATTGATGCGAGCAGGGTTGCGCTGAGGTCGAAGCGACTTGATTTTGTTTCTGCTTTTCTTATACGAGGTGAGTAGATGCCTAATTCAAACGGAAACCGGGCTTCCTCGCTGCAGGGGCCACGAACCCGCGTCTTGATAACAGGCGGGGCCGGATTCTTCGGGTCGCACCTCGCAGATGCCCTGCTGAAAGATGGCCACGATGTCTTCATCCTCGATGACCTATCGACAGGGAGCATTGAGAATATTCGTCACCTGAAAGCCGACCGCAAACTGCAATACTGGATTGATTCGGTAAAGAACAGGCATCTGCTCGCCGAGTTAGTGGACGAATGCGACGTCATTGTTCATTTGGCCGCTGCCGTGGGAGTGCGCTTGATTGTGGACAGTCCGGTGCACACCATTGAAACCAATGTGAATGGGACCGAACTCGTGCTTCAAGCTGCAAGCAAAAAGAAAAAACTCGTCTTTGTTGCCTCCACGTCGGAAGTCTACGGGAAAAGCGCTCGAGTGCCGTTCTGCGAGGATGATGACCTCGTCTTAGGCGCGACGACCAAGGGCCGCTGGAGCTATGCTGCATCCAAAGCTCTCGACGAATTCCTGGCGCTGGCCTACTGGAAAGAAAAAAGGCTTCCCGTCATCGTCGGCCGCTTTTTCAATATCGTAGGGCCCCGCCAGTCAGGCCGTTACGGCATGGTGCTCCCGACATTTGTCTCGCAGGCGATGGCGGATGCCGATGTGACCGTATTCGGCACCGGCCAGCAATCTCGCTGTTTTTGCTATGTTGGCGATGCGGTCCAAGCAGTCCTCAAACTCTTGGAAAAGCCCCAGGCCGTAGGGGAGGTCTTCAATATTGGAAGTGATAATGAGATTTCTATCGAAAACCTGGCGCGCTCGGTTGTCGAGCAACTCGGCAGCAAGTCAAAGATCCGCTACATCCCTTACGAGCAGGCTTACGAAGAAGGCTTCGAAGATATGCCCCGACGGAAGCCTTCGCTGGAAAAGATTGAGAGGCTGACGGCATGGCGCCCGGTGACCTCACTTGATGCCTGTATCGATTCCGTTGCTCGCCATTTTGAACATAGGGCCAGCAGGCTCACCGGAGATTCCATCCCGCCAGAAGCCCGCTTCGCGGTCGGTTCATAAGAGGCCGTGCCATCTTGCTTAATCCTTACTTTTCCACATGCTGAGTTGTCGCTCTCGCCCCCTGTGGTTCTGGCTGGGCAGAGTCGCGCCTTATTTTGCGCTCATCACGGACAATAGATCTGTTTTCCTCCGGAAGCCTGAGTGATGTATGGAAAAGGTCTTCTGGCTATTTCCTTACCTAGTTTTTGAGGATTGCTGAGCATCGATTCCCTAGTCCAGCCAGGCTTGGACAAAGTGACGCTTCACCATCTGGTCCTCACGCCAATTGACTGAATTTTTCTTCAGATTTTCAGAATAGAAGAGGTGCGAGGCCATCCTTGGAGATATAATGGCACAGTTCCCATGGGACTCAGGCTTGTTCGAGCATCGGAAGCGCAGCAAGTTAAGCACAGAGGATCCCGACTGGTTGCCATTCTCAAAGCATGCGTTTCCCATACAAGAGGGTATACTGCTGTACGTTAATGATACGCAACTCTTGGCGATGGTGGCGAGAAAAATGCTTGGAAACGAAGTAAGATTTGCTTTCTACTGAGGGCTCAACTAGCCAAGGTTTTAGTCTCTGATTGAGCGGCGGACGGATCAAAGAGATACACCCGACCTTGCACGCAGGATATAATTTGTTGCACGGGCAGCTTAATTGATGGCAGAGCACACCTTGGACTGGGGCTTTGCAACTGAGGGAGTTATGAAAACAAATGGAAGACTGAAGGAGCAGTCTCATTGTCAATCGACTTACTCGGATGCCGCAAGCCCGTGGTGCAACTCCGCCTGGAAAAGGGGCTGTGACATTCTTGGTGCCGGTTTGCTGCTGTTCTTTGTTCTGCCTCTAATGGCGGTAGTTGCCCTGGCTGTAAAACTGACTTCGCCGGGTCCAGTACTCTACCGCCAGAGCCGTCCCGGGAAATACGGTCGCGAGTTTTCTATCCTGAAGTTCCGAACGATGAAAGCTGGAAGTTGCCACGCTGGCCCCGCGTTAACACGGCCCTACGATCCCCGCGTGACACTGTTTGGGCGCTTTATGCGAAAGTGGAAGCTGGATGAATTGCCGCAACTTTTCAAT
>Ga0210409_10004568_pt1 | contig 14866 bp, 10 predicted proteins | sample IncBWH17MmetaG_FD_161649 | JGI IMG/M metagenome (GOLD analysis project Ga0210409, IMG submission 161649) | Forest soil microbial communities from Barre Woods Harvard Forest LTER site, Petersham, Massachusetts, United States - Inc-BW-H-17-M | ecosystem: Environmental > Terrestrial > Soil >... | reverse complement strand
CACCGGTTCCGGGCGCACCATCGAACAAGACGCTGGACTTCTCGGTTTACGAGCCCTTCAACTTTTTTCCGGGCTACGACACTCACAACAAGCTGCCTTACGCGGAGCACTTCAATCTCTCCATTCAGCGCGAGCTTACGAAATCAACGGTGCTGACGGTAGCGTACGTCGGGACCGAGGGGCACCGCCTCATCACACAGCGGGAAGCGAACCCCGGCTCCGCTGCGTTATGCCAGCAACTAAACGCGACGCCAGGGGTTACAGACACGACCGCAGGGACCCCCGGCTGCGGACCTGGTAATGAGAACGACGTTTTCCAGCTTCCGAGCGGCTCTTTCGTTTATAGCACCAGGCAGCAGATCCTGAATCCAAATTTCTGCCCCGGCTCGGCTCTGCAGGTATGTTACGGCTCGGGCAACACCAATACGCTTACGAGCGCCAATTCGATCTACAACGCCGCGCAAATCACGGTAGAGCGCAAGGCCAGCGATTTTACGTTCTTGGCGGCGTATACCTTTGCCAAAGGCCTGGACGATTCTTCGGCTTTCAACGACTTGGTAAATTTCGAAAATCCTAAGTTGAGCCGAGGCCTGTCGTCTAGCGACATCAAACATAATTTCGTGGTCAGTTACATTTGGGCCATCCCGTTCGACCGGGCTTTCGGCAATGCGCCTAAACGCTTGACGCAAGGCTGGCAGATGCAGGGGATCACGCGATTCTCGACCGGTTTTCCCATCCAGCTGAACCAAGGCAGCGGTGACTATTCGCTCGCTGGTAGTTCCGCCACGGATATGCCCAACCTCATTGGCAAAGTCGTGACTCTGAATCCGCGTAAAGCGAATCCTGGTTGTCCCACTGCCAATAACACCGGATGTTTCTTCATTCCGCCACAACCGACGTCGACCGCGAATCCGGACCCATGTGTACCAACCACGGGCGCATTCGTTCAAAACTGCACTCTGGGAACTTTTGGCACAGCCAACCGCCGCTTCTTCCACGGCCCTGGATTCAACAACACCGATTTTGGCATATCGAAGCGCACCACAATTAAGGAGAACTACGCTTTCGATTTCCGTGTTGAGTTTTTCAACATATTCAACCACGCGCAATTTAAGAATCCTGGCGGAAACATCACCGATTCGAGCTTCGGAATCGTCAGCCAGGCGCGCGATCCTCGCATCGGCCAGGTGAGCGCGAAGTTCTACTGGTAATCGGTGATGCCGGAGAACGAAGATTGCTTCTGATTGGCCTGTAGCCCCGCTGCGGGTCAAATCACCGCGATGAAATCAAGGCCACAAGGTTTTCCAATCCGCCCTGGCGTTGTCTCCGGTATGGTGTTGACGCTTCTTTTTGGCATCTTACGTACTCAACCGTTATCCGCCGCACAGAGCGCCGCACAGTATCGGAAAAAGGCGATTGAGCTATCGCAAGCGAAGGCTTGGGATGAAGCGATTGCAAGTTATCGGAAGGCGCTGGACCTCGAATCCAACGATCCGGACACCCATTACAATTTGGCTCTAGCGCTAAAGTATAAGGGCGATGCCAAGCAGGCCGCGGAAGAGTTCGAGGTCGCATTGCAGCTCAAACCGAAATGGGCCGACGCGCACTACGGGCTTGGCGCGACTTGGTTTGACCTCCACGATCAGGCCGCCGCGCTCAAGGAACTGAGCACGGCTGCGCAACTCGATCCGGCGAACGCCGGAGCGCACCGCCTCCTAGCGCGCATCTACGCGCAGCAGAACAATCCGTCAGCCGCGGAGGGCGAGTTACGGAAGGCCCTCGCGTCGAAGCCCTCAGCCGACCTGCATTTTGAGCTGGGGCTGACCGAAGGACAGCTCGGCAATCTGGATAGCGCCACGGCCGAGTTTCGCCGCGCCCTCCGACTCAATCCTCGGCTCGCGCCCGCACATTTGATGCTCGGAGTGACCCTCCACCGTCAGGGTGATCGGGTCGGCGCGCTATCCCAATTTCGCAAGGCTGTCGAAATCGATCCTAAGGATCCGGAGTCGCAATACCGCCTCGGCATGGAGCTCAAAGCTGGTGGCGACACGGCCGGCGCGATTGCAGCATTTCAGACCGCGATCGAACTCAAGCCTGACTTCGAAAAGGCGCACTACAACCTGGGTATCGCATTGCGCGCGCAGGGCAAAACCGCCGCTGCCCAAAAAGAACTCGATGAGATGAGCGCCTTGCACGAGTTCCGCTTTCGGCTCACGCAATCGAAAATGCTTACCCTCCAGGGTGTGGATGCGCTGAAGCAGCAGAAGCTTGACGATGCCCTGGGGCTGTTTCAGAAGGCCATCGAGCAAGGTCCCGAACTGCCGACAGGCTACTACTATCTGGGCGTTACGTTTGAGCGCAAGAACGACGCTGCACGCGCCCAAGCGGCCTTTGACAAAGCGCTCGAGCTGAAGCCGGATTATGCGCAAGCCCACTCAAGTCTAGGGCTACTGTACTGGCGTGAGAATGATCGCCCACGCGGGCTCCAGGAGTTTCGCCAGGCGGTGATGTCCGATCCTGACTTGGCTGAGGCCCATTACAATCTTGGGTTGGCCCTGGCGCAATCGCAGCGTCTGGACGAGGCCGGTCGGGAGTTGAACGAAGCCATCAGTCTCGATCCGAAGTACACCGACGCGCGAGTACAACTGGGATTGGTCCTCAGCCAGAACAATGATCCAGGTGCCGCCGCCAACGTTTTTCGGGAACTGGTGCGCCGCGATCCGAGTTTCGCCGAAGGTCACAACGACCTTGGGTTAGTTCTTTTGCAGGCGGGCGACGCTCCTACAGCGCAGGCGGAGTTTGGAGAGGCTGTGCGCCTCAAGCCTGGGTACGCGGAAGCGCACTACAATCTTGGACTGGCTCTGCAACAGGAAGGAAAGGAGGAGGCGGCACGCGCGGAGTTCGCCAAGGCATACGAGATTGCTCCGGAGTTGAAAAATGCGCCCCGCCCATAAATGATCAGATCACTCAAAAGACTGTCGGTAACCAAACTATTGCTGATTCTCGTGATTCCGGTCGTCGCGTTCGCAGTGGACGTTTGTGAGGTTATATCGCCGACCGCCGCGCTGACCGTGCCGCATCTAGCGAAGGCGCCGGAGCTGAACACCGATCCTCATTCGGCAACCTGGTCACACGCCGGTTCCGCATGGATCGTGAAAGACTGCACGCACCGGCTCGACTATCCCAAACTCAAGACCGAGGTGCGCGCGTTTTGGACCGACTCCGACCTGTATCTGCTGTTCATCTCCCCGTATGAGCAGCTCAACCTTTGGCTGCCGGCGGATAACAGTAAAGATCGCCTCAAGTTGTGGGACCGTGACGTGGTCGAGTTCTTTCTGGGAGACGATTGGACAGACATCAAGCGCTACCGTGAGTTTGAGATTGCGCCGACGGGCGACTGGGTCGACTTGGCGATCGACTTGAGTCACGACAAATACGAGGCCGACTGGAATTCCGGATGGGAGAGACAGGGCCGGATCGATGAAGCGAGCCATACTTGGTACGCGGCAGCTCGCGTGCCACTGAAGTCGGTCAGCGAACAGCCGGTGAAGGCCGGCACTAAATGGCGCGCCAACCTCTATCGTATAGACGGGCTAGGCGAAGATCCACAGCGTCATTTTATGTGCTGGCAGCCGACCTGTGTCGTCAACCGCGATCCTAACCATGTGCCCGAACATTTTGGAACTTTGATCTTCACTGAGTAATACGTGACCCGGAGAAAAACGAATGCCTATCGGTCAAGAATCGAGTCGTCGTGGATTCATGAAGATGTTGGCGGCTTCGCCGTTGCTGGCCCAACTTGCGGCTAAGGGTTTGTACGAAAAATCCGCGGCCGCGATAGGCTTTGACCCACGGGAAAATGTATATAGCCGCCTAGGCGTCAAAACAGTGATTAATTGCCGCGGCACATGGACCTACTTGAGTGGATCCCTGCAATTTCCAGAGGTGCGAGCGGCTCAAACGGAAGCGGCACAGCATTTTGTCAACATGGTCGACCTGCAACGCGCCGTTGGGCGTCGCCTGGCTGAGTTGACCGGGGCCGAATCGGGATTGGTCACCTCAGGAGCGGCCGGGGCCATGGCAGCCTCAACCGCGGCTTGCATGGCCGGTAGCGATCCGCAGAAGATCTGGCAGCTCCCAGACACAACCGGAATGAAGCATGAAGTGATCATGGTTGGAGGGCGAAGCGCGTTTGACAACGCCATCCGGCTAACCGGGGCAAAGCTGGTCCTCGTCGAGACGCCCGAAGAAATTGCAAATGCCATCACTGCGAACACGGCCATGATTTACACCACGGATCTGGGCGATAAACTCGTGCGCGAGGTGGCGATCGCCAAGGAGCACAGCGTGCCCATGCTACTGGACGATGCCGCCGGGATTCCGCCAGCCGAGAATCTAAAGCTGTACGCAAATATGAAAATCGACTTGTACACATTCTCCGGAGGCAAGGGTCTGCAGGGACCGCAATGCAGTGGCGTGCTGTTGGGCCGAAAGGATTTGATCGAGGCAGCGCTGCGCAACTCCGCCCCATGGGAGGGTGCGGTGTGCCGCGCGATGAAAGTCGGGAAAGAAGAAGTTATCGGGTGTCTGACGGCGGTGGAGACCTGGCTTAAAATCGATTCCAAGAAACTCTACAGCGAGTGGAACGCACGAGTGGACCGCATCGCCAAACTTGTTGAGACGGTGCCCGGCGTGAAAACGGAAACCTATGTGCCCGACGATGGGAACCGCTACCCAACACTAAAGGTTTCGTGGGACCAGCAAGCCTGGGGGTTCACCATTACCGACTGCGTCCAGAAGTTGAGGGCAGGCGATCCTGTTATCGAAGTGCTCGGTGCGGACAATCCCAGCCTGGTGCCCGCGGTACGCGAAGGAATACAGAAACCCAACGCGAAGGAGCGGAAGGAGACGGACCATATCGAGTTGGTTTCCATGACGATTAAACCTGGCGAAGAAATGATTGTTGGGCAAAGGCTCCGAACAATTCTAAGCTCGGCGCGCAAGGGAAAACCCGCGTGAGGTTCTTTGTCCTACTCGCCGTGTACTTGCTTTGCTTGGCGGGCGCGCGCACCCAATTACGAGTGGTTCAGCCGGAAAAAGCGGTACCTGCCAGTGATGTGTTAGGCTCCCCTGCAATCGATGCAGGCGACTATGTGTATGTGTCTGGGCAGGGACCTCGCCGCCCAGACGCGAGCACTCCACCTAACTTTGCGGACCAAGTTCGCCAATCTCTCGAGAATGTAAAGACAATAGTTGAAGCAGCCGGCTTGACGATGGACCACGTCGTCTACGTCCAGGTCTATATAGACGATATGAGCCACTCCGGGATGGTAGACCAAGTATTCGCCGACTTTTTTCCGAAGACGCCGCCGGCCCGTGCGCTCTTGGGTGTCGCGCGTCTCCCCCAACCTTCCGTGCAAATCACTGCCGTCGCTGTTCGCGATCTGCAAGGAAAGCAGCCCGTGGCTTTGCCCAATGCCAAACCGAACAAAGCGTACTCGGCGGGTATGCTGACCCACGACCGGTTATTCGTTTCCACAATGCTGGGTATCGGCCCCGCAAACGGCACCGTGCCAGCGAGTCCCGCCACGCAGGTTGATTTCGCGCTCGATCGTTTAAAAACACTCGTGGAAGCCGCGGGGCTCACCCTCAGCAACATGGTCTTCGTGAACCCGTACCTGACTTCCGCAATACCAATGCGAATTATGAATGAACATTACGCCCGCCGCTTTGAATTCGGGAATACACCCGCACGCGCCACAATTGAAGTGTTGAGTCTCCCCGAAGGTGCCCAAATCGCCTACACCGGCGTGGCCGTGCGCGATCTAAGCAAGCGCCGCGCGATACGTCCGAAAAACATGCCGCCAAGCCCGACCGCAAGTCCGTGTGTCTTCGCAAGCGACACGCTCTATTGTTCGGCGAAGAGCGGATTCATTCCGGGGCCAAACGGCGGGGTGTTCGCGGCCAGCACCACCGATCAGGTTCGCCAGACGATGCGAAATCTTCTCGACAACCTGGAAGAGGCGGATATGAAATTCGATCAAGTTGTCTCGACCACAATCTACTTGGACGATTTGTCGGAATTGTCGGTATTTGCGAAAGTGTACCGAAAGTATTTCAGCGGAATCTTGCCAGCCCAGACGGCGGTTCAACAAATCCAACCCGCCGAACGAAAGCCCGACGAAGAGGGGCACTACCCGGACTTGGAGCAGGTCTCGCTGATAGCTGTGCGCAGTGCGTCGAATCATTGATTCGATTGCATCGCGTCGAAGCCTCGAATCCGAGGTCGCTCTCCAACAAGGTAATTCCGTGGGAGATCACCAACCAGATCCGATATCGGCGCAAGGTAATCTTGGAATGGATTCATCTTGAGTCCCGGCCGAGGTGTGAGGGTGCCGAAGAAAAAGTGGTCGGGGCGAAAGGATTTGAACCTTCGACCTCCTGGTCCCGAACCAGGCGCGCTAGCCAGGCTGCGCTACGCCCCGAGCAAGATGCCCAGACCATGAAGTCTGAACAGAGGTACAGCTTAACACAGGCGAATAGGTTCCTGGAATTGCGATCAACAGGTCAGGATCTTCAACGCCAAAGCGCTTAATGCCGGACTCGATCGCGCAACCCGGTTAAGGGGACTTCGTCGCCGACACAGAGGACTGAGAGATTTCATACGTGCAGGAGGCGCGCCTCGGTGATGGCGCGGATTTTCTTTATCGGTTCGAGGATCGATGGCGATACGGTGCCGTCAAGGCGGACCAACGCCACCGCTTCCGCGCCAACGGTCGCTTGCCGGCGGCCCAGAGCGAAGGTGGCGATATTGACCCCGAGTTTGCCTAGTGTCGAGCCCACTTCACCGATGACGCCGGGCTCATCGCGATTACGCAGGTAGAGGATGGTGCCTTCGAGTTGGGACTCCACGGGAATTCCATTGATCTGCAGTACGCGGGGAGAGCCATCGTGCAAAACGGTGCCTTCCACGGTGAACTCCGCGGCTGGATCCGATGCGCCTTTATCCGGAAGCGCTGATACTTCCAGCGTGTTTGGAAAGCCGTGTTCGCGGCGGCGGGTTTCTTCTTCCACGGCCAAGCGACGAGCCGCGGCGACCTGCGGAGCGTTGACCACGTTCACTTTTTCGTCCAACACGGCGTTCAGCAGGCCGGTGAGCACAGCGCTGCGCAGCAGGTGCGTGCCGACTTCGGCGACTTCTCCGGCGTAGCGAATGCGAATGCGCGCTGGGCGCGAGGAGGCGCCTTGCGCGACGAACGAACCCAGGCGCTCAGCCAGCGCCACATACGGCCGGCCGCGACGGTACTGGTCGGCGGAGAGGGCCGGCAAGTTCACCGCGTTGCGAATTACGCCTTCCGCCAGATAATCGCGGACTTGCACGGCGACTTGCGTGCCAACTTCTTCCTGGGCTTCCGTGGTGGATCCTGCGACGTGTGGGGTGGCGATGACGTTGGGCAAACTGGTTAGGGGCGAATTCTTGGGGGGTTCTTCAACAAAAACATCGAGGGCGGCGCCGGCGACCTTGCCGCTCTTCAAGGCTTCCGCCAGCGCGACCTCATCGATCAACTCGCCACGGGCGGCGTTGATCAGGCGCGCGCCATTTTTCATTTGCGCCAGAGTATTTGCATTGATCAGGTTTTGCGTAGCTGGGCTGAGAGCGGTGTGCAGGGAAACGAAATCACTCTCGGCGAGCAGCTTTTCTAGCGGAACCAGCTCGACCTGCACTTCGCGGGCGGCGGCTTCGCTGATGTAGGGGTCGTAGCCCAGGACGCGCATATCGAAGGCTTCGGCGCGGACGGCGACTTCGCTGCCGATGCGGCCGAGTCCGATGAGCCCGAGGGTCTTGCCGCGGACTTCCGTTCCGGCGGCGCTCGATTTCTCCCAGCGCCCTTCGTGGATGGCTTTGTCATGGCGGGGCACTTGCCGGGCCAGCGCGAGTAGGAGCGCAAAGGTATGTTCCGCCACGCTGACGGCGTTTCCACCCGGTGTGCTCATGACCAGAACGCCGCGGCGAGTGGCCTCTTCTAGGTCGATATTGTCGACGCCGACTCCAGCACGGCCGACGACGCGCAGGCGCGGAGCTTTCTCGAGAAGGTCGGGAGTGACCTTCGTGGCGCTGCGGACGATGAGAGCGTCAGCGTCGGCGATTTCCTTGATGAGCGTGTCCTTGGTGGTCAGGACGATGTTCCAGCCGGCGCTGCGCAGGAGTTCTACGCCGCGTTCGCTGATTTTATCTGCAACTATAACTTTCATCGGGCCTCGTCTGAGTTGTTTGAACGTGGCACAGTACTGACCGCAAAAAAGGGCAGCAAGCAAGAGAATTACGGTAGCGGCGTTGTTGCGCCGTGTCAAATCGGCCGATACCTGCGGAATGGGAGCACAACGTCAGGGCACGGCTTCAGCCGTGCTGTCTCGGCATGAAATCCAGAAGGCTTAGCCGCTGGGGGGTCTTGCTCGAAAGCCAGCGGCAAGAGCCTGCCTGCTCCCGGCAGGCGTGTGCTACTGGAGCCGCGCTATTTGGAGGATTTCTCTATGGGAGCGGCCCAGTGGGAGAGATGATTTAGGGATTTTGTGTCGGTGGGGTCGAGGTGGAGAGGAGTGATAGAGACGGCGCCGGAAAAAATCGCGGCGTAGTCGGTGTCGGGTGCCACATCTTTATCGATGCGCTGCTCGAAAAGCCAGTAGTAGGTGCGGCCGCGCGGGTCTTTCCCTTCGCTTAGTTGGTTGCGAGTGATTTTTTTGGATTGGCGCGTGAATTTCACTCCGCCCGTCCAAGGCTCTGGGACATTCACGTTTAGCAGGACTTGGTCGGGCAATCCTTCCTTCAGGATTTGCTCGGCGGTGGAACGAGCAATGCGCGCGGCGGTATCGAATTTTACTCCGGCGCCTTTCGAGCATAAGGACATAGCGAAGGCGGGGATGTGATGCAGTGCGGCTTCACGTGCGGCACCCACTGTGCCGGAGTAGTAGACGTTTTCGCCGAGATTGGCGCCGAAATTGATCCCGGAGATGACCAGGTCGGGCGGCTCGGGCAAGAGGCGGTGAAGAGCGACAATTACGGCGTCGGCGGGAGTGCCTTCTACCGCCCACTGGCGCTCGCCGACGTTGTGGCAAATGATCGGCTGGCGCAGTGTGAGGGATTGCGCAGCGCCACTTTGCTCCCGGCTCGGCGCGACGATGCTGATCGTGCCAAATCCTTCAAGCCCCGCCGCTAGAGCTTTTAGCCCCGCGGCGTGAATCCCATCGTCATTCGTCAGCAAAATATGCGGCATTCGCGTAACGCAGCCCCGCCAATGCAGGGCACGGCGTACTCCATCGGGTACTAAATCATCGTCGCGAGGGAGGAAAAGAAGTGGTCGGGACGACTGGATTTGAACCAGCGACCTCACGCACCCCAAGCGTGCGCGCTACCAGGCTGCGCTACGTCCCGACCGCGGCGGCTCGCGTAGAGCCGACTCGAAGGCGGCCCGTGAAGGCCGCGATCGACAACAACGAGCGTATCACCGGCGTTCGAGGAGCGTCAAGAAAGCGCGCAGGGTGTCGCGCAGATCGAGCAGCATTTTGCGGCTCAAAAGCTCGGCGGCGTTTTCGTTGTGCGGGGCCGAGGACATTGTTTCGAAGCCGGCCGTCCCGTTCTCGCGAAGATGGCGGCGGGCTCCGGCGATCGTAAAGCCTTCGTCGTAGAGCAGGCGCTTGATCTTGAAGACCAGGTCGACGTCATCCTGGCGATACATGCGGTGGCCGTTAGGGCTCTTTACGGGCTCCAGCATGGGAAATTCACTTTCCCAGTAGCGCAGGACGAAGGGTTTTAGTTCGGTGAGGCGGCTGACTTCGCCGATGCGGTAGAGCTTCTGCTCGGCGGCGGTTTGTGTTGCGGTGCCGTTGTGCGCCATGCGTGATTCGGCCTGCTGGGCACAATCCTAGCAGTTTGCCGCCCTTCGCAGTAGAGGGTGTTTCCTCGATTGCAGCAGCTCAATCTTCCCGCTGGCCCTGCCTCGACCGCTCGCCACGCTTGCGGAGGCGCTGCACAAAACGAACGGGTGTGCCGACGAAATCGAACTTGGCGCGGAGCTGATTTTCGAGAAAGCGCTCAAAGCTAAAGTGCAGCGGCGTTTTCTGATTGGTGAAGAGAAGAAACGTCGGCGGCGATGCTTTTGCCTGCGTGATGTAATAGATTCGCACGGGACGAGCCTTCGGCGTGCTGCCGCGCTGCAGATCGACGTCTTCCTTCAGCCAACGGTTCAAGTCGGGGGTGGAAATGCGGCGCTTGCGGGCCAGGGCCACTTGGTCAATCAGGGGAAAGAGCTTTTGCGCGCGCTCGCCAGTCTTGGCGGAGAGAAAAACGATGGGTGCGTAGCTGAGGAACTTCAGTTTGCCGCGCACCATTTTTTCGTAGTCGAAAAGCAACTTGCTCTTGTCCAGCTCGTCGAATTTGTGCTTCTCATCCGGGCCGCGTTTCGCTCTACCCTTGGTGGTGGCGGCATCGCGTGCGCCTGCCTGTCGCGCGGCTTCGGCGGCCAGGTCCCATTTGTTCATCACGATGATGACGGAGCGGCCGGATTCTTCAGCGTAACTGGCGATCTGCGCGTCGCCCTGCATGACCCCGTGTTCGCTGTCGACCACCAGAAGTGCGACGTCGGCGCGCTCCAGCCCGCGCCGCGCCATAACCACGCTGAGTTTTTCCGCCACCAGGTTGGTCTTGCCTTTGCGGCGGATGCCGGCCGTATCCACAAATCGATAAATGCGGCCGTCGCGACTCACTTCGGTGTCTACGGTGTCCATGGTTGTGCCGGGTACGGGAGACACAATGGAGCGCTCTTCGCCGACCATCCGGTTGAGCAAGGTGGACTTACCGACGTTGGGCCGGCCGATAATGGCAATTTCCACCGGCCCGGCTTCCTCGCTCGCATCGGCAGGGGCGGAATCTTCCGGCAGCATCGCAGCGGCACCGGAAACCAGCGCGATGGCGGCGTCTAGCAGATCGTCGACGCCCGTGCCGTGCTCGGCGGTGATGGGGAACACCGGCACTCCCAGGCGGTGAAAATTAGCCGCATTGGATTCTTGCAGCGGCGAATCCACTTTGTTTACCGCCACGAAGAAGGGCTTGCCAGTGCTGCGCAGAAGGCGAGCCAATTCTTCATCCAGCGGCGTGATACCGGCTTGGCTGTCGACCACCAGCAGAAGCAGCGCTGCTTTGTCGATGGCCACATGCGCTTGCCGCAGGATTTCCGTTGGGATTAGCGCCTTGTCATCGGGAACGATTCCGCCGGTGTCCACAATCTCAAACGACCGACCGCGCCACTCCGCCTCTCCATAGATGCGATCGCGGGTGATGCCCGGCTCGTTGGTGACAATCGAGCGGCGCGTACCGGTGAGTCGGTTGAAGAGTGTCGATTTGCCGACGTTGGGGCGACCGACGATCACCAGGGATGGCTGTTTTCTTTTCATGGGATACGAGCCGCGGACACAGCGAAGAATTCCGGCAGCAATATGACCTTCCACTCTAACGCATTAGAGAAGAAGTGGGAAAGAGCTAGGCAAGCGGGACTAGGCTTTTAGCTTAGCTTTCGGTCTAGCTGTGGAGGCAGGCTTCTTGTTGGCGCGTTTGCTGGTGTATAAAGCTTCGTCGGCACGAGCTAACATCTCTTCCGGTCGCTCGCCCATCTCGTAATCCTTCCAGCCGGCCGAAAAAGACACCGGAATCTTCTTTCCTTGCCAATCGAGTTCAAACGAACGAAGACGTTCCAGGACAAGCTTGAGCTGGTCCAGGGTGCACTCGGGAAGCACCACCAGGAATTCGTCGCCTCCCAAACGTACCGCTAAGTCCGATCCGCGGATGACTTTGTTTAAGCGGGAGGCAAATTCCTGCAACACTTGGTCTCCGGCGGGATGCCCGTACGTATCGTTAATTTCCTTAAAATTGTTCAGGTCCAGGGTGAGCACGGTTAGCGGATGGCCGCGGCGCTCTGAACGCGCAACCTCCGCTGCCAGCCGCTGCTCTGCGAAACGCCGATTATAAAGACCGGTCAGAGGATCAATCATTGCGAGGTTGCGCAAGATATAGGAATGGTTCTGTTTTTCCAACAACTGCCGGCGCAACCGTTTAATCAACATTTCCTGATAAATCGTGTAGATATTGAAGAGAATAATCAGCGTGATCAGACCGAACACCGCTTCCGTCAGCTTTATTTTGAAAAACGTTTCCCCGCCGGTCAGGAGCGCAGGCAGGGTAAGCGAAATCACCGCAAAGGTAAGAAGAAGGATGACGAAAATGGAGTAACCGCGCACCCACCAATCGCGTTTTTCGATCCGCCGACGTTCTTCGGCGAGTTCCTGTGCGGCAACTTCTGTGGGCGCGGGTGCAGTGTCGAGGCGGGTTGGGTCGGTCATGGTGTCAGGGTGTGCGGAACTACGAAACTCAATCTATTTACGTTAGGGCGAGAGCATGCGGGGGGTCAAGAGCGGATTCCACGTGAGATTACACGGCAGTTACGGCCTTAGGAATAAAACGGATCCTATCAGCGGATAGCGGCGTCGCGGGGAGCGCGCTATCTGCGGGCGGAGCCGCGTAAATAGCCGGAAAACCCTTAGCTCCAGCCCGATGCTTTCCACTTGACAATCTAGAGGACCGCGGTATTCTGCTCCTCTTGACGATCTGGGGGAAGGTGGATGCCGTGGGGCCGAAGCTGAGCGGCGTGGTGCAAGGCACGCTGGATATGCTTATTCTGAAAACGCTGGCCCTGGAGCCGATGCATGGATACGGCATAGGGCAGCGCATCGAGCAGATCAGCAAGGGCGTATTTCAGGTCAATGCCGGCTCGCTCTTTCCGGCTTTTCGGCGGCTGGAACGCCAAGGGCTGATCGCCGGTGAGTGGCGGGCCAGCGAGAATAACCGGCGCGCCAAATATTACGTGCTTACCGAGAGCGGCCGGAAGAAATTCAAGGCGGAAGCGCGGGAATGGCGAACGCAAATCGCGGCTATCGCCAGAATTCTGGAAGCGACGTCGGGAGAACTGTGATGAGCGTCTTCAGGGTGATTCGCGGCGGAGTGCGCGCGCTGTTGCACAAGCAGCAAGGAGAGCGCGATCTTGACGAAGAGCTGCGGGCTTACGTAGAGAGTGCGGCGGAGCAGAAGATGCGAACCGGCATGAGCCGCGAAGACGCGTGGCGTGCAGCGCGGGTCGAGATGGGCAGCCTGGAAGGTCTGAAAGAGGATGTCCGCGAGGTTGGCGGGGAGGTGACGCTCGAGAGTTTTGCTCAAGACGTCCGTTACGGCGTGCGGATGCTGCGAAGGAATCCGGGCTTTACAAGTATCGCAGTCCTTGCGTTGGCGCTGGGCATCGGGGCGAACACAGCCATGTTCAGCGTGATTGAGGCGGTGCTGCTGCGGCCGCTGCCCTACAACGACACGAAGGAACTGGTTCGTGTGGCCTCCACCTGGGAACGCGACGGGGTAACGGCGACTTACTCGTCGTCCCCCCCAGATTTTTTCGATTGGCGGGACCAGAGCCGGTCGTTCGCTTCGATGTTCGCATACCAGATCGGTGAGAACGCGTTGACGGGGCGAGGTGAAGCAAAACGGGTGCGCACGGTGATGACGACCGCGGAGATGTTTGCGACGCTGCAGGTCCGCCCGGTGCTTGGACGCGGATTTCTGGCCGAAGAGAATCGCAAGAGCGCGAATCATGTGGTGGTGCTCAGCCACAGCTTATGGCAAGCAGAGTTTGGCGGAGCGGCAGACGCACTGGATAAAACGATTGAGTTGGACAGCGAGCCCTACACGATCATTGGGGTGATGCCGGCGGGATTTCAGTTTCCGCTGACCGGCAGCGATGCGTATATGCCGATCGGTTTCGACGAGAAAGTGATGACGCAGCGAGGAGCGCACTACCTCCACGTGCTAGGACGATTGAGGAGCGGCGTCTCAGTGGCGCAGGCCAACGAGGATTTAGGCGGAATCATGGCGGAGCTGCGAAGGCTTTATCCCGACAAAGATGGAAAGTGGGGCGTGCACGCGGACCGCTGGAGCAGCGCGCTGGTGGCAGAAATTCGTCCGGCCCTCCAGGTGCTGCTGGGTGCGGTGGGATTGGTGATGCTGATCGCGTGCGCTAACATTTCGAACCTGTTGCTGGCGCGCGCGGCGGCGCGCCGTCGCGAGTTGGCTATGCGGCGAGCTCTCGGCGCAGGGCGATTGCGGTTAGTGCGGCAGATGCTGACCGAGGGATTGTTGCTTGCGCTGCTGGCGGGCGGGGCGAGTCTGCTGCTAGCGCACTGGGCGCTCTTGTCGATCGTCAGCTTTGGCCCAAGAGATATTCCGCGCATCGACAATGTGGGGCTGAATACCGCAGTCCTGGCGTTTACGCTAGCAATTTCGGTGCTGAGCGCCCTGCTCTTCGGGCTGATTCCCGCGCTGCGGTCGGCGTCGCCGGAAGCGAGCGCCTTGGTCAAGTCAGCGGCGTGGTCGTCGCGCGAGGCCGGGCGCGCGCGCAACGCGCTACTGATCGCGGAAGTAGCTTTGTCGATGATGCTGCTCGCGGGAGCCGGGCTTCTGATCCGCAGCTTCATCGGCCTTCGATCCCTCAGTCCCGGCTTTGATCCCAATGGCGTTTTAACGCTGAACGTTAGCGTGCCGGATGCGCACTACAAGAACAGTTCCGCGCTGCAAAGTTACTGGGATGAGGTGCTGATACAGGTGCGCGGGTGGCCGGGTGTCACATCGGTGGGTTTGGTGAACGAGCTACCCATGTCCGGCGATGATTTCAGCAGCAGTTTCCGCGTGGAGGGAACAACGGTACCGGAAAAAGATGAGCCGTCAGCGGAGTTGCGAGCGGCCACACCGGATTATTTTCGCACGCTGGCGATCCCA
>Ga0210409_10004566_pt1 | contig 14868 bp, 17 predicted proteins | sample IncBWH17MmetaG_FD_161649 | JGI IMG/M metagenome (GOLD analysis project Ga0210409, IMG submission 161649) | Forest soil microbial communities from Barre Woods Harvard Forest LTER site, Petersham, Massachusetts, United States - Inc-BW-H-17-M | ecosystem: Environmental > Terrestrial > Soil >... | reverse complement strand
AAGAAGTGCAAGGACGTATCACGGAAGAACGCTCTCGATCATGTTGCCGGTTTCTCGGTCTTCAACGATATCAGCGCCCGCGATATTCAATTCGCGGAGATGAAGCGAGGCTTCTGCAATCTCGGCAAGAACTTCGCATCCTTCGCCCCCATGGGACCCTTCCTCGTCACCCCCGACCAAGCAGGGAATCCTGACAATCTAGGAATGGAACTCCGTGTCAATGGTCAGACTAGACAGTTTTCCAGCACGAAGAACATGGTCTTCAAAATCCGCCAGCTCGTCGAGTTCTTCTCATCCATGACCCTAGAACCAGGAGACATCATCACATCCGGCACGCCCTCAGGTGTGGCAATTTACCGCAAACCCGACAAGACGCCCTTTCTGCTACAGCCAGGAGACATGATCGAGTCCAAGATTGAGAATCTAGGACGGTTGCAGAACACAGTCGTCGCAGAGACTGGTCCTGTAAAACCAGCTTTCTAGAAGACCTCGCAAGACGATAAGCTAGCGCTGGAAGGCTTGATCGTGTATCCGCTTAGGGTAAGCTGCGACAGTTACTTTCTGAAGACTCACCTCACCGTTCTTCTGAGCCTTGTACGAATCCCATCCCAGCTTTACAATATGGCTCAGAACAGCTGAGAAAGTTGGTTTCGGAGGCTCCAGCCTATCATACAGCCTCCTCATCTCATCCAATAACTCTCTAGGAATTCGGACAGAGTAGGGAATTGTAACAGTCAAGCCATCCATCACACTACACTACGATACGCACTTCTCACTACACCACTGGCTGGGAGAGTTGATTGTGGTGTAACCTCTGCCCTTATGCTCAGGTAACAAGAATACGGGGCTCAGAGGTGAATCATGTATGAGAATTAATCAGCTGAAGAGATTCATCAACAATGACGTGGTCGGCCAACTGAACAACGGACTCTTCTTCGAAGGCTACGTTCTACAAAGAGCGGGGCGAGCATCAGTCTTCGACCGGGACAGTCAAACACAATGCCAAATCAGCGCAACCCGAGTCAAATGGCTCACAAAGGCGGTAAGATACTGCTAACTCGGACACGGGCGGAGGACGGTCCAAACTTCCCGATTTCTGAGCTATTTCTTGGTTGTGGCGGGCCCGCCGGGAATTGAACCCGGGACAGCCGGGTGTCTTCCGTGAGGTAAAAGCTTCACCAGAGAGGTCTCTTCCGGTGCTCTACCTCTTCAGGATCCCTTTTTGGGAATCTGGCTGAGCTACGGGCCCGCGCGACGGCCGAGTTCGAAGTGATCTATATTAGTTGATTTTCCACAAAAGATGAGCGCGTCCCACGAAAAACAAGATGCCTAGTCATCGAGGCCTCAAATCAAGACTGGCTTACCTGGCTCAGCCTGACTGAGCCGACGACCTCTAGAAGATTTCTTCCTTGTGCAATATTTGCCGGTACTTGCTTCCTCGCAATCAGGCCTGCGATGATGAGCTTCTCGACAACCCTGGAGGTTGGGCCTAGAACATCTTGTAGGGCTTTCACGAACTCTCCGACAAGTTTCGGAATCTGGTCGGGTGAGATCGAATTTCGTCTTTGGAGGAGTAGAAATATTGATTCTTTGACAGTTGGTCCCAGCGCGTCAAGCGCTGCGCTGACAGAGTCCACTAGGGCTATGTCGAAAGCATTCTTACCTTCATCGCCCAATTCTGTGGGACCTCAACGGCTTCAATAAGGAAAATTCAACGAGAATGCAAGGGTTCAATCGAGATAAGAGTCACGTTACTGTCAGCAACTCGACGGAGTCATCTCTGATTCAGATGTCGTAGCATACTGCCCTTCCTTCTAGCACGCTTTGATGAAGTCAATATTAACCATCTAAAACTCATCGGGGAGACTATGGTTGACCTTTCCGCGATAACGGCGGATCTGAGCGCAGTGAGCTCCATAGCCATCATTCTAGGGGCAGTATTCGTCGTCTTTCAACTCAGACAGAACGCGAGACTGATCAGAACGGCCAATTTTGAAACTAAAGCTAACATCTCATTCTCAGTTCTCGAGAAAATCACGGAGGAGTCGTTTGCCCGCAGGAGGAAGAGCATGCACGACGCGATCAAGAAGTATAGCCAGCTCAACTGGGAAGGGTTTGACGATACTCTCGAGGATTATGAGGCCCGAAACTTCGGTTACATTTACGAACTCATCGGAGAACTCGTGAAGGAAGGAATCATAGACGTCACCATCGCTGTGCACTCGCTACGCTATTTGCTCGTGTTTGACTGGGAGAGATTTGAGCCTCTGACCAAGCATCTCATGGAACGATTCAAGGTCCCGGTCAACCCATACGAAAACTTCGAATGGCTCGCGCAGGAAACGAGAAAGTACCTGCAGACCCAGGGCAAGATGGACGCGGACCACCCTGAAATTCGCCCTATAGAAGACACGCACTAGCTTAAACATCAGAGGAGAGACTGCTCTCGCAGTTCGGTGCTGAGCCATGATCGTCAAGCATCTCTCCGAAGTAGTACCTGAGAGAGAAGGCGATTTCACAAGATGGTATCTCTCCAGAGCCGACCGAGGCCACTCACTAGCCGTACGATACGTTGAGCTTACAGGAATCGTCCCGCCGCACACCCATGATGTTGAAGAGACAATCTTCTACATCGAAGGAAGAGGCCTAGCCCGTGTCGGTGAGAAAGAGGTACGCGTCAAACCTGGAACAATGGTGGTAGTTCCACCAGGTACAGTCCATAGTTCAATCAAGGAAGGCCTTGAACCCCTAAGATACTTGGCTATTTTCGTCGGCAACCCAGATCTTTAGAGCGGCCACGAATCAGAGCTACGGGACGGGAAGACCTCGCAAGACTCTTCTGAATCCTACAAGCTCGAGCAGACAAAGATCAAACTGGCAAGAGGAGGCGAGACCAGCATAGTCTACGGCATCCCTCAGAAGATCCATGATCCATCTACATGTCTCATCATCGCACACGGTGCCGGTGGACCAATGCACACACCCTTCATACGATACTTCCATACAGAACTCGCAAAACAGGGCTTCCTAACGGTCAAGTTCAACTTTCCATACATGGAAGCGCGTAGACGAGTGCCGGACAGGAGAGAGGTCTTGGAGGAAAGCTACAGGACAATCGTTGACCATGCAAAGAACAGCACACACAGGCCGGCTCGAATGTTCATAGGAGGAAAATCCATGGGAGGACGAATCGCATCCCAGGTCGCAGCCAACGGACTCGACGTGAATGGACTATTCTTCCTCGGATATCCTCTCCATCCGATAGGTAAGACAGACCAGCTGAGAGACGAGCATCTGTACAGGATCAAGAAGCCGATGCTGTTCGTATCCGGGACGAGAGACAGTTTCGCGAGACGAGATCTCCTAGAGCAGGTCGTTTCGAAAATAGGATCAAACGCTCAGATCCACTGGATAGAGAATGGAGATCATAGCTTCAAGACTCCAGATGCGAAGCCTGGCAACGCGGACGCCTTGCATGAGGCTCTAGTCTCCCTAGTCGACTGGTTCCAAACCGTAGCCTAGGATTCTGAAAGTCTACGAAGGATTCCTGTTCAATAGTGTACGTTTATTAGAGACGGACGGGGGTCCGAGGCTTAGAAGAACAATGTGCGACAGTTGTGGCTGTTCTTCAGAGCAGGAAGAGACGACTACTCAACCCGAGGAAGCATAGCCCTATACCTGCTTGGGCATTGACACTTCCCAAAAATCCAACGAAGGAGCAACAGGCTCCTTCGCTCTTTTCAATCAAAGAAAACAGATTAGTCTAGAAGCCGGGTATCCTCGGCAGCGCAAAGAGCGCTCCCAGAGCCAGGGCTCCGAGAATGAAAATTATTACGACCCCGACAACAACAGCCATTATCGAAGTCCCTATCGCACCCAACCATCCCGTCTTGAAATAGTGTTTCACTAGCAAGAGGAAAATTAGCAGTCCTAGAACGATTCCTATCGTTCCTAGGAAGGCGATCGAAGCGCCTACTAGGAATGTTCCGACACTTGCTATTCCAAGAGCTTCCCCGAAAGTTACTCGCCGCCCGACGACTATCTCGCCCGCGAGCCAGAGCACGAAGCCGATGACTAGGAGGTAGACGATGAAGAGGATGAGGAAGGTGACGAGGGTGGCGCTTAGACCTCCGATCGAAGGCAGTGCCGGATTGGCCAAGAACGTCTTGCCTAGCATTCCCATGTCGAATTGTCGAGTTATCCTTAATGAAACCTATCTCAACCGGCCAGAGTAAGTTGTGATTCTGTTCTCGGGAATATTGGGAAGGTTTAAGCTGGCACGTTTCCAAGTAGCGTGATTGCCCAGAAAATGAGTATCCGGGCTCGCGCCCCGTCCGTCAAACTCGGACGCGTTAAGGTAGTATAGCCCGGTCCGCGGCTTGCGGGAGCCGGCCGAGAGTATGCACGGCTGTCACCCGTGCGACACTCGATCGAATGGTCGAGCGCACGGCGGGTTCGAATCCCGCCCTGGGCGCCAACACTAGCAGTTGATGCGATAAACCCCGAATCGTTTGGTCAAGAACCGAGGCTGTAGCCGAGTTTCCGAACTAGCCAGATTGGACCCTTTTACCGGGAAACCAGTAACGACTCAATTATCTAGGAACAGTCCGCGACCATTGAATACCCAAGAAAATCACAGGTCACACGATAGACCTTGACCTCAAAGCCGAGATATCCTGACACAGCAGAATCAGGCGAGACCTACGATGTGGAAATGCGTTCAGTCCCTAAAACCTCGCTCTGAGACACCTGAAAAATCGGGCTATTTCCTAAAATATTTTGGACTCCGATAGGAAATTAAGCATCTTCGGGGAGCACAAGCCACGTGGCCCAAGACTTTTGGATCTCGTCTGGCACCAGCTCGACAGGCCTGTCAAAATATCGTCGATTCTGGGGCTCTTTAGCGGGACCGGTTCGTTCATAATTCTAGTCTGGTTGGCCTCGGCGTCAATTTCCTTGTCTCCAGGTGGGGCGGTCGCATTCTTTGCCTTGTTCGGAAGTTACCCTCTTCTTCAGCTAGCCTCCAGTCTCGTCATTCTTGCTTATCCTCTGAGTCCGGAAACTAGGGGAATACTTGGATTCCTTGTTTTCATAACCTCGATTCCTGGAATCGCCGGGATTCTTCTCCTAAGCCTAAGCCTTGGCGGACTCCGTATCTGGACTAGTTGATCACGGGTAGAAATCTTTCTTCAGAGACCGCTGAGCTGAGTCCACCCACGATGGGGAGTTGGTAGCCACAGCTGGCGCATCGGTTGCTTTCGTCTAGGTTCCATCCAGTGATGTCGAATCCGTAGCGTTTGATTGCGATGTTGTGGCATTCGGGGCAGTAAGTGTGCTCCCAGGGATGGCCAGGAACATTTCCAACATAGACGTATCGTAGTCCTTCTTCCCTGGCGACCCTGCAATGCTCTTCCAGGGTCTTGACCGGAGTGGGGGGCAGGTTCATCATCTTGTAGTCCGGGTGGAACCGTAGGAAGTGGATTGGATGGTCGGGTCCGAGATTATCATACAGCCAGCGACTGAGCTTCCTGGCATCGTCTAGATTATCCCCCACTTCTGGTATCACTAGGTCGGTGAATTCCATGTGGACCTTGGTCTTGTTCCTGATCTCCAGTATAGTCTGAAAGATGGGATCAGCGTTCGCGATCCCAATGTACTTCCGGACAAACTCCGTCTCAGCGTTTCCCTTGAAGTCGATGGTAATGCAATCGAGAAAGTCGTTCATCATCCCCACGGTGTCAGGAGTATCATAGCCATTCGAGACGAAGATATTGATCAATCCATTCCTCCGTGCCTCGACCCCGACGTCGTGTGCGAATTCCATGAATATGGTCGGCTGATTGTACGTGTACGCGAGACCCTGACAACCATGGCTAACGGCCAAGCTCGCAACATCAAGAGGCATCATATCCGTCCCTTCCACTTTCCGTCGCTGGCTTATGTCGAAGTTCTGGCAGTATGAACAAAGCCAGTTACAACCAGTCGTTGCTATCGAGAATATCTTCGACCCAGGCATGTAATGCGTGACCGGTTTCTTCTCAATAGGATCAATATGTCCCGTAATCACTTTCCCGTAGACCAGAAGCTGGAGTTTGCCACCAATATTCTGCCTGACACCGCAGAGTCCGACCTTTCCTTCGGGAATGTTACAGTACCGAGCGCACGCCGTACAGCGGACCCTCGAGTCCGCGAGTGGCTGATACAGTTGAGCCTCTTTGATCATGTCAGACTGGTCTACTGGGCCAAACACAACTTTTCAACTAACGACGGCCCATGCGATCCTAGGTCAATCAGATTGAAATCCCTTTCCTTACCCGCCATTCGATAACCTGAGTTGATGGGATGAAGGCATACTCTGGAACCGGTGACAAGGGTGAGACGAGTCTCTATGGTGGGACTCGAGTTTGGAAAGAGAACCCTAGGGTCGAGGCTTACGGGGCTGTTGACGAGCTGAACTCTCAGATCGGGGTTGCGAGAGCGCAGATCAAGCCGAAGAAGTTCAACGAGATTCTGAAGAACGTCCAGAGGGACCTCTGGATTCTAGGCGGAGACTTGGCAAGCGAACTCGTCAGCGCAAACGTCCCTCGAATCAGCAAAGAACAACTTGACAGACTAGAAAGCGTCACTGATGAGTTGAATTCTAGGCTGCCACCACTTCGCAGGTTCATACTTCCTGGCGGCAGCGTTCCCGGGGCCGAGCTTCAGGTTGCTAGAGCAGTGTGCAGAAGGGCTGAGAGGAGGATCGTTTCTCTCTCGAGGATAGAGTCAATCAACCCTGTGATTATTCCGTACATCAATCGATTGTCGAGCTTCCTGTTCGTTCTTGCACGAACAGTGAACAGACTGCAACGAGTCCCTGAAGAGGAGTTTGTCCGGGACAAATGATGAGAGGATCTCAATGAAAGAAGATTGTATTTTCTGTAAGATCGCGAGCAAGGAAGCGGATGCGACGATTGTCTACGAGGACCCTCACACTCTAGCGTTCTTGGATATTCATCCGTTGAATCCTGGACACACTCTGGTGATCCCTAAGAAACATTACGAAAACATGTTGGAAATGCCAGCTGAGGAAGCGGCACGAGTGTTCGCTTCGGTGCACAAGGTGATGAAGGGAGTCCAGAAAGCTTCCGGCGCGGACGGGATCAGTGTCGGGCAGTCAAACGGTAGGGCTGCTTCTCAGGAGGTCTTCCATATGCACGTTCACATCATACCCCGGTTTAACCATGAGATGATGAGCGGATTCCCAAACCGTAAGCAGATGCATCGCGCGGAGCTGGACGAACTAGGTAAGAGGATCAAGGTCGCAATTGCAGCAAGGAACCCAACTTCCTAGACCCGGTTGAGATGGCGAGGATTCTGAAGCAAGACGCAAAATGCAGAGCGAACTTAGCGTCCTTCAAAGAAGAGTATCGGATGTTCCGGGAGAAGCTGGAAGCGCTCTCCGAAAAGGTGGGTCTTCTTCGGAATCCCCTTTTACAATCACGCATTGAATGACGGAACGCTTCTCAAAATGGATGTAATTCGCAGGATAGTTGAGGAGTTGTCTAGCCTGGCTCAAGTTTTGCAATATAGATAGGAAGATAAGGATCTATTCCTGTTCAATAGTACGGTTATCAAAAACAAGTTTGAAGAAATGTCCTAGATGCAACTCGATCAGCATGGACGCTGAGAGTTCCTGCGGAGTCTGCGGCGGAAGCCTCATCGCTGTGCCATCTCAAGGTCTCGAACAGCTAGTTCACACAGTACCTGAGACCAGGCATTTCAGAGAACCGAGCAAGGTCGCACAAGCTTCGATCATTATGGCAGTCGTGATGACAGGCGGCGGAACAGTCTTGTTTGTTCTCGGAAGTGCGCTTGGTCTAGGTCTATTGTTCGGCGGATTGGTATTAGGGCTCTTAGTTATCGGCGGACCTGGCGTTGGATGGGGCGGAGGAAGAGGAGATTCGTCACGAGCCCGTCGTGCCATGCGAAGAGCACAGGTCGAGGAGAACGAAAAGGAACGCAAGAAACGAACTGGTGAGGAAGATTAGTTCTGAGTTCTGTAGTTTTCCCGGTACCATAGGCACCTGTCGTTGAGTGGGCAGACTGAACATTTAGGTCCGATGGGCTTACAGATCACTTGGCCGTATTTGACGAAGACTTCGTTCAATGTTAGCCAGTCTTTCCGGTCTACTATCCTGGTAAGTTCCTGTTCTGTCTCGTCGGGGGTCTTTGTTTTGACTACGCCGAGGCGGTTGAATATTCTGTGCACGTGTGTGTCGACGGGGATCGCGGGTCTTTTGAATCCGTAGACCAGTACGCAGTTGGCGGTCTTACGACCTACAGACGGGAGTTTGAGCAGTTCGTCCATGTCGTCCGGGACTATGCCCTTATACTTCTCTAGGATTATCCGAGCTACTCGCTTAACGGCCTTAGCTTTGGTCTTGTAGAATCCTACAGGCTTGATGAGTCGAGCGATAGTTCGAGTATCCGCACGAGAGAGCTGGACTGGACGAGGATACTTGCCGAAGAGGCGTGTCGACGCTACCGCGGTGACGCGGTCCTTTGTACGCTGTGACAGGATGGTTGAGATAAGGACCCTGAATGGGTCGCCGTTTGTCGAGTCGCTTATCTCTTGTAGAGCAGTAGGGTCTTCTCGCCTGGCTTTCGCAATCGCGTGGGCGGCATCTTGTATTATCCTGTGTAATTCTCTAGGTGAGTATTTGCTGACGTTTACTTGCAACTATTTTGCCAGCTTCCGGACGGTTTCGAGATTACCAGAGTTGCCTCGTCTCTCGTCGATCGGGGTCTCCATTATGAGCGGCCGGTCCTTGATGGCCTTGTGGTGGAGAATTGCTTTGAAGCCCGTTGTTCCGATGTAGCCTAAGCCGATGTGCTGGTGCCGGTCGTGTCCGGAGCCGAGGCCGTCCTCAGAATCGTTCAGATGGACAACCTTGAGATTCTCAAAACCTACAATCTCGTCGAACTTTGCAAGGGTCCTGTCGACAGCCTTCTCTACGTGAAGATCGTATCCAGCGGCGTAAGCATGACAAGTGTCTAGGCAGACAGCAACGCGCTCCTTCTGTTTCACGCTGTCGTAAATCTCCCGCACCTCTTCGAACTTCGAACCCATACTGTTGCTCGTGCCAGCCATGTTCTCCAAACAGATTTGGAAATCGCCCTTCGCATGTTTCGTAGCCTGGTTGAGAGCACCGCTGATTCTCTTCAGTCCGATCTCTCTACCCATTCCTAGGTGGCTGCCTAGGTGCGTGACCAGGTACGGGATTCCCAGTTCTACACACCGGTCCACTTCGGCGACGAGAGACTCGACCGACTTCTTGTAGAGTTCATCCTCCGGACAAGAAAGATTCGGAAGATACGGCATATGATCAACCACCGGACTCAAACCGCTCGCCGCGAGCTTCTCGCGGAAACTCTTCACTTCCTCAGGATCTAGCTCGCTGAACTTCCAGCCTCTAGGATTCCGCGTGAAAACCTGGAAGGTGTCGCACTTTTCTGCTACGGCCGTGTCGACTGCTGTGTCAAATGACTTCGCGATGGAGACATGGACCCCGACCCTAACCGTAATCTGTCACTGGTAAGTGGTGCTGTTTATTGTCTGATAGATAGCTTTGGCTGGTTCAGCTTCTGAAGTCCTCCAGTCGCAGTCTTGTCTCACTGTTCCGGCTCGTCTACTACGCGTTTCTCGGACCACTCATGTCCACAGATCCCGCATTTGTAATTGTACTGAAACTCATCGACGTCAACGACTGCGGGACCCCCGCCGCTCCGTGACGCCGTGGCAGTAGGTGAAATGTAGACGTGCCCACCAACCAGCGTCTTGCGCTCGAGCTTAACATGGAATCTGCGCCCACACCCCGGACAGTGTCTGAAGAATTCGCTCAGAGATTCGCTCATCTACTAGTGGCGGTTATACAATATGTAGGTCAGTGTTCTCGGTGCTCTTCAACGTGCTTCTCTGACCATTCATGTCCACAGTGTTTGCACTTGTAGGTGTACTGGAATTCTTCGATGTCAACGACTATGGGCTTGCTGCTCTCGTGTACCAGCAGAACCGGGGAGGCTCGGAATTGGCTGAGACTCATCCCTCCCGGATCTCCAGGGATTGATTCTCTGTCCAAACTAACCAGTTTCTTGCTTTCGAGTTTGATGTGGAATCTACGGCCGCATCCTGGGCAGTGTCTGAAGAACTCCATTTGTGATCAGCTCTCGCGACGCGAGGTGAAGTGTTTTTCGGACCATTCATGTCCACAGTGTTTGCACTTGTACGAATACTGAAATTCTTCGATGTCGACGACTATTGGTTTTCCCTCCTCCAAGGCTACGGGAGTAAACGAGGAAGCCCCAAAAGGACGGCCCGAACCCATAGCGCCGCTTCGAGAAACCACGGCTCTGGCCGCTCTTTTTCCCGGCATCGACTCACGGTGCTCAGTGACAAGTTTCTTGCTCTCGAGCTTGATGTGGAATCTGCGCCCGCACTCCGGGCAGTGTCTGAAGAACTCCAACCGAGAGACGCTGTCTTCCTTCTTGGTGATGAACCGAGGATAGAGTTTCTATTCGTAGGAATCTGCGTGTCAGATGTTCAGAGTTTGCCTTTGAGCGCGTCCAGGATCTCTTGCGTATGCTCAGCAGGCTTGACCGGATCGAACGTCTTGAGAATCTTCCCATGCTCGTCGATCAGAAACGTGACTCTCCGAGACATGTTTGACTTTTCGTTGAGTACTCCGTAGGCCTTGCTGACAGTCTTCTCCGTGTCGGCGAGCAGGGGGAAAGGCAGATGGAATTTCTCGGTAAACTTCTGGTGGGACGCTGTGCTGTCAACGCTGACGCCTAAGACCTCAGCGCCTTTTTCGCGGATCTTCTGGTACTCATCACGTAATCCACATGCTTCAACCGTGCAGCCTGGAGTATCGTCTTTCGGGTAGAAATAGAGGACGAGCTTCTTGCCTTGAAAGTCGCGTAAGTGAACCGTCTTGCCTGACGTGGTCTGTGCGGTAAAGTTAGGCGCGGCTGTACCCGCCTGGGGAGTTGTCAAAGTCTCCATTGTGATAGTATGGGGTTTGTTTGACGGATTTATGGCCATCGCTATCGCGGAGGTGGCTGACAGTTACGCCGGTTTTCTTCCAGGTCTAGGAGTCATGTAGAAGGAACCAAATGCTGGTATCTCATGTTCGTTGATCCTCGAAGAGTCCGGGAGAGAGACAGGTGGCAGATCTGGATTCTCCAGGTCCTCCGAAGAATCGCCTAAGAGTGCTGCGACTCAACGGTGGTCCGCAGGTCTACTCTAACCCCTCTCTTTTCTAGAGTCTTGCGGGAGAGTGTTGTTTCTAGCGTTTCTTAGGTAAAAACGTAGGATTGAGAAACCGTTGGTGATAGGTCAGAGGTCAGGATCGGCAGGGCACAATTCGACACGGATTCTGGGTTGACAGAAAGTCTGTTTGGACTCTAGGTTACGATTTGGTGGAAAAACGTCCACTAGGTTAAAATACGCAACGACCCGAGAATAGCCCGTTTTAGGAGCAAGAACTCGAAAAATCTTGCCGGATAATGAAAGGTGCACCCCTGATTGACTAGGATTGTCCTTACAGCAGACTCTACACAGATGAGCGAATACTGGGGCATACCCCTACTACCATTCTTCAGCTGCGCACCCGCAGAGAAGGTCCCACGATTCGTCTTCGACTTTCTAGCACCCTCAGTCAAACACAACAACGGAGTAGCCGAGAAGGCGCCGTACGGGCTGCGTAAACTAGAGTCGTCGCTTCTCAAGAAGTATGGCGCAGACGAAATAGTCGTTGCTCATCCTGACCATGTTTCGAAGTTCATAGACGATAAGACCAGCATCATCGGAATCTCGACAATGGACCCTATGGGCTTGGGACCGGTGAGCATGATGTTCACCGACGGCGGCAAGCTGACAGCGTATACGAAGAGAAAGTTTCTCGAGCTTGTCGGCGAGATAAACCGGACCCGGAAGAAATACCCGAAGGCGAAACTGGTCTTGGGCGGGTCGGGTGGCTGGCAGATGGAGGTCCGCGACAGAGACACCAAAGCACTAGGCGTCGACCACGTGGTGATCGGTGAGTGCGACCATGTTATTGGAGATATTTACAACGATATCGAGGCAGGGAACAGTCCTGAGTTTGTTCATGTTCCTCGGGGTCCGAAGCTGGAGGACATTCCGGACATTCAGGGTCCCTCAACTCACGGGCTCGTCGAGGTCATGCGAGGGTGCGGCCGCAACTGCCAGTTCTGCGAGCCGAATCTGAGGATTGCGAAGTATTATCCTCGGGACAAGGTCGAGCGAGAGATAGCGGTCAACCGGAAGATAGGGAATCCGAACGTCTGGGTCCATAGCGAGGACATCTTCCTCTACAAACTGGAGGACAAACGGGGCTTCATGCCCAACCACGACGCAGTAGTTGACCTGTTCAACACTGTAATGTCTCAGAAGGGTATCGGTTATGCTAATCCGACTCACGGGACCGCGGCGCCTGCCTGGGCGGATCCTGATCTAATCAAGGACATTTCCGAGACTGTCTTGAAAGGATCGAAACGGCATATTGGAATCCAGTCGGGTCTAGAGACTGGTTCTAGTGAGCTGATCAAAAAGTACATGCCGTTGAAGGTGAAGCCATTCAGCCCTGACGAGTGGCAGGACGTCATCTACAACGGAACGAGAATATTCAATGAGTACTACTGGTTCCCGGCGTACACGATCATCATAGGATTGCCTGGAGAGACCGCTGAGGACGCGGTCGAGACCGTCCGTCTAATCGACCGGATGGAACATGGGCTGAAGAAGGAAGTTGGAGTCAAAGCGCACTTCACAGTGACCCCGCTCAGCTTCGTTCCGTTGGGGGTGTTGAAGAAGAGCGGATTCTACAACATCGACGACCAAGTCGACGAGGCACGGTTCTGGGTCATCTACCGGAGCTGGAGACACACAGTATTGGAGCTGCACACCATGCCGCCTACTTTGCTGCAGTTGAATCCAGTACTCAAGGGAGTCTTCACAACACTCTGCTGGTTCGGCTCGAAAAAGATCCTCGACGGGATCAAAGCATGGGGACGAAGACGAGGATTCGACGCCGACAAGAGCCTACGACTAAACTAGAACCCGTTGCTGTTTGAGCAGAGTTCCTACCTCAACCGGAAGGTCAACGACCAAGGGATGGTGTTTGCGAAGCTGCCCAATACCGGCGTGACCTTTAGAGTCCGGAAACGCTTATGGTATCGTACATCATCGGCTGTATGTGAGAACCAAGGATGGAGACCGTAGACGAATCGAGGCTTGCTAAGGCGTTGAAGATGATTCAAGAGGGCCGATGGACTATTCGAAGAGCAGCAAGCTTCACGGGGCTCATGTATCATGAGATTCTTGACAAGATGGCAGAGATGGGCGTTGACTCCGGGCCGACCCTCAACGAGTTGAGGGAGACCCTTGATGGTCGCTGATTCCTCGCCCAGGCTTCCTCTTTGATGCACAGTTACTATTTGTTTGATTGACAGATTCATCTTGGCGTTGCACAGCTCGACCCAACGGATATCGTCTATTCTGTTCAAGCAAGTTCGCAATCATATGGGGAATCTTCCCCTTGGTCTGTATAGGATCTAGGGTTGTGACCACCAGGTCGGCACCGGCCTTGTCCGCCCATAGTGAGCCGATAAGCGACCTCGCAGGAGGAGACAAGTCAGACCACGCCTCCCTCGAAGCCTTCACGATCTCATTCTTGACACTGTAGGGACCATGCAGAACCTTCTCCGACATGATCAGCTGTCTAGCGTAATCCAACGCTTCTGAGATCTCATCGTCCCGCAAAAGATGAACCCGAATACCTATCACACGGGCCACGATGGAAACAGCGTCAGCAACACGGATCTCGCTGCCGGGATACTTCTGAAGCTCACGCCAGGCGTCAGATAGCTTACTGCCCAACTAGCGACACTGTGATTCAAGAAACAGTTGCGAGTCTTAGGTCAGTCTCCTAGAGCAAAGTACGCGCAGCTGTGACAGCGTACCGGTCAGCTTAGCCTCGAACCGGAAAGGGTGATCTTACGCGGCGTCTCGCGAGAAAACGATACCCCCCCGGGGGGTCTAGAATAGTTAACAAGAAACAGGAAAACTAAATTCCAGTACAGCACGCTCCGGTGGTCTAGCCGGGTTCGGCTCGCCATGAACAAGACGGCTTCGTACAATCACCCTCTGCCGTTTTCGAGTCCTTTCAGGGAGGATCAGGTCGTCGGCCTGTATCATCTGCCCTCAAGGGACATAGAATGAAACCTGCCAGATTCGACTCTTCGAAGAACCGGAAAGAGAAAAGATTATCATTCGTTAATTCCCTCCCGGAGCCGAGCTTCGCGTCCTGACCATCAGGTGCAATCCACACGGGTTGAGCAGAGAAATCTGCCAGATAACCTGTGTTACAGGCGAGTCCGCCGATTCCAAGCGCAAAACCCGCCAGTCAGACCCTGCAGAAACCGCTAGTTACTAGCAGGCAATCCGCAAGAGAACAGCCCAACCATGACAGATTCCCAATCAGGGCTTGTTCTGCGCCTAACCAGTTGATAGATCAGGCGCAGAGATTACTGTTAGTCAGTCCCTTTCCAACTGCGACTTTCGCGTCACGAGCATCAAGTGCAATCGAGATTACTCGAATGGTAACGGGTCTGGTAACCGTGAATGATAACAGAACCATTGCACGAGCACGGCCGTCTAGCAGGGGACTAGGTTACGAGAAACTAAAGGGGTCAAAAGCTGTGTCCTAATGTAAAATGAAACCTCTGAACCTGAAAGTAGCACTGATTCTGATCGCGATGGGGATCGTCCTGCTGGTGATTTCTGCTGTTCAATATCAAGCAGGGCAG
>Ga0210409_10004565_pt1 | contig 14869 bp, 16 predicted proteins | sample IncBWH17MmetaG_FD_161649 | JGI IMG/M metagenome (GOLD analysis project Ga0210409, IMG submission 161649) | Forest soil microbial communities from Barre Woods Harvard Forest LTER site, Petersham, Massachusetts, United States - Inc-BW-H-17-M | ecosystem: Environmental > Terrestrial > Soil >... | reverse complement strand
GATTTGGATCGCATCCGGCAACGTTGAGGTCTCCGCCGGTTAGTGCGCCGGCGATGATGAACGTGGCGGCTTCAATGCGATCGGGAATGATACGGTGCCGGGCTCCATGCAATTTAGCGACGCCCTTCACCCGAATGGTCGCCGTGCCCGCACCTTCGATGCGAGCGCCCATCTTGTTCAGCAAGTCAGCGAGGTCGGCAACTTCCGGTTCGCGGGCGCAATTCAGCATCACAGTTTCACCATCGGCGAGAGTGGCTGCCATCAACAGATCTTCGGTGCCGGTGACGGTGATCTTGTCGAAAAGAATTTCTGCCCCGTGCAGCCGTTTTGCCGTGGCTTCGACGTATCCGTGATCCTGCGTGATAGTTGCGCCGAGAAGCTCGAGTCCCTTGATATGAAGATCAATCGGCCTTCCCCCAATGGCGCAACCTCCGGGGAGGGAGACGCGGGCGCGGCCGCAACGGGCCACGAGTGGGCCGAGAACGAGCGTCGAAGCGCGCATGGTCTTGACCAGTTCGTAGGAGGCTTCGGGCGAAGTCAGATTACGGCAGGAGATCGTGGTGCGATGCTGGGCGCGGCCGTATCCAAGTTCGACTTCGGCGCCCATGGCAGCGAGGAGCTTGCGCGTGGTCTCGATGTCGCGCACCTGGGGAATGTTTTCGAGGATGACCGGCTCGTCGGTCAGCAGAGCGGCGGCCATGGCCGGAAGCGCGGCGTTCTTGGCGCCGCTGACGCGAATTGTTCCTAGCAGCGGATTGCCGCCGCGAATTACGAATTTATCCATATGAATATCGTACTCTGGTAGACCGTGAGCAAACGCGAGGCTCATGGGGTCCCATCCAATCTGTGGCGCTGAGATATTGTAAAGGCGAAACGGGTTTGTGGTGGGTGGGAATTAGTTAATCGGAAGGGCACGGCCTGGCGGGGATGCGACATTGCTTGGGGGGTGAAAACGTTGGAGAAATGTGTCGGAGCACGTTGCGGTGCCTCAGGTCTCGCGGTTTTCGGGACCTGGGCATCTAATTTAAACTCGACTTTCTCTGTTCGTTCGTAGCACCTTGCGCACCGACGGCAGTGTCGTTGCTCTCCCATGCCTCGAAAAGCGCGAGACCTGGGCACCCGCCTCTAAAAGCCCCACCCCTTTTGTCCATCAGGAAGGCCTGGACTGCCGCCGAGTATCGTTGCTCTCCCATGCCTCGAAAAGCGCGAGACCTGGGGCACCCGGCTCGACTCCACCACCCAACACTACAATGAGAAGTTCGATGCGGAGGTAACATTAGCGGGGAACACTATCGGCTGGCAACTTTCTGCCGCGCAAAACGGGGGAAGTACTTTCGGATATGGCGTGTTCGATATCAAGGTTGAGAACACGCTCCCGAATCAGACGGCGATCAACGCCATAAGCGGTAATTTGACGTACAGCATTTTGCACATCACGATCAATCAGGTTTACGACTTCACGGGCTCCTTTCCGTGTCCTGCGAAGGCCGATTCAAATGGTGTCGTCTTGGGTGCCGCTGCGAGTTGGGTCAGCAATGTCATTCAGATCCACATCGAATCGCCTTGTGGATTAGATCCCGGATCTCACGAAATCTCTATACCTTCTCTGACAAGTTTCTCAAACATAGGCAACATAAACCAAACTTTCCCGAACTCAAACGTAACCGGAAACGCCGCCTATAATTACCCGGTAGGGTGGCCGCAGATATGGCCGCAGTTCACAACGCCCGCGGAATGGCACAACCGGACCAAATGAAGTTTTTCGAATGTACGCCGCCCCTGTGCGAAACAACAACTTCAATGTCATCGACGTGTTAGCCACGCCCTCTACCACTTATCAGAAAAACTATTGGCCGACCTCGAGTGGAACTCTCGCGCTTCAATCTTCGTTCAGCGGGACCGTGACTGCAGGCGGTTGCACGATCACTGTACAGAATGGAATCATTCAGAACATCACCGGCTGCCAATAAGAGCGGGACTGGTTCCTCCTTTCGTCTACACAAAATTGGGTGGGGGGATGGCCTACACTTGGAAGCGGCTGCCCTGCCCTTTTCGCGTTCTTTGCGAGAGTGCGGAGCTTTTAGCTGACATTGCGGCGGCGGACCACCGGATACACGCCCAGCTGCTTACGCCGTTGCGCTGTCCAGCGAGATTCAATCTCCAGCTCACCTTCTTCCCCGGTGTATCGATAGGTCGCTGCATGCGGTAGAAGTGGAGAGATCCCCTCGGCAGGCTTGGGGCAGGCTCTTCGTTGGCAGGCCTTCGCTTTGCGAAGGCCTGCACTTTCCCAGGATGACAGCGGAAAAAGAGCACCCGGCCGCTAAAAACCCCACCCTCTCGCAAAGAACGCGAGAAAGGTGGGGCACCCTAATTTTGTCCATAGGGAAAGCTTGGGCTAGCCACCTAGTATCGTTGCTCTCCCAGGTCTCGAAAGGCGCGCCGGCGGGACGTCGGCGCTACAAAGCTCGGGCGGCGGCGATAGCTTGGCGGACGTGGCCGTGGGTTGATTTGAGGGCCGTGGTTGCTTGTAGACGGTTTACATCCGCTTGCAACATTACCAGCGCTATCGGGACACCGTTCCCTGCCGCTTGCAGGGCTTTCTCTGCAGCTTCGCGATCGATTCCGGCGGCTTGTTGCAGGATGGTTAGACCGCGTTCGCGCAGTTTGTAGTTCTTGACGTGGACGTTAATCATCAGGTTGCCGTAGACGTAGCCCAGGCGAGTCATGGCTCCGCTCGAGAGCATATTCAGAATCATTTTTTGGGCCGAGCCGGCTTTCATGCGGCTGGATCCGGCGATGACTTCGGGGCCGACCTCGGCCACGATGGCGAAGTGCGCGGCTTTTTCCAGGGGAGAGCCGGCGTTGCAGGTGACGGCGAGGGTTTTGGCGCCGTGACGGCGGGCGTATTCGACGGCAGCGATCGTGAACGGAGTGCGTCCGCTGGCGGCGATTCCAACTACAACATCGTTTTTGCCAGGTTTTTTCTTGGCCATCTCAAGCTGGCCGAGTTCGTCGGAGTCCTCGCTGGCTTCGGTGGCGCTGTGAAGCGCTTTGATCCCGCCGGCGATTACGAACTGTACGGCCTTTGGATCGGTATTGAAAGTGGGTGGACACTCCGAAGCGTCGAGTGCGCCGAGACGGCCGCTGGTTCCGGCGCCGACGTAGATGAGGCGGCCTCCGTGGTTCAAGGCATTCGCGATCAGATCAATGCCGCGAGCGATCTGGGGCAAGGCGGGCTTCACGGCGGCGGCAACTTTGGCGTCCTGGGCGTTGATGATGCTGGCGATTTCCAGGGAGGACTTCAGGTCGAGATTCCCGGCGGCCGCGTTGGGTTGCTCGGTGGAGAGATGGCTGAGTCTCGCAGAGGCCTTTTTGCCTGGTCGTGTCAACGGTTTGTCTCCATGGGTTGAGCATTCCACTTTAGTGGTTAAAGAGGCTTGGTCACAACTAATCTTTAAAGTTTTCCAATCGAAGCTCCAGCTTCGCGAGGGCGGCAGGTCGGAATTCCTCGCCGTATTCCGTTTTCCACACTTCGAATTCATAACGGTCGTTTTTTGCGCACGAGATCATAAGACGCATTCCGAGTACGGGTTTGCGGCCGTGCTTCGCGCAATGCACTAAGGTCGCAAGGCCGAGCTCGCTTTTGCACCTCTCCCCGTGTGACCCTTTGGCACCTTCCCGCTCCTCACAGCTGAAAACACAATAGACAATCCTTTTCCCCTGGTTCCGCGGGAGATTGGCTGGAGCTGACTATGAACGCGTGGCCCGGGATGTGCCGTGACCGTCGAGTGAGACTTTGTGTGGGTTGGGAGCTGTTGTTGGTCCTGGTGGCCCTGCTTGCGCTGGCAGGCTGTCAAGGTGTCAGCGGAACCTCGCAGCAAACGACGAATACGCCGCCGCCACCTCCTCCCGGCAATACGGCCTTGCCCATGGGGAGTCATCCCATAGCGCCTGCAAATTGGAGCTTTGAGTGTATCTATTGGAGCGACGACTGCGGCTTAAACGGCTCGTGGGTTCCTACCAAGTCGCAGCCAGGGACCGTGCGTCTCTGGCAATCGGGAACCGAATGGGGCCTCCTGAGCACTGGCAATAACAGCTACGACTGGGCCTATTTGGACACCTGGCTTGATCTGGTTGCGCAACGTCAGCCGACTGCGGTCATGTACACGTTCGGCCTTGTCCCGTGCTGGATCTCCACTACTCCTTGCGATGGCAAAGGGTGGGGCATGGGGCACAATTTTTCAGCGGGTCCGCCAAGCGACCTTACGTCCAACGGCAGCCCCGCGTTTAATGCCTTTGTCACAGCGTTGGTAGAGCATTGCTCTCCCGCCGGCCATTGCGTCAAGGACTACATCAAACACTGGGAGATGTGGAACGAGCCCAACCTCACAAATTTCTGGACCGGAACGGAAACACAGCTTTATGACATGTTCAAGCCTGTGATTCCGATCATCCGCAACAACATTTCGGGCGCTTTGATTTCGACTCCTCCGGTATCTGGCGGCGATGCCCCATGGATGACGAACTGGATGACTTTGGAGAATACCAACGGCAGGCTCTCCGACTATTACGGCTTCCACGTCTACATGGAACAGTCTGCGCCCGAGCAGCGCTTGGGTATGGTGCAGAGCATGTTGAAGGTAAAGAACGCCAATGGATGGACCACAACTCCGTGGATGAATACCGAGACCAATTATGACAACGTCACATTTACCTGCTCTACCCAGTTCACGCTCGACGACTGTCGGGGCCAGTTCGTGAGATGGCACGTCCTGCAATATGCGTATCAGGGAGGCGCTGGAGGCGCATTCAACGTAGGCTGGTTTAAATGGGAAAGCATCAGCACCGGCGGCTATGACACCTATTACTACACGATGATGCAGTGGCTTACCGGTGCGACCTTTACTTCATCTTGCTCGAATACTGGCACGGTGTGGACGTGCCCGTTGACAGAGGCTAGCGGCGCGAACGCACTGATTGTGTGGAATACTGCCGGCGACAGCGATTACGCGCCAGCGACCGGGTACGTGAATTACAAGTCCTTCAACGCCACCTACGGCGGCGCGACCAAATCTATATCACCGGGACAATCAACCACAATTGGAGTCGCGCCGGTTATGTTCGAGTCTGGCACGTAAAGATCTGCCCGTTTGGCGGGCAAGGGGCCCGTTGCTGAATGGCGTTAGCACGCCATAACAAACATGAAACAACTGGTACAGTGGTCATACCATTTGTGGTATAACAGATGCGTTACAGGTGAAAATGGGAGTGCCGGGTAGCCAGATGTCATCCGTCCGTGTTCTCGTGGTAGAGGATTTCGAACCCTTCCGTCGATTTGTCTGTTCGACGGTGGGAGACAGTTCGGAATTGCAAGTGATCTGCGAAGTGTCCGATGGACTAGAAGCTGTCCAGAAAGCAGAAGAACTGCAGCCGGATTTGATCCTTCTGGACATTGGCCTTCCAAATCTGAACGGCATCGAAGTCGCTCGCCAAATTCGCAAGTTCTCACCTCAATCCAAGATACTGTTCGTCAGCCAGGAATCCTCTGCTGAAGTAATCGAAGAGGCTCTGAGCTTTGGGGCGATGGGCTACGTGATAAAGGCGCATGCAGGAAGGGAACTGCTACTTGCTATGGAAGCCGTGCGAGAGGGCAGGCAGTTTATCAGCAGTGGAGTGGAGTTCGGGCCGCCGACTGTGTTCGCCAGAAGTGAACGAGCGATTACGCAGCAGTAGATGCCGCGCCACGTCTCCCCAGTTGGCGCAACTCAGCTTCAGGAACAGTGAACTCAGCAACCCCACAATCCAAGCAGACAACGAGTTTCGGAAATACCAACACGGCGCCCTTATCCCCATCTCTGGGAAGGTGAATGTTGATCTCGGCGCCACATTCTGCCTGGTTGTTCGATCCGCACAATCTACAAGTCATGACGTACTGCGCCCCATTCCGCCCAGAAGTGGATTGATTCTAGCAGGGAACCTAGCGAACCATACGAGTTTATGCGGTTTATGGCCGTTCAGCCTTCTGAGTCAGGAGCCTTTCAATGACTCAATGACTGCATCGTGAAATTTGGGGCGCAGTTGCTTGATGGCTTGATTGCTGCAGTCGGGCCAGGTGCGGTTGGTGAGCAACGTGATCGCGACCTGGCGGTCTGGGTCGATCCACAGCGAGGTTCCGGTGTAGCCGAGATGGCCGAATGAATTGCTCGAGAAGTATTTTCCGGATTGTGACGGGGATAACGGCGTGTCCCACCCTAATGCGCGTGATGTGCCTGGCGGAGAGGACTCGCGGCGGGTGAACACCGCCAAAGTTTCGGGGCGAAGGATGGGGCGTCCGCCAGAGAGCATGGCATGAGCAAAGGTCGCCAGATCCTCGGCGCTGGCAAACACGCCGGCGTGGCCTGCGACTCCGCCCAGCACGCTGGCATTTTCGTCTTGCACTTCTCCCTGAATGATGCGATGGCGGAAAGATTGATCGTTTGCGGTCGGCGCGATCGAAGCTTGCCAAGCTGATGGGGGATTGAACGCTGAGTGCGTCATGGCCAACGGGCCGAAGATCTCATGTTGGCAGTAGCGGTCGAGAGATTCTTCGACTATGCGCTCGAGAGCTGCTCCCAGGATGATGAAACCGATATCGCTGTATTCGGCTTTGGCGCCAGGATTGGCCGTGAGCGGCGTCGCCAAGGCGGCGGAAAGAAGTTGGTCTCGTGTTTTCGCTCGCATGAACAGCTTTTCGTACGCGGGCAATCCGGAGGAATGCGCGAGCAACATGCGCAACGTGACTGCGTCCCGCCGGGGATCTTCTCCAGCGAACTCTGCTATGACGGCCACCACGGGCAGGTCGAGGTCGAGGAGTCCGCGTTCGTAGAGCATCATGGCCATGCTGGTTGTGGCGACGACTTTGGTCACGGAAGCGAGATCAAAAATGGTGGCGGTGGTCGCTGCGGGCGAATCGGGTTCGTAGGTGAACCGGCCGATGGACTTGAGTCCGACAAGATTCCCCTGGTGGGTGATGGCGACCGAAGCCGCGGGAAAGACGCGATCCGCAATGGCTTGTTGGATTAATTCAAAAGCGGGAGCGAAGACGGCGTCTTGTTGCTCGTGGGCCGGAGCGGGGAAGGGAGTTCCGCTCCCAGCGGCGGAGACCGTTCCAGGGAAACGTCTCGGGGAAAAGGCTGTGGGTTCGATGTTCGGTTTATAACAAAGTTCCGCATTCGGGTAAAGATGACTAATCACCCTGTACTCTTTGTCCTAGCAAACGGTAGATTGCCCTGACCCGGGTCGGGTGACCATCTGGCTGTTGACCGATTTTATGGGTTGCCATAAATTTCTATCGGTGACGCATATGAAGAAAAAGGAGATCAGCAAGTCGAGGGGCACGGTTCGGATTGACGCCGAGCAGATGGAGTACCTGCGGTATTACCACCAGATGACCGGCCAACGAATTGCGGACATCCTGCGGGACATGATCGCCCAGTGGGTTGCAGTCGAGTACGCGACACGTATCCCGACGCTTGAAAAGAGCAAAGGTGCGAAGAAGCCCGGTAAGACGCGTGTGAACAGCAAGAAATCCTAGTCGGATGTCCTCTGAGTATTGTCCCTAACTGTGATTGTTTCGACTCGACGGGCGGGGACGCCCGTTCTCCATTTGGCAAAGATGGCACCTGCTTACTTCGGTTTGTTGAGCCGTCTGCTGGGCTTGTGTAGAGTCAGAGTATCCGCATGATTAACCTGAATTTGGGCCTCGGACGAAGGGTCTCAGGCTTTCTGTCGATTATGTTTGTCCTCGGTACGCTGTCCCCACTTGCGCTCGCTGCGACGCAGAGGACCGCTACCTCAAGCGGTCGCCTCGGTGTGCTCGACGATATCGTGCAAGAGGCTATCCGCGATGAGCAGGTTCCAGGGGCGGTGGTGCTGGTCGGGCACGACGGCCAAGTGATTTACCGCAAGGCATTCGGCGAGCGCTCGCTCGAACCACACCGCGAGCCGATGACCGTGGACACAATTTTCGATATAGCTTCGCTCACCAAGGTGGTCGCGACCACCACGGCGGTGATGCAACTGGTACAGCAGGGCCAAGTTCGCGTCAACGAGCCGGTGGCGAAGTACATTCCGGAGTTCGCGGAGAACGGCAAAGAGGAAATCACGGTTCGCGAACTGCTCACCCATTACTCCGGTCTGCCGAAAGATTTGGATTTGTTGCAGCCGTGGGAGGGACGCGAAACGGCATTACGCATGGCTTATGCGGAGAAGCCCATCTATGCACCCGGATCGCAATTCCTGTACAGCGACGTCAATTTTATTGTGCTGGGTGCGCTGGTGGAGCGGGTATCAGGAATGTCGCTGGAAGAATACGGCCAGAAGAATATTCTTGCACCGTTGAAGATGGCGCACACGCGCTTTCTGCCGCCGGCCTCGTGGGCGCCAAAGATTGCGCCCACGCAGTATGACGAACACGACAAGATGCTCCGGGGAATTGTGCACGATCCCACGGCTCGACGAATGGGTGGAATGGCTGGACACGCGGGGCTGTTCTCGACGGCGGACGACCTGGCGACGTTTGCCGAGGCATTGCTGGACGGCAGCTCGATTCTTTCTCCGTTGATGATCAAGAAAATGACGACGCCGCAGCAGCCGCCGACATCGCAAGTACTGCGCGGATTTGGCTGGGACATCGATTCGCCCTTCTCCAGCCCGCGCGGCGATCTGCTGCCGGTTGGTTCCTTTGGCCATACCGGATTTACCGGGACTTCGTTGTGGATCGATCCCACAACGCGGACGTACATCATCATACTGACCAATGCAGTTCATCCTCGGGGGAAGGGAAATGCGATCGCTTTGCGATCGAAGATCGCAACCGCCGTAGCGGCGGCTTTGCCGCTCACGGTGACTGAAAGTGACGAACTGCGATGGAAGAGCATCACGGGATACAACGAAGCAGAGACGGCGGCGCGTCGATTGGCGGTTCGCAACGGAACGGTGCAGGCGGGAATCGATGTGCTCGAGGCTCATGGCTTTGATCTGCTTCGTGGCGCAACAGGGAAGAAAAAGATTGGCCTGCTGACGAACCAGACCAGCATGGATTCGCAAGGACGCCGCACGATTGACGTTTTATCGCAGGCACCAGGAGTCTCGCTTGATGCGATCTTCAGCCCCGAGCATGGAGTGACGGGCTCTCTGGACACGACCGAGATCGGCGATTCGAAGGACGCGGCCACCGGTGTTCCGGTTTACAGCGTCTACGGCGCGACCGATGTGGCGCGGCGGCCGTCGCTCGACGTATTGAAGACGCTGGATGCGGTGGTCATCGATATTCAGGATGCAGGGGCGCGCTTCTACACCTACGAAACCACGCTGGGATATTTTCTGGAAGGTGCGGCCAAGGCGGGAATTGAAATAATCGTGCTCGACCGGCCCAATCCGATTACCGGGTCGTTTGTGCAGGGACCGATCCCCGATTCCGGCCATGAGAGTTTTACCAACTATGATTCGGTGCCGGTGCGTCATGGCATGACTGTGGGTGAACTGGCGAAAATGTTCAATGGCGAACGCGGCATCAATGCGCGGTTGCAGGTTGTTCCTCTCGCGGGATGGATGCAGGGCGACTGGTACGATTCGACCGGGCTAGCGTGGATCAATCCGTCGCCAAACCTTCGCAGCCTTACCGAAGCGACCCTCTATCCCGGCGTGGCACTGGTCGAAGGGACGAATGTTTCTGTCGGACGAGGTACGGATACACCGTTTGAATTGTTGGGCGCTCCATGGATTAATGCCGGAGCTCTGGCTCAATATCTGAATGCGCGGAACATTTCCGGAGTGCGCTTCGTGCCTGTCACTTTTACTCCAAATGCCAGCACGTACGCTGGGCAGAAGTGCCAGGGAGTCAATATTATTCTGATCGAGCGCAACGCCTTCGATGCGCCGGAACTGGGAGTGGAGTTGGCATCTGCTTTGCACAAACTTTATCCAGAGCAGTTCCACATGGAACGGATGATCGAACTGCTGGTGAACCAGTCAACGTACGATGCCATTGCGAAAGGCGAAGATCCGCGGCGCATTGCGGAGGACTGGCGCGAGCCGCTGGACAAGTTTCAGCAGGTTCGGCAACAATACCTGATCTACAAATAATCAGATCTGGCGAGCAAAGCTCGGCTGCCCGGACGAGGGCGTCCGGGCCTACGGGAGTTTGGCTACCTGAGGCTTGCAGAAGCATCGTGCTTCTGGCTCGGAGATTGGCTAGAATAGGTGCTATTTCACCTTTTCGGCCAGGAGACGTAACCCGTCATGCAAGCCGCCAGCCCCAACTTTCCGATCCCCAATAATTTCTACCGCTGTGCCGGTCCTAACTGCGGTTTGCTGAAGAGTTCGACCGACCGCTGGTGGCTCATGTGGACTTCTTTCGGTGAGTACGATCGTCCGCTGCTTTATCTGTGTCCATGGGATGAAGAGATCGCTGCACGCGAGGGTACTTTGCACGTGTGTGGGGAGCTTTGTGCTCAAAAGCTGCAATCACAATACATGGGGAATGTCAGGGAGAACGAGCTGAAACGGTTGGGACGGTGAAGGTTCAATCTTGAACAGCGACTAACTTTCTTTATGTTTCGTGCATCGTACTTTCATCGAGACTTGATACGGAGCGCGATAGTGGGCAACAACCAGCCCGCTTGCGGGTTACTGTATTCGGAGAGGTGTTTCATGCGTGTCATTTTGAGCGTTTTATTTTTGGCTGCTTTGGCCTCAGCTCAATCCACTCCGGCCACGAAGCCGGATGCCGGTGCCGTTACTCCGGCATCTGCAACCACCTCCAGCGAGCTCACAATCCCCGCGGGAACCAAATTCCCGGTTGAGCTGAAACATGCGGTCTCGAGCAAGGGGACGCACGAGGGGGATGGGGTTTATGCGGAGACCACATTTCCGGTCGTGATCAATGGCCGGGTGATGATTCCGGCGGGCACTTATGTGCAAGGGAGGATCAGCCACATCCAGCGTGGAGGGCGGGTCAAAGGGCGCGCCGAAGTTCAGATGCATTTCACGACGCTGATCTACCCCAGCGGGTACACCGTTCTTCTGCCGGGCGCCGTGGAAAATGCGCCGGGAGTGGATAAGACATCGGTGAAAGATGAGGAGGGCACGATTCGCGCCGACAGCCAGACCGGCCAGAAAGTCGGAACCGTGGCGAGCACTGCTGGCACGGGTGCAGTGGTTGGCGGACTGAGCAACGGCGGCAAAGGTGCGTTGGTCGGCGCGGGAGTTGGTGGTGCGGTCGGCACTGCGATCGCTTTATTGACACGCGGGAACGATGTGAAGATGGATGCTGGCACGACCATGGAGATCGTCATCCAGCGTGATGTTCCGCTCGATGCCAGCCGCGTGCCTGCAACCACGCGGGTGTACTCATCCGCGCAGTGAAGGACTACCCAGGTATGCCTCGGCGAGTGTAAATGAGCTGGTTGCGTTAAGGCGCCTCGTTAGGCCCGGGACAGCACGATGCTGGCGACATAGCAGGCCAAAGAAATGCTGACGCCTGTGAAAGGTGCACTGAACCAATAAACCTTGGCGAGCACCACAAAACCACCAAGCATTGCCAGCCCGACAAAAAGCAGGAACAGTGACTGAAAGAGAAGTTGGTCGTGAGCCAATACGAGATAACCGAAAACCAAGCCGAACAAAATAAGTCCCATGCTATGGCTGGCATTGAAGCCCACCCAACATCGCCACATCGTTGTTTCTTTCGTAATCACAGGTGAAATCTGGCTCATGCTGACTTGCAACACGGGGTCACGGGGCGTGAGATTTGGCCCCCAGAAGGTATAAACGAGGTGGACGACTCCGAGCGTAAAGATAATGCTCGCACTAAGAACCATGAGAATTCTTGCGGCCAAGATGCTCTCCCTATTTTGTGGGCCTAACGCCCAGGGAAACTAAGGTCGGGGTATTCGCTATGCATCGTCCTCATCATAACCCAGCGGCCATTGAGCAACTATTGGCGAAGAATCGCCCTAGCGCTCATTGAGGATTTTGAGCACTAAGGCTCGTCACATCAGTTGCCCGACAGCTAAAATCTGTACTGATTACAGCACGCGTTGTGAAAGGGATCTGCGCATCAAATGAATTGGCTGCTGAGGCTTCTGGGCTATCGCGATCATGAATACCGTGGGGATGATTTTTCTGTGCGGATCGAATTGGTTGGACGGGAAGGCGTCTCGGTTATTCACAGACGTCAAGGAAGCAGCCTTAACTTGAGCGGAGATCGAATCGGAAGGAAACGAGAAGCAATCGAGATTCACATTCCGCAGGACGTTGAAGCTGCACAGGTGCCTCAAATCGTTCGCGATCTCGAAACTGCATTTGTGGCGATGGGGTATGGATACGTGATTGCCCGCAAGGCGGGGATTGATATCGTACTGGAGAGCGAACAGAAGGCCGCGATTGCTGAGTTGCGCGAGATGGGCTATGAGATCGAGAGGTTAGCCGACGGAAGGATTCGGCAGACATGGAGAGCAGGTGCACCACGTCCTGATATTGAAACGTCGCGAAGACAACCCCTCGCGTGATGTCACTAATACAGTCTGTCCACGGAACACGTCAGCGCTTTGAGATTCTGGCGAAATCAAAAGAGTATTAACCCGTTATTATCCGGGTGCCCCATGCTTGCTCGCGGCGGCACCTGCGGTCACATCCTGCGCAAATTCACGGCGTCGTTCCGGTCCTTTCCGGTTCTCGAGGACACGAACCCTCCGCGCGGGAACGTTCGTCGGGTTCAGGCGAACGACGCGTCCGTCGTCCACTTCGATATAAAAACGGAACCAGTCGGTGCGGAACATGCGCCCCGAGGAATAAAAAGTCACCGAGGCGGCGATGAGCCCTTGAAAATCCGGCCCCGTGCATACTACGAGACGCTTGCCGACGTCTTGAGTCCAAGTCATTCCTCCAACCAGCGGATCATTGAGGAAACAGCGTTCGAAGGGCACGGCGTGGGAAATCTTGCGCAGCTGCAAGAGCTGAAGCAAGACCGAGATCTTAGCCAAGTTGGTGACAACGATTCGCGTCTCGCTGGCAGAGAGCCGCTCCAGCTTGATATGCAGTTCAGGTGACCATTCGCGCTCGAACTCCTCGCGGGCGAGAGCCAGACTTTTGTCGGTGGCCTCGGCATAGCGCAGAGTGGCGCGGGCGAGAATCACGCTCAGAACGCAGGTAACCACTGTCGCCACCAGTGGGATGTAGTTGACCAAGCTGAAAATAGGGATGCTATGGGAATTGATCGACTGCATGTGCATAGAACCGATTGGCTCCTCGCCGTGCAACCGCAATCGTGATTACCGAAGTGTTCGGGGGATTCCTGCCTGCAGTGAAAATGCGCACCGAGGCTCGCATCAGCAAAAGTCTAAAGAGCGCACCGAGTCGGCTCCAGATGCGGATAGTACAGAGCCTGATCAGCGATAAAGCAAGTCTTTGGTAACGGTCAGAGAGCCACGTTCTAAGTGCTGATTGCTCACTTCAATGTGAACATCGCGTTTACGTGAGCGGTCACCGAACTCGTCTGCGGACTGAACTCTTCGGTCGGTGCGGGCGCCGTTGCCGCCATCGCAGACATTTTCGCCATCGGCATCATGGGCACGGGACGGACGTTTTCAAACGTATCCACCGAGGCGTAAGAGAGCTCACCCAAAGTGCGCCCTCCTGCGCGAGCCACAGCGTCCGCCGACGCGCGGGCACGGCGGTAGGCGTCTTCCACGGCCTTGATCTTGGCAGCGTCGATATCGTCGAGGGTGTAGCTGATCGACTGGTCGCTGGTGATGTCGCTATCGGACAGTTGCTGCACGATGGGCGCAATCTTGGTGAAGTCCTTCAGCTTCAGAGACACGTTCACATTGACCCGATATGCAATCAGCTTGCGTTTCGCGTCCTTGTAGTCATAGACAGGTTCAATCGAGAAGTACCCCAGTTGGGCAGCCGTGGGTTCAATGCTGTTGGAGCGCAGGATTTGGCGGACCTGCTCCGCCGATTTCGAGGCCCGATCGTAGGCCGCGCGTGAATTGTTCTCCTGCGCGGAGATGTTGAATTGAATCAGGGCGGTGTCCGGCTGAGCTTCAAATTTTCCGTCCGCTCCAACGAAGACGGTGTTGGGTTGTGCGGCAATCGTAGGTCGATCCTGTCCCAGGCCAAGCCCAACCAAAAGGAAAACCACGAGTAATGTGGCAGCAGATTTCATAGCGAGCCTCCCGCATAACTGAAAAGCAAGTTATACGCCAACGACTTGACTAAATAACTAAATAGAAGAACGGAAAACGCAGGATAACTTGCGGGAGGAGTAAATGCTCGGACGCCGTGATCAACTCTTGGCCGTAGAGTAGGCAAAGCGATTGACCTGGGAGTCGATTTCCTTGCGCAGGTCGGGCCAGATTTCTTTTGGCATGTTGAGAAAAACTTCGACGACCGCGGGATCGAACTGCTGTCCGGAGAAGCGCTGAATTTCTTCGCGGGCAGCAGCGAGGGACTGTGCCTTGCGGTAGGGCCGGTCGCAGGTCATGGCGTCGAGAGTGTCGGCGACAGAAAACAAGCGCGCTCCGAGCGGAATCTCCTCGGCCTTCAATTGCCGCGGGTAGCCGCTTCCGTCGAAATGTTCCTGATGAGCATAAACAATCTCAGCAGCCTCTTTCAGGAACGGAATCTTCTTTAGAATCTGGTAGCCGTGGTAACAGTGCTCCCGCATGATCTTGATTTCATCCGGGTCCAACTTGCCCGGTTTGCGCAGGATTGCGTCGGGAATCGCCATTTTGCCAATGTCGTGCAGAAATGCGCCTCGAGCAATCACATCAATCTGCTCTTTCGGTAGTCCCATGGCGCGGGCGATGGCAATCGTGTACACGGT
>Ga0210409_10004564_pt1 | contig 14869 bp, 9 predicted proteins | sample IncBWH17MmetaG_FD_161649 | JGI IMG/M metagenome (GOLD analysis project Ga0210409, IMG submission 161649) | Forest soil microbial communities from Barre Woods Harvard Forest LTER site, Petersham, Massachusetts, United States - Inc-BW-H-17-M | ecosystem: Environmental > Terrestrial > Soil >... | reverse complement strand
ACCGGAACTCCGAAAGCGGTTGCGCTTGGCCATGACAGCTTGATGAATTTGTGCAATTGGCACAACCGAGCTTTTTCGGTCACGCCGCAGGATCGTGCCACGCAGTTGGCGTCGATCAGCTTCGATGCTGCAGTCTGGGAAATCTGGCCGCACCTGATTGCCGGGGCCAGCGTACATGTGGCGGGCGACGACATTCGCACCCAACCGGAGCAACTCCGCGATTGGTTGGTGCGCGAAAAGATCACGATCAGTTTTGCTGCGACTCCTCTAGCCGAGCAGATGCTGAAGCTGACGTGGCCAAAGGAAACCGCTCTCCGGTTCCTGCTGACCGGCGCCGATACTCTGCACCAATATCCGCCCGCCAGCCTGCCCTTTACGTTGGTCAACAACTATGGGCCGACGGAGTGCACAGTCGTAGCGACATCTGCAGCAGTCCCGCCGCAAAAGTCAGCGGACCGTCTGCCTGCGATCGGCCGGCCAATTGACAACACTGAGATCTTCATTCTGGATAGTAAAATGAGGCAAGTTCCCGTCGGCACGATAGGCGAGATCTACGTCGGCGGTGCGAACCTGGCCAGGGGCTATCTTAACGACCCGGCATTAACCGCGGAACGGTTCGTCGAGAATCCGTTCAGTGCGAATGCGGGCGCGAAGCTTTATCGAACTGGCGACATGGGCTGCTATCTCCCTGATGGCCAAATCGCCTTTCATGGCCGCGCGGACGACCAGGTGAAAATTCGCGGATATCGGATCGAACTCAATGAGGTGGTCAGCGCGCTCAATCGCCATCCGGCGGTGCGCGAAAGCGTAGTGTCGACCAGTGAGAATGGCACTGCCGAGAAAAGACTGGTAGCGTATGTTGTTCCGATGGCTGCTTTGCCGCCGGTCAGTGAGCTACGGGATTTCCTGGCCAGGGAATTGCCGGACTATATGCTCCCGGCAATCTTTGTAAAGCTGGACGCTCTGCCCTTCGCGGCGAGCGGAAAAGTGAACCGCTCGGCCTTGCCTGCGCCAACCGAGGAGAATATGTTGCGGGACGAAACTTTTCTCGGTCCTCGCACGCCCACGGAGCAGCGCGTAGCCGCAATTGTCGCCTCCCTCTTAGGCTTGGAGCGGGTTGGCGTGAGCGACAACTTTTTCTATCTCGGCGGCAATTCACTATTCGGAACCCAAGTGATCGCCCGCCTGCGAGATGCTTTCAACGTCGACCTTCCTTTGTTAAAGCTGTTCGATCATCCCACGGTGGCGGACCTGGCTGCCGAAGTTGAACGGATGTTGGTTGCGAATCTCGATGCCATGAGCGAAGATGAGGCTCAGCGGCTGCTCGCGTTGAATACCGAACAAGCTGAGTTATGAGTGTATCCCCCGACGGCGCTATTTCCCGAAGTACGGGAGCCAGTGCACTAAGTCTTTATCACCTCCTGGATCCGGACGTACTGGCCAATCCCTATCCTCTATTTCGCCGTCTGCGAACCGAGGACCCGGTCCACTGGGACCCTTTCCTGCACACCTGGGTCGTAACTCGCTACGTTGACGTGCTGGAGGTGCTGCACACTTTCTCGGCGAACCGCACTCACACACCAGAAAAATTGCAGGCCATGGGACTTTCACAGATGGGTCCGCTCGCCCAGTTGATGGTGAAGCAGATGCTCTTCATGGATCCGCCGGCGCATACACGGCTGCGGGCCCTGGCCTCGTATGCTTTTAGCCCCGCCCGGGTCGCGGTGTTGCGGTCGCACATTCGAGAGATCGTAAACCGACTGCTCGACGAGGTACAGAAGAAAGGGCAAATGGACCTCATTGCGGATCTGGCTGAGCCTCTGCCAGGGATTGTGACCGCGGAGATGCTGGGTGTTCCGCTGAGCGACCGGCATCAGCTCAAAGACTGGTCGGCCGACTTCGCGGAAATGTTGGGAAACTTTCAGCACAACCCCGAGCACGCTCCGCGCATGCTGCGCACCGTGCAAAACATGACGGCCTATTTTCGTGACCGCGTTCGAGAGTTGAAGGACATTCCCCGGGAAGGATTGGTCCACTCCCTGATGACTGCGGAAGTGGATGGCGACCGGTTGACTGAGGAAGAAGTGGTCGCGAACAGTATCGTGACCATGGTCGGCGGTCAGGAGACGACAACGAATCTGATCGGCAACGGGGTGCTCACGCTGCTGCGCAATCCCGGTGAAATGGAGAAATTGCAGAGAGATCAATCGTTGATTCCAACCGCCGTCGAAGAAATGCTGCGTTACGAGAGTCCCAGCCAACACACCGGGCGCCTGGCTCCGGAAGATGTGGAGTTGGGCGGCAAAGTGATTCGCAAGGGACAAGCGGTCATGGCAGTGATGGCGGCGGCGAACCGCGACCCGGAGCGATTTCCGGATCCCGACCGTTTTGATGTTGCGCGCGCCGATAACCGGCACCTGGCCTTCGGATACGCCGCTCATTTCTGTTTCGGTGCAGCCCTGGCGCGGGTGGAGGGGCAAGAAGCTCTGGAGGCGATCGTCCGGCGCTTGCCCTCTCTGGAGTCGCAGCCGGGTACTCTAGTATGGCGCAATAATCTCGGGCTCAGGGGCCTCACCGCTTTGCCGGTAAAATTCCAGGCGTCTCACGCCGTTACTTAGGATCAGATCCAGGAACCTGGATGCAAAAGGAACCGCGCCTCTCCGAGGCCAAGCAGAAGCTACTCGATATACAGAGGCGGGGCGGTCGTACACCCGCTGCTGCAACCGCGCTTGAGGTGAAGCGCCGTGCGCGAGAAACTCCCGCGCTCTTATCGCTACCCCAGGAGCAAGTCTGGCGCCTTGACCAGACAGCCGGCAAGCTGGCGCCCCTTCACAACGAATCCATAACCATGCATCGCCACGGCGTTTGCGACATTGGAGCACTTGAAGCCAGCCTGGCGGAAATCGTCAGGCGACATGAGATTTGGCGGACCACCTTTGACGTACTTGCGGGACAGCCCGTTCAAATTGTTCGCGATGCGCCTGCGACTTTCAAATTACCTGTAACAGATCTTGGAACTCTGCCGGAAGCCGACCGAGAAAAGAAAGCGCTTGAGGTCGCGACCCAGGACGCGAGCCAGCCTTTCGATCTGAAGCATGGCCCACTATTCCGGGCCCGGCTCGTCACCCTGGAGGGTGCCGAGCACCGTCTGTATTTGACCGCTCACCAGAGCATTGTGGACGGGATCACGGTCTTCGATATTTTTCCGTCCGAACTGACAACTCTCTATGAGTGTTTTGCGGCGGGCAAGCCCTCGCCTTTGCCTCCATTAGAGAATCAGTATGTGGATTTCGCTGATTGGCAGCGTCGAAGCGTCACTGGCGAGGCGATGGAAAAACAATTGGCGTACTGGCAGAAGCAACTGGCTGGCGAGTTGCCGACTTTGCAGTGGCCAAATCAGGGCGCGCGGCCGGCACGGCAAACCTATCGTGGTGCGCTACAGCCGTTCAAACTGACGCAAGAATTGATGGAACCTCTCAGACAACTGGGCCGGCGAGAAGGCGCAACACTGTTCATGATTTTGCTCGCCGGACTCGTGGCATTGCTGCACCGCTATACGCGTCAAGAAGACATCATCGTAGGCACCTTGGCGCCTTGTGGGCGGAAACAGATTGAATTCCAGCGATTGTTGGGGTACTTCCTCAATCCCGTGGCCTTACGAACGAATCTTTCTGGCGATCCTTCGTTTTCTTCGGTGCTCGGCCAGATGCGCGAAGTAACGCTGGGAGCCATCTCGAATGACGATGTGCCGCTCGAGCTGATTGCCGAGAGACTTCAGATCAAGCCCCATCCCAGCCGTAGTCTTTTCTTTACTGTCGCGCTGTCGGTTGCGCCCGATGTGCCTCAACTCCCGCCGGGTTGGAGCATGACTTATATGGACGTCGAAAGCGGCGGAGCACGATGGGATCTGTACCTCGAGTTGAACGCTCGCGCGGGCGGGATGATTGGCCGCGCCCAGTACAACCCGGACCTGTTTACCACGGCCGCGATCACTCAAACGCTCGAAGATTTTCGGGCGTTGCTGGAAAAAGTCGCAGCTGACCCAGCACAACCCATCAGCAGCCTTTGTCGATAGCGCATCTGGAACGTCCAACCAGTAACACTTCCGCTACTTGGATCCGTTCGACGTCGCTCGGAGGGATTATCGCCAAAGCACGCTGCTCTCATTGCCCATGGCAGATCAGTCTCAAAAAGATGCTTTAAACCAGTGTCGGAGGTCGGGTGCAGGTTGATTTCACTGGTCTGGTACTGGATGTACTTCCGAGACTGGTATACCCTTCTGCACGTCCTTATACTCCTGATCCAACGGCCAAGCAGTTTGCGTGCCTCAGGCCGACTCGCGCTCGGGGAGATTTAAATGCGCAGTTTCGTCGCGTTCGCCACGTTGTGTCTGCTGTGTGTGTTTGGCACCGCTTCTCGATCCCATGGCCAGGACTACGGCCAGGGCAAGGCTTCACCAATGGGTAGTCGTCCCATAGCGGCTACAAATTGGAGCTTTGACTGTATCTATTGGAACGACGACTGCGGCTTGAACGGATCGTGGATTCCTACCAAATCGCAGCCGGGGACAGTGCGCCTGTGGCAGTCGGGAACCGAATGGGGCCTCCTTAACAATGGCTATGACAGCTACGACTGGACGTATTTGGACACCTGGCTTGACCTGATTGCGGAACACCAGCCGCGTGCGGTCATCTACACGTTTGGCTTGGTTCCCTGCTACATCGCCAGCGTGGGTTGCGACGGCAAAGGTTGGGGCAATGGGCACAATTTTTCGCCGAGCCCGCCAAGCGACCTAACCTCCGAAGGCAGCCCTTCCTTTGAGGCATATGTCAGAGCGTTGGTGGAACATTGTTCTCCTTCCGGCCACTGCGTCAAGGACTACATCACTTACTGGGAGATGTGGAACGAGGGCAATCTTACAGATTTCTGGACTGGCACAGTGACGCAGTTGTACGACATGTTCAAGCATGTGATTCCGATCATCCGTAGCCACGTTCCGGGGGCTGTGATCTCGACTCCTCCGGTGTGCGGCGGCGATACCCCGTGGATGACGAGTTGGATGAAGTTGGAGAATACGAACGGCAGGCTCTCCGACTACTACGGCATCCACATCTACATGAGAGATTCTCCTCCCGAGCAGCGCCTGGGTATGCTTCGGAGCATGTTGAATACTAAGAACGCCAACGGATGGACCACGACTCCGTGGATAAATAGCGAGACAAATTTCAACAACGTTTCGTTTGCCTGCTCTGCCCAGTTCACCCCCCAAGACTGTCGGGGTCAGCTGGTAAGATGGCACGTCTTGCAATATGCATATCAGGGAGGCGCCGGAGGCGCATTCCACGTAGGTTGGGATAAATGGGACACCATCACCGCCGGCGGCTATGACACGTACTACTACACGATGATGCAGTGGCTTACCGGTGCGACCTTCACGGCATCCTGCACGAATAGTGGCAATGTATGGATGTGCCCGCTAACCGAGGCCAGCGGCACGAACGCACTGATTGTGTGGAATGCCGCGGGGAGCAGTTGGTATAGGCCAGCGGCGGAGTACGCAGATTACAAGTACTTCAACGGCAGATTTGGCGGCGCGACCCAATCTATAGCACCGGGACAACCAAGTCCAATTGGAGTCGAGCCGATTATGTTTGAAGCGACCCACTAAACGCTCTGGACGGTTCAACGGACTAGCGCGATGGACAGAGACGCGAGAATGAAGTCCTGAACGATCAGAGGGTCCGTCTCTAGAACGATCGCTCCCGGCGGACTCGCCGTCGTTGCCGAATCCTTATCCCCCAAACCTTCTTCGCGATACAACCCGTCCACCGATTGGGGTCGACCGGCATTCCTTCCCGCACCGGTCGCCGTCGGCCGGCGATAGCTAAACCCCATGCGCTTCGCGGCCTGCTCCTTCAAGCGCGATTGCAGTTCGCATCTCCCTCCGCTTTCTGCGCCCACCAACGCAGCTTGCGGAAAAAACTCGCGGCGTTGGAGTTTTGAAAAGGCACCTCTTCCTAGCCGCGCCCTTGCAAGGCCGCCGCCACCAATTTCGAAGGTGTTCCGCAAGCTGTAACGGCGCTCAGGATCGTGATGATGTGATCTTCACTTCCTCTCATTGCGGTTTCTTCTCGCTAAGGTTTGGAGAACTCACATTCCGAGTGGTCCAGCGCTGATGGTCGGAGAAACAAACGCGGAGTGAATTCGCCTGTCAGATCAGCCCAGAAAAGGTCATGCACCGATTCGGGAATAAGGACGCCGACCTCCGTAACGTAGCACGCGGTTACGCCCCCACCTATACTCCGAATCGAGACGGGTTACGCTGACCCAATTTTTCCGTATGGAGGGCCCCCGAATGCGCAACTTCTTCGCATTTTTCACCTTTGGTCTGCTGTGTGTCCTTGGAACTACTTCTCGGTCTCATGCACAAATCAATACTTTGCCAACGAGTAATCAGGCCGCTGCTGCGCCAATGGGTAGTCATCCCATAGCGCCTGCAAATTGGGCCTTTGACTGTATCTATTGGAGCGACGACTGCGGCTTGAACGGCTCGTGGACTCCAACGAAGTCGCGGCCAGGGACGGTGCGCCTGTGGCAGTCGGGGACCGAATGGGCCCTCCTCAACACTGGCGAGAACAGCTACGACTGGAAGTACTTGGACACGTGGCTTGACCTGATTGCGGAACACCAACCGAGTCAGGTCATCTACACGTTTGGCCTGGTTCCCTGCTGGATCTCCACTGCCAGTTGCGATGGCAAGGGGTGGGGCATGGGGCACAATTTTTCACCGGCGCCGCCAAGCGACCTTACATCGAACGGCAGCCCCGCGTTTGAGGAATATGTCAGAGCGTTGGTACAACATTGCTCTCCCTCCGGCCACTGCGTCAAGGACCACATCAAGTACTGGGAGATGTGGAACGAGGCCAACCTTTCAAATTTCTGGACCGGCACGCCAGAGCAATTGTATGACATGTTCAAGTCGGTAATTCCGATCATCCGCAACAACGTTCCGGGAGCAGTGATCTCGACTCCTCCGGTGTGCGGCGGCGATACCTCCTGGATGACGAACTGGTTGGCTCTGGAGAATACCAACGGCAGGCTTTCCGACTACTTCGGCATCCACATCTACATGAGAGACGATGCGCCCGAGACGCGCATGAGTATGCTTCGGAGCATGCTGAATGTAAAGAATAATAACGGATGGACCACGACCCCGTGGATGAATACCGAGACGGGCTATGACAACCTTACATTTAGCTGCTCTACCCAGTTCAGCGCCGAAGATTGCCGGGGGCAACTGGTAAGATGGCACGTCCTGCAGTATGCATACCAGGGAGGCGCTGGCGGCGCATTCCTCGTAGGCTGGTATAAGTGGGACAGCATCACCAGCGACCAGGACCTTGATCCCTTTTACTATACGATGATGGAATGGCTGAGCGGTGCGACGTTCTCCGCATCGTGCACGAACCAGGGCACGGTGTGGAGTTGCCCGCTGACCCAGGCTGATGGCACGAAGTCACTGATTGTGTGGAATACTGCGGGGCGCAGCCACTACAAGCCAGCGGCTGAGTACACACGTTACAAGAAATTCAACGCTTGGTTTGGCGGCGCGAACAAAACGGTGGCACCGGGAGAATCGATCGTAATTGGAGTCGTGCCGTTTATGTTTGAAGCCGGCACGTAAACCATTCCGTTCGAATCGCTGGACAGGGGTAGGAAACGCACACCGCGCTTCCTACCCCTGCAACTTTCCGGCGAAAACCGCTAGACTTTACTGCCTTCTGCGAGCGGCGCTTACTCCACGTGCTGGTAGACCCAATCCGACCTACTTTGATAGAACAGAAAATCGCCAAAGTAAATCGCCCTGACCTTGGTGTAGCCCACGGGCAGAGTCGAGGTCTGGAATACCGCCTGGCCGTTCTTCAGAGGCGTTTGCCCGATCTGCTCAAACGTGATCAGTTCTCCATCCGGCGGGGCAGGAGTAACCGTCGCAGTGAAGGTCACGGTCTGGCCCTGAGTGGACGGATTGGGCGACGAGGTAATGGTCGTGGTGGTGAATGTAGCGTTTGCGTTCACTTCGAACACAGTGCCACTGCCGGCCGTTCCGCCCTTGGAGGTCGTACCATAAAGGTAGCCTGAGCTGTCCTGAATCAGACTGGCATCAGGCTGGTATCCGTTGGTGCCGGCGAAAGCCTGAAGAACCTTAAATTTGTAGCTGCCCTTGCCATTTGACACCAACTCGAAAACGTTTCCGTCGTTGTGTATGCCACCCTGCGTGGTAGTACCGTAGACGTTCCCTGCGGAATCGAGGATAACGCCAGCAAAAGGATGGTTGACGCTCGTCGCGCTAAAGCTGTACAGATTGGTCCTGGTGTATGTTCCGCCGGTTCCAAGGGTCAACTTGTAGACATTTCCGTTGCCACCACCCACGAGAGTTGTTCCATAAATATTCTCAGCGGTGTCGAGTACGACCGTTCCGTTGGGATTGGCGCCCGCACCGAAGGTATAGAGCACGGTCGGTTTCCAACCACCTTTGCCATTCGGCGACAGTTTGAACGCTGACTTAAAGTTGGTGCCAAAGATGTGTCCCGAGCCGTCCATGACCAATCCCGCGTAATTGCTCTTCATCTGGTAGATCACGGTTTCGGTCCAACTGCCCCCGGACGGAGTCATTTGGAATACGGTTCCATTTCCCTGGCTGCCGCCGTTGTAAGTTGTGCCGTAGAGGTTGCCGGTCGAATCCATGATCAGGCCGTTTACGGGATTGGCGCCGTCAGTGCCGCTGGCAAAGCTGTGCAGGACGGTTTCCGTCCAGGTTGCTCCCGAAGGGCTAAGCTCGTAGACGACGCCATATCCATCGGTGCCGCCCGCGTATGCGGTTCCGTAAAGATTCCCTGAGCTGTCAAACGTCACGTAGGAGTACGTTGGATTTGCCCCGTCAGTGCCGCCAGTGAAACTGTAGAGCACGGTCTCGGTCCAGCCTCCGCTGCTCGGCGAAAGCTCAAATACGGTGCCATATCCCAGACCGCCGCTATTTGTAGTCCCATACAGGTTGCCACCATGGAAAGTGAGCCTGGACTGGGGACCGGAGCCATCTGCGGTGCCGGCGAAGTTGTAAAGCACCGCTTCAGTTTGAGCCTGCGCCGGGCGGGCGGCAATCAGCAGCAGCGCGGAAAGCACAGCGAGCGTCATAACGCCGCGGAGGGTTGGGGTAACCCCTGGTGTCGACCGGAATCTCGGTCTGATGGCGGAAATGTTGACTCGACTTTTTGTAACAGCGTTTCTCTCTGCTGACGGCATTGTCTTCTCCTTATCTCCTTACAGTTTGTTGTAATCGCGTAAGGCCCTTACGCGCAGACGCTGTAGCAACTCCACATGAGCTTGTCAATTTGGTCCACTCACACTAGAACCCTGGGAGCATGAGAATCGAATTCAGAATTGTGTACCGTACTTGCCGCGAAAAATACGCGTCTGCCATGTATGGCAGTTGCTGGCCGGCAGCGAGCAATTCGTCCAGCCAGTTTGACTCGTATTGTAGTACTGGCCCACGCCGTAAAAAGTTAAACTGTCTGACGAGTCGATGACCGTGGCGGCATATTCGCCGAAACGGTCTACATTTTCTTGATCTCCCGCCCCTTGCACGATCAGAGTCGGTGGTGCGAACGTAGTGGCCGTCCAGGGGAGCACGTCAAAGTTAATTGCTGGGGTATTTTGAGTCTGGCACGTAGCGCAATACGCTCCGGAGCTGGTGTAGGTAATGCCGAGGTTGCCATTCTGGTCGAGGGCAGCACTGGGCATGAGATAGAACAGCACGCCATTAGGATCTTGCAAATCCGGAGGCCCGGCGGAACCACCGCTGTTGACCAGCACCGATACTTTTCCATTGACGACGCTGAGAATGTAATACCGGATACCCGTGCGCTGATTGCTCGCGCTTTCCATCACCACATGGGAAGCAGTCAAAAACTCGCCGTTAGGCCCTCCGGAGGTGGCGAGATGGTTGTAGGTCAACCGGTTGGCCATCCGGTCGCCCAACGAATCCAAACATGGCGTAGCAAAGTTGCCGCAGGTTCCCGAGCCATACCCCTTGATGTCGTTCGTGTTTGTGCTGGGTTCAGGAACACAGTAAGTGTTGGTTTCTCGATTCGCCTTCGATGTGTTGTAGCATCCCGGAGTGTAGGGGTTCACAGCAAGCAAAGCAGGCCCAGTGAGCCCTTTCGTCCCCCATGTGAACAGGGCGAGTTGATTCGACGTGCACGGCGTAGTCTGGCTGGTGCACCATTTCTGGCCCTTGTAGCCCTGCTGTGCATTGCTGGGGTTAACAATGGATAAGAAGTGCTCAGCCTCACCGCTGGGGGGGCCGGCCGCGCTGTCGATATCCGCAACATCGACCGAGTGGATAAGACTCGGTCCCTGCGTCGGCGCAACCAGGTAGCTGTAGCAGGTCATCGGATTGGATGTCTTGCCTTGCGCGATATCAGCGCGGTCCAATCGACAAGCCTCGAAGCCCGCTTCAGAATAGCCTTTGGTAGGATCCTCCAAATCAAAGGTAATGTAGAAGCCATTCGACCAAGTGCCGATTCTGGGCCAGTCCGGAAAGTAGTAATAGAAGGAACCCGTCGTGCAGTTCTGCGAACTCGGGAGACACGGGATCACCGTGCTCATCTTGAACTCATAGGCGTACCACTGAGTCGTGGAACTTGACAGGTCACTGTCAGAGCTTACAGCGATGCACCAGGCATATTCGTGGATGCCGTTACCATTTGTATAGATGACGCGTCGGCTCATTACGAATTCGTTATCCAGACGATCGTAGATGACTTGCACGTTTCCGGAAGAATAACCTTCGCATTCTGGTTGTGACGAACGGGACCACAGTCCTTCCACCCGGTGCGGCACAGCGGTGGTTCCACCTGTGAAGGTAAAGATGGGCAGGCCCGTTACTTTGTCAAAGGCCTGAACGTACTGATCGTTGACCCACTCCAGGACCTGCGCATTCTTACCGGTAACGGCTGGGCCCACGGCGATGTTGTCATCGAGGTTGTAGTCATCCGTGTCGTAGAATTGATACTGGCCGCCGATGTTCTGTTGGGCGTCGATGCCTTCAATCTGGTCTGCAGTCCATGACCCTTGCGTGCAGGAAGATGATTGACAAATCGGGAACGGGGCGGCCGAAGTAAACTCCGCGACTTGTGCCGCGGTGTAGGGTCCAGCAATCGCGCCCTGCTGGCAGTCGCCGGAAGTGCAGGTTGCCGTGGCTGACGCTGACAACAACACGACACACAGGGCCCAAATCGCGCGGTCCATCATTCGGTTCATCATCCTCTTTGGTTCTTTGCCAAATCCTGACAATTCTACATCGGGGGTGCAGCAACCACTATACCACAGCTAAGTGTCTCATTGTCCTTTTTTAACAATGACTTACAGTGGGTTTGTGGAAACGCAAAAGCGCAAATTTCTGCACATGTAAGCAAGACAATTGCCTAACAAGACTCGAATCTGCTGTGATCGATATTCTCGATCGTCGAGCACAGTCCGGAGTCGCGGTTTGGCTGTATTCCGTAGCGCGACTCTGTTGCTATTTTGCCTGACAAGTGGAAACTTTGAAATTACCGATTCTCGTGGTCCAGTTGATGGATTGCTTTATTTCGTTGTGAGCGAAGTACTCCGTCACGTACCAAAATGTGCACTCATCGACCGGGTCGACAGTCATGCTCGAATAGTCTCCCCAATGATTGGAGTCTTCCTCATCTCCGCCTCCGCTGTAAACCAGAAGCTCCTTAGGCTCCGATTGGTTGATCAGGTTCCACCACGAAGCCTTAATTCCCGGATGAGTCGAGCTGTTTGACACGTTGTAACCCACAGCGGCATTACCTGTTCGGTCCTGCGCGATGCTCGGCATGAAACGGAACAGACTCGTGTCCGGGGTGATGGTGCCGCTCTGGTGAATTGCTGGTGTTCCACTGCCCCGCAGCTCGTACCACCGGATACCAGTTTGAACATCAGTCGTCCCCGTCCGGATCGTATGGCTGACCAAGAATGATTCGTAGGTTCCAAAGTTACGATACGACAAACGTGGCATGAGCCGGTCGCCCACGGAATCGACAAAAACACCAGTGATTTTGGTCGTCGATTCCGGAATGCAGAATGTGTTTTCTACCGCTTTTGTTTCGTAGCAGCCCGGAGAGTAAGTCGGCACCGTCAGCTTCGAATGGCTGAACGTCGAATTTGCGACGTTGGTCCAATCAACATGGAAGTCCCAGAGATTAATCGAGCTTGAGGTTGTGCTATGTCCGTCTTTCGGCGGATTCTGGATGCTCACCAGAAACTCGTGTCGACCGCGCGGAGGTGCAGTCGTGCCTTCAACGTCAGCCGGAATCAGGCTGTGCCTGAGGTAAAAACTGCCCTTGACAGGGATCGGGTCAGGGTCGCTGAAGCACTGCATAGGACGGGGCGTGGATCCGATCAGCATGTTGGTGCGGTCCAGGGCGCAAACTACGACACCGATCTGCTCATAGCCGTTGTCGACGTCATTGAGATCCATGGAAATGTAATAGGCATCGGCCCAGGTACCGAGCTTCGGCCAGTCCGGGAAATACGGCCTGCCGTGGCTGTTGACTCCCAGCACAGGATTTAAGGCGAACTGGTAGGTGTACCAGCGCAGTGTGCTGGAGGTCAGATCATCGGTACTGGAAATCGCAACGCAATAGTAGAAGGTCTGTGCTATCGGTGCAGAGCGTATTCCGATCACCCAACGTGAGGCCAGGCGATCAAAGTTGATGATGCCGTCACCTCCGACGTGAGTACAATTGGGCATGTTGTTTTTCCTGAACGGCTGAGTACCGGGCTGAGGTATCGACCAAACCGGGGCGAAGGTCGTTTTGTCATAACCTTGAAAAGCTACGTTCACCCATTCCAGGTATTGTTTGGTTCCGACCGCCCCGTTGGGATCAACGTCATGTTGCCGGCTAGCTATCTGCGAGGAATGAATACCCTCGAACGTTCGCACGGTTTGGGCATGCGCCGACCACGAAGTCAGGAAAAACAACAAAATCGCTTTATAGATCGTGATCTTATTCACGGTGCGTTTCCTCGTGGCTGCTGCATAACTTCAACCGGAATGGCACGGATGGAGCATGTCCCGTAGGCGCCCTGACTTTGGACAAGTCCGGGTCCCTGTACGGGACCACGTTGTATGGCGGTACTCACGATTACCAGCGGCGGAGGTGGCGCTTACGGTCGCGGTACCGTCTTCGAACTCACGCCATAACCAAAATCAAGCTGCTTCCTCCTGCTGCGCAGGGCGGAGAAATTCAGCCACCACCAACCTTTTCCAGCCGTTTGCGCACGACCTGATGCAGAGCTACAATGGCTTCCGACTGCCGATCACGTAGGTAGAATCGGGCCTCCAGAGTTGATACGTCCATGCCAAATAACAAAGCCATCATTGTGTTAGCCGTTGCCGCTGTGCTTTTCGGATCGCTGGCCTTGCCGTCTCCCGCATCTGCCGCCAGTTCCGAGCAGGTGTTGTATAGCTTCTGCTCTACTTCCGGCTGCGGCGATGGAGAACAACCCACTGCCGGCATGATTTTCGACAAGCTCGGGAACCTGTATGGCACGACGACCAAAGGCGGCTTCTACGGTCAGGGTACGGTTTTCGAGTTGATCCCCAACAACGGCACGTGGACGGAAAAAGTGTTGCATAGCTTCAACGCGAACGGCAAGGACGGGTACTTTCCCGCGGCCGCCCTGATTTTCGACGCCGCCGGAAACTTGTACGGCACCACTGTCCACGGCGGCTCCAGTTCGAACTGCTACGACGGCTGCGGCACCGTCTTCGAGCTAACCCCCGGTGCGAACGGCAAGTGGACGGAGAAGATACTACACGAATTCAAGGGCGCAGACGGAGACCTGCCAGACTCCAGCCTGATTCTGGATGCGGCCGGAAATCTGTATGGCACAACATTCGGGGGTGGCGCCACCGATTACGGCTTGGTTTTCGAGTTGACCCTCAGCCACGGCAAGTGGACGCAGAAGGTGCTGCACGAATTCAACGGCAAAGGCGGATCGGTGCCGGACGCCGGTCTGATTCTGGACACAGCCGGGAACTTGTACGGCACAACCTCCGCGGGCGGAGCCAGCAATTACGGCCTGGTTTTCCAGTTGACACTCAGCAACGGCAAGTGGACGGAGAACGTGCCGCATGAGTTCAACGGCACGTCGGGATCTGTGCCGCGCGCCGGCGTGATCCTTGACGGGAGCGGAAACTTGTACGGCACGACTGACTCTGGCGGCACTCACATCTCCGGCACCGTTTTCCAGTTGATCCCCAACAACGGCAAGTGGACGGCGAAGGTACTGCACAATTTTGGCAGTGGCAGCGACGGAAGTTTTCCGTCCGCTGACCTGGTGCGGGACCACGCCGCGAATCTGTACGGCACGACCGCCTCCGGCGGCACTTACGTTTCCGGCACTCTATTCGAGTTGATACCCAACAACGGCCAGTGGACGGAAAGCGTTCTGCACAGCTTCGGCAACGGCACCGACGGGGCTTTTCCGTCCAGTCGTGTGATCCTGGACTCGGCCGGGAACCTGTACGGAACGACCGAGAGTGGTGGCGCTCATGGTGGCGGTGCCGTTTTCGAGGTTACGCCGTAACGGATGTCAGGCTGCTCCCCCAACGGAGCTGCGTGCGCCAAGTTGAACACCTTGCCGTAGCTAAATCAAAGTCAGCCACTACAACCTTTCCGCGCGTTTTGCCAACCAACTGGACGCAGGGTTACAATTCCTCAATTGCCCGCCACGGACGTGAGGAATCAGGCCTCCAGAGAGGACCCTTACATGCGAAACAACAAGATTCTATTTCTGT
>Ga0210409_10004563_pt1 | contig 14869 bp, 9 predicted proteins | sample IncBWH17MmetaG_FD_161649 | JGI IMG/M metagenome (GOLD analysis project Ga0210409, IMG submission 161649) | Forest soil microbial communities from Barre Woods Harvard Forest LTER site, Petersham, Massachusetts, United States - Inc-BW-H-17-M | ecosystem: Environmental > Terrestrial > Soil >... | reverse complement strand
CGGCGGCGAACCGCTCTCGTCAACGCTGCGCCGCGCCAAAACCCTATCAATGCCTCGCAGTAAGTTTTCTGCTTAGTTCGGATCGCTGGTTGCTGGGCTATCCTCAAGATCCAAGCCCCAAAAGCGTGGCGCCGGCGTAAGAAATTCCACTCCCACGCGCTGCCGATCCGCCGGCTCGCCTAAATACACCACGCGGCACTCCTGTTCCTCCATTGTCTCCGGATGGGTGAGCACCAGCATTTCGCCGTCATCGATCTCATGCTTCAGCAGGATCAGCGCACCGTGCGCGTTCACCACCACCGTTTCGCACGTCTCGCGAAATTTACGCCCGTTGTGCCCGCGCCCGTGCGCTTGCAATTTCATCTTCAAGAAAGCTCGGCCGCTGCGTCGCGCCGGCTTGGAAGCGAGTGTCGTCATGCTTCCATGTTCCAGCCCCCCGCAAACCCCGGTCAATTGCCCCGCAGGTCAGTTGTTCCCCAGCAGCAACTCATAGTTCGTCTCTGCGACAACTCGTATCCTATCCCTTCCGCGAGCCTTAACTGACAGTACGCGATAGGGCACTAGCCCTTCCCTTCAGGCCCGCTCCATACCAATCTGGATGGAAGGTTTTCTCTCATCGAAATTTCAAAACACGAACGCCGCCGCCATCCGCGGTACCGCGCGCCCAAAGGCCTGTTGATGGCTTGGCAAGGCGCCGGAAAGCGCAACGCTTCCAATGTCGAGGAGTTGGGCGTAGGCGGAGCATTTCTTCTCGTGGCGCATCCGCTGTCCGCGGGCACGCACGTGGAACTACTCTTCGACGTCACAGGCGGCGAAGTGCGCGCGCGCGGCGTTGTCCGACATGGACGCGCCGGTCACGGCATGGGCGTGCAATTTGTACATATGGGTGGGGAAGATCGCGCCCGCCTCCATCGGTTTGTCAAGGAGCTCGCCGAAGACTCCCGCCTCGAAACCGTACCCGCTCCCGTAAGCTGGTTTGCGCGCGGCCCTCTTCCGCTGGACTCCGGTGAAATCAGGACGCACCACGAGCTGTTCGCTTTGCTCAACAAAATTTACTCCGCGCGGCTCACCGGCCAGCTGCAACTTGTTCTCGGCCGTGTCGAGCGACATCTTTTTTTCGACGGTGGCCAGCTCGTGTTCGCCACTAGCAGCGATCGCCAGGACAGCCTCGGCGAAATGATGCTGCGCGAAGGCGCCCTCACGCAAAGCCAATTTGAAGAGGCCGCCGAACTGGTCAAGACCGGCCAGCGCTTTGGCTCAGCCATCGCGGAAATGGGCATTTTCACCGTTGACCAGGTCGTCCTCTGGGTGCAGCGCCAGTTGACGCAAATCACCTCGTCAGTTCTCGACTATCCCTCCGGCCGCTTCTACTTCTTCAGTTCGCTCGAGAAAAACGTCGTTCCTGAAATCGGCATTCCCGTCCCCCTCGGCAAACTCCTGCTCGAAGGCGTTCGGCGCGCTAAAGATCTTCCGCTCGATCATCTCGCGAGCGACCCCGATTTGCGCATTGAAGCTTCTTCCGATCCGCTCCTTCGCTATCAAGTCGTCGAACTCGACGACACTGAACGGCGCCTCCTACTCTCCATTTCGCGCCCTGTTTCCGCCAAGGACTTCCTCGCAAATTGCACCATTCCCAAAGACTCTGCCGCCCGCGCGCTCTACGCTCTGCTGGTTCTCGGGGCAGTCATCAGCGTCCCCGCTCCAGCTTCGCAGGCGGAGCCTGCGCAACCTGCGGAGCGATCCGCTCAGCCCGCCGCGGCGGCTCCGCCAACGCCAGTCGCAGAACAGCCGGCATCCATAGCCGTTGCTCCCGAACCACCGTGTCAAACTCCGGCTGAAGACTCGCTCGACACCAAAAAATTCGAAGAAGAAATTCGCGCTTTGCTCACTCTCGCGGGCAAAGCCACTCACTACGAGCTGCTTGGCGTCACGGCCACCTCTCCGCCAGAGATCGTCAAAGACAATTTCCATCGCATGGCTCGCAAGTTTCACCCTGACCGCCACATGGGCCACAGCGAATGGCTCGACCTGCTGCAGGACTTGATGGGCCGCCTCACGATCGCCTATAAAACTTTGGTCGACGTCGAAAAGCGCGCCGCCTACGACAAGCTCATCGCTGCCGCTGGCGCTTTTACTCTTGGCCAGGAAAAAACCGAATCGGAAGAAACGGTCGACGAGTGCCTCACCCGCGCCAAGCAGGCCCTCCGCGCACGCAACTTCGCCGGTTCCATTCTCTGGCTTCGCAAATGCGTCGAGATTGCTCCCAATGTAGCCAAGCACCACGCCATGCTCGCGCGCAGCCTCGCGGCTTTCGCGCAATACCGCCAGGACGCCGTCCGCCATTTTTCCCTGGCCATCGAGCTCGACCAGTGGAACACCTCCACCTATTTCCAGTTCGGCGAGCTCTACGAAGTCATGCGCCTCCCCTGGCGCGCCGTCCCTCTCTATCGCCGCATCCTCGAAATCGATCCGGAGCACACCAAGGCTATTGAGCGCCTCGCCGCTCTTGAATCCGACCGTGACTCTGGCGGCGCACGTGTGACCGAAAAATCGTTCCTCTCCCGCCTCTTCCAGCGATGAGCCTAACGGATCCCAAGTCGCTGCCAATAAGATCGATTTATCCCTGGCCTCGTAGCAACTGCGAAACACTAGCCCGCACAGGTCATTGACGCCCGCAAGGAACGGCGCGAAGGTGCACAGTAAGCCCTTTTGCGCCTGTTCCTGGCACAGAGCCAACATGCTGACCGCCACCAAAGCCGGCAGGTACGAAATCCTCGGCGAACTCGGCCGCGGCGCCATGGGTGTCGTCTACCGCGCCAAGGATCCCCTCATTGGCCGCATCGTCGCGGTCAAAACCATGCGGCTCTCCGAAGAGGGCACCGGACTCTCCCACCCGGAGTTGGTCGAGCGTTTCCAAACCGAAGCGCGCGCCGCGGGTCTCCTGGCTCACCCCAATATCGTTGTGATCTACGATGCCGGCGAGGCCGACGGCCTGTGCTACATCACCATGGAATTGGTGAACGGCAAGAGTCTGCAGTCCTTGTTGGATTCCGGAGAGAAATTCCCGCTCCCTCGCTTGCTGCGCATTATGGAGCAGATCTGCTCCGCCCTGCAGTTCGCGCACGATAACAAAGTGGTGCATCGCGACATCAAGCCCGCCAACATCTTGTTGACCGGCGACGACTGGGTAAAGCTCACGGATTTTGGCACCGCCAAAATCATGCAGTACGGTGTCGCTCACCAGACCGCCACCACGGGTACGCCCAGCTACATGTCTCCGGAACAGGTCAAGGGTAAAGCAGTGGATGGCCGCGCGGACATTTTCTCCGTTGGCGTCATGCTCTACGAAATGACCACCGGGCAAAAGCCCTTTCGCGGACAGGACCTCGCCTCCGTTCTCTATAAGATCTTGAACGAAGAGCCCGTGCCGCCCCATCAGGTGAATCCCAATATTTCGCCCGGCGTCAGCAGCACGATCATGAAAGCGCTGGCGAAGAGTCCCTTTCTCCGCTACGAGAATTGCCGCGAACTGTTCGACGATTTGAAGAACTATCGCCCGGGCGAATACAGCACTAATACAAGCTCTTCGTCTCCCCTGGGCCAGGGGTCATCGCCACATCCTGTTCGCGACGTGCCCGTTCGCGCCGCAAAGGACACTAGCTTCAAAGCGGAGATGCCGAAAATTCCCGGTGTCGAAGCGCGCCCCGCGCCTGCCATTCCTCCGCGCGCGAAGCCCGCACCGCCCCCCGCCGTCGCCGATAATTCTCGCGAAGTCATCGCGCAACAACCCTACGGTGTTTATCAAGAGCCCAAGAAGAATTCGAGCCTTGCCGCCGTCAAGCGCTTCGCTGCAATCGGAGCCGGCGCCGTGCTTGTTGCTATGCTCGTCTCGTTCGCCGTGGGCACCATTGGGCGCAACCAGCAATCTCCTTCCGATACGCCGTCCGTTCACTCGGAGAGCGCTCCATCCACACCGCCGCAAAGCACGGATGCGGACTCCGCACGCGCGCCGGTAACCTTTGTTTCTCAATCCAATCCCGAAGTTGCCGCAGTCGGCGAATTGGCGCAGCCTTGGTCTTCGAAAAGATTCATATTCCGCAGCTCGGCTTTATCCAGGAACGTGTCCGCGCTCATTATTCGCTTGCCGGGACTTGCCGCCCAAAGCAAATCCTATTGGGCCTTTTCGCTCGAGGCCCCATTTAGTCAGTGCCAGTTCGCGTACATCGACGACTTGGCGAAGCTTTCTTCTGACTACGCCTTCGCCGCGCAGCATCCCATGGTCACTAATCCCTGCAGCCACACCGTCTTCGATCCCCTGCAACTCAAGGAGCTACCCGGAAACATTCTCGTGCGCGGCGCCATCGTCCAGGGATTTGATCCCCGCCCGCCTCTCGGCATCGAACTAAAAGTCAGCAACAATCGAATCCTCGCCTTGGCTATGGAATAAGGCGCCGTCGAATCCTCAAATCCTTTCGCGACACGAATTAATGCGCGTTTACAGTCCCGCAGACCGAAACCGAATATACTAGCCCCCGCCATGAACAACCATTTTCGCCGTTTCTCCCATTCCCTTTTCGCGATCGTCTTCGTCTTTGCTCTGTCTCTTAGAGCGCAGGATGCGCCGCACACCACCCAGCTCCCCAACGGCAAGCTCCTCACCGACGTCCCCGGCCACCCTCGCGCAATCAATAATCTTCCAACCGCCATCGCCCTCTCTCCCGATGGCCGCTTCGCCGTCCTTCTTCACAGTGGCTTCGGAGCCTATACTTCGGGAGAGAGACAGTCTCTCTCCGTCCTCAATCTGGAAACCGACGAGCTAAACGACTTTCCGGACGATCGCCTCGGCAGCAAAGCCCGTCAAACCTACTTCCTCGGCCTGGCCTTCAGCCTCGACGGCAAACACGTTTTCGCTTCCGTAGCTTCTCTCACCGATCCCCTTGGCAAGCAAAAGGGGAGCACCGGCAACGGCATCGCGGTCTACTCCTTTGAAGATGGACGCGTTACTCCCGACCGATTCCTGCCTTTGCCTCCTCGCGTCCAAATTCCCGCCGGAAAAGTTCGCCGCCCGCAATTTCAAGATGTCACCTATCCTGCCGGCCTTTCCATCGCCATGAGAGACGGCCAGGAGCGCCTCCTCGTCGCCTGCAACCATTCCGATGAAGCCGTTCTGTTGAACACCGCCGACGGCAAGGTCATCCACCGCTTCGATCTCTCCACCTTCAAGCGCATTCCGGGCGCGCTTCCTAATTCTTCCGTCATGACCAGCGACGGCCGCCGCGCCTTTGTCTCGCTCTGGAACGCTTCCTCCGTCGCCGACCTCGACCTCATCACAGGTCGCGTCAACCGCTTCATTCCCCTCCGCATGCCTGCATCGCCGCTAGCCGGTGGCTCTCATCCCACCGCCCTTCTCCTCAATCGCGACAATTCCAGGCTTTTCGTGGCACTCACCAACCACGACGAGATCGCCGTCATCAACACCGCTACCGATTCACCTGTCGCCTACCTTTCCACCAAGCTCCCCGATCAAAAATATGGCGGCAGTGATCCCGAATATCTTGCGCTCTCTCCCGACGAAAAAACTCTTTTCTCCGCAAACTCCATCTCCGATTCCGTCGCTGTCTTCGATCTCTCCAAACTCGCCTCCGCCCAACCGCTGCGCGCCACCGGTTTCATTCCCACGCAGTGGTATCCCACTGTTGTCGCTGCCACCCAAAGGGATCTCCTGATCGCCAGCGCCAAAGGTTCCGGCTCCGGTCCGAATCCCAAGCCTATCGGCAAGACCCGCGACGGCCGGCCCCGCTACCCCTACGGGCCGGCTCTCATCCACGGCTCTCTCGCCCGCATCCCACTTGTCGATGTGTCCGCAAATCTCTCCGCCTTCACCGGGCAAGTCTCCGAAGCCAACGCTGTCCGCGGCAATGCTGACCGCATGCCCTTCGCCGTCGGCGAAAACAAAATCCGCCACGTCATCTACATCATTAGAGAAAACCGCACCTACGATCAGGTCTTTGGCGATCTCGCCGGCGCCAACGGCGAACCCTCTTTGACCATGTATGGCGAAGACATCACCCCCAATCAACACAAGCTCGCTCGACAGTTCGGCATCCTCGATAATTTCTACGATAGCGGCGACGTTTCCGGTGACGGCCACATTTGGTCCACCTCCGCCTCTGTGTCCGATTACGTCGCTAAGACCTGGCCCATCGCCTATCGCAGCGGCGAACACACCTACGAATCCGAAGGCGCCTTACTTGACGGCATCGCCGTCGAGGATGAACTTCCCGACGCTGGCGAGCCCACCGGCGGATATCTTTGGAAAAATTTCGCCAGCCACAAAATCTCCTACCGGCATTACGGCGAATTCATCGTCAGCCGCTGGTGCAAATCGGAGCGGGGCACCACTCCCGGCGAATCCGGACCCCCGGATGCCGAGGCCTTGCCCTGCCCACGCGCCTTCATCCATAAGGGCGAGCCTCTCCCAAACAACGTCGGCGATCCTCGCGGTGCCCGTAGTCCTTACCCTTGGCCCATCCCCATCTTGGCTAAGAACGCCGCTTCCGAAATCGAACTCCGCGGCCACTTCGATCCTCTGTATCCTGACTTTCAGGTCGAGTATCCCGACCAGCTCCGCGCCGACGAATTCCTCAACGAATTCAACAAATTTGCCGCCTCCCGCAAAGTCGGCCAGGACTCCATGCCCCAATTCATCCTCCTCCGCCTCCCTAACGACCACACCGCCGGTGGCGCCAAAGGCAAACCCAAGCCTGCCGCCTCCGTCGCTGACAATGACTTGGCCATCGGTCGTGTCGTCGACGCCGTATCGCACAGCCCCTATTGGGACGACACCGCCTTTCTCATCCTCGAAGACGACGCCCAGGACGGTCCCGACCACGTCGACACACACCGCAGCATCGCCTTCGTCATCAGCAAGTATTCGCCTCGCTCCGCCGCCAGCGACGACGCCCATCCCTTTGTCGATCACTCCTTCTACACAACCATTAACGTCGTTCGCACCATCGAGTCTCTCCTCGGCGCCCCTCCCATGAATGCCAACGACTCCCGCGCCGCGCTGATGGCCCCGCTCTTCAGCGGACCCGGTCAACAACCCGCCTTCACCGCCGACTACCGCAACCGCGACAATGGCCTCATCTACCAGATGAATGCCAAGGAATGGGAAGAAGGCAAGAATCTGGATTTCCGCCACGCCGACGCCGTAGACACCGCCCTGCTCAACAAATTCCTGTGGCGCGACCGCAAGGGCGAAATCCCCATGCCCGCCCCCCAACACAACGTCTTCCCCGCAACCAACCCAACCAAGTCCTCAACAAAGGACCGCGACTAGCCGTCTCCGCTCGCTTTCCTCTTGACAATCTAGAGAAGCGCGCTATCCTCCTCTAGTCCATCTAGAGGACCAGCAACAGTATGCCGCAAAAGCCCAACAGCGTCGTACAAGGCACCTTGGACATGCTCATCCTCAAAACGCTGGCTCTCGAGCCCATGCACGGTTACGGAATCGGCTTGCGCATCGAGCAGATCAGCAAAGGCGTCTTCCAGGTGAATGCCGGCTCCCTCTTCCCGGCCTTCCGCCGCTTACAGCGCCAAGGCTTAATCAACGGCGAATGGCGCGCCACCGAGAATAATCGCCGCGCGAAGTATTACCTCCTTACCGACGCCGGGCGCAAACAACTCAAAGCAGAAGCACGTGAATGGCAGGCACAAAGTGCCGCCATCGCCCGCATTCTGGAAGCAACCTCAGGGCAATTGTGATGCGCCTCGTCAACGTCATCGCGAGCGGAATCCGCGCGCTGTTCACCAAGCGCCGCACGGAACGCGAAATGGAGGAAGAGCTGCGCGGCTACATGGATGCTGCCATCGAGCACAAGCTGCATTCGGGCGCGGCACTCGAAGAAGCCGCGCGCCAAACCAGAATCGAGATGGGCGGCATGGAAGCACTCAAGGAACAGGTCCGCGAAGTCGGCTGGGAAACCCGCGTCGAGGGCTTCTTCCAGGACCTGCGCTTCGGGCTCCGCATGTTGCGCAAGAATCCGTCGTTCACCATCGTGGCCGTGTTGGCCCTCGCCCTCGGCATCGGCGCTAATACCGCCATGTTCAGCGTGATCGAGGCCGTGCTGTTGCGGCCGCTCCCCTATCGGCACGCCGGCGAAATCGTGCGCGTATCGTCCACTTGGCAGCGTAACGGCACGCTGACCAGCTACTCGTCATCGCCCCCGGATTTTTTCGACTGGCGTGACCAGAGCCGGTCCTTCTCTTCGATGTTCGCCTATCACATGAATGAGTCTGCTTTGACCGGTCAAGGCGAAACCAAGCGCTTCCGCGCGGTAATGGCCACCGCCGGAATCTTTTCCACCCTTCAAGCCGAGCCCACGCTCGGCCGCGAATTTTCGCTCGAGGAAAATCGCAAGGGCGCAAACCATGTGGTCATCCTGAGCCACGCCCTATGGCAATCGGCATTTGCCGCGGCTCCCGACGCCATTGGCAAAACAATCTTATTGGACAGCGAGCCTTACACCATCATCGGTGTGATGCCCTCCGATTTCCTTTTTCCGCTTTCCGGCAGCGACGCTTTCGTTCCCATCGGCTTCGACGACAAGGTCATGACCCAGCGCGGCGCGCACTACCTCACCGTGCTGGGCCGCCTCAAAAGCGGCGTGACGCTCGCACAGGCCAACGATGATTTGTCTTCCATCATGGCGCAACTGCGCAAGCTCTATCCCGATAAGGACGGCAAATGGGGTGTCCGCGCACAGCTCTGGAGCACCGCTATCGTCGGCGACATCCGTCCAGCGCTCTTAGTGCTCTTGGGCGCGGTGGGGCTCGTCGCCTTGATCGCCTGCGCCAATATCTCCAACCTGCTCCTGGCGCGCGCCACCGTCCGTCATCGTGAACTTGCTATGCGCCGCGCCCTTGGGGCGGCACGCTCCCGTTTGATTCGCCAGATGTTGACGGAAGGCTTGTTGCTCTCCTTGCTGGCCGGCGCCGCCAGCCTCTTGCTCGCTCACTGGGCTCTCGTCTCCATCGTCCGCTTCGGCCCGTCGGACATTCCCCGTCTCGCCACCGTCGGCCTGAACGCGCCAGTCTTGATCTTCACGATGAGCGTTTCCATCGCCTGCGCAATGCTCTTCGCGCTCATCCCGGCCTTGCGATCTTCGGCGTTCGATGCCGCCGGCTTGCTTAGATCTTCCATTTCGCCCACCCGGGAAGCCGGTCGCTTGCGGGGTGCGTTGCTCGTAGCCGAAGTGGCCCTCTCCATGATGCTTCTCGCCGGAGCCGGACTTCTCGTGCGCAGCTTTGTTGGCCTCAGCGCTCTCAGTCCCGGTTTCGATCCGAAATCCGTCTTGACCATGACCATCAGCGTCCCCGACGCCCATTACAAAACCAGTGCCGCCCTGCAAACCTATTGGGACCAGACGCTCACTCAGTTGCGCGCCTTGCCCGCGGTCGCGTCCGTTGCTGCTGTAACCCCACTGCCCCTTTCAGGCGACGATTTCAGCAGCAGCTTCAACATCGAGGGCGGCACGGTGCCAGAGAAGGACGAACCTTCGGCCGAGTTGCGCACAGCCACTCCTGACTATTTCCGCTCACTGGCCATTCCGCTACGACAAGGGCGCGTCTTTACAGAATCTGATCGCCTTGGCGCGGCGCGGGTCTTGTTGATCAGCGAGTCCGCCGCGCGTCTGTTTTTTCCTGCTGGAGACGCCATCGGCCAGAAAATCCACTTAGGAGCGCGCGGTGGCTACGAGAAAAATCAGGGCGAAATCGTTGGTGTCGTCGGTGACGTGCGTCACTTCGGCGTCGACGCCCCGGCCCCACCGACCTTCTACGCCCCGCTGGCTCAGTCCGGCCTGGACAGTGTCACCATCGTGATGCGCGCCTACGGCACCCCCGTCGCGTTAACCCAACCCGCCCGCAAAATCGTGCAGGCCATCGACCGTGACGCCCTCGTCGATGAACCCGTCTCCATGGAAACGCTGTTTTCCGCATCCCTCGGCCAGCGCCGCTTTTACATGATGCTCCTGGGCGGATTTGCCGTGCTCGCCCTGGTGCTCGCCGCCGTCGGTCTATACGGCGTGATCTCCTATTCCGTGGCGCAGCGCACGCAGGAGGTCGGCATACGCGTCGCGCTCGGTGCCAGCGCTCGCGAAGTGGTCGCCCTGGTTATGCGCCAGGGATTGCGCCTTGCCGCCGCAGGGTTGGCGATCGGTCTCGTTCTGTCCTTCCTGTTAAAGAGCGTGCTGAAAGGTCTCCTCGTTGGCGTGAGTGCCGCAGACCCTGCAACCTTGGCCATCACTGCGCTGCTTCTCCTTCTCGTCGCCGTGATTGCCTCCTACCTGCCAGCAAGACGCGCCGCCCGCGTCGACCCCATGGTCGCCTTACGTTTCGACTGACATCCCCCTGTACATTAATTGTTCCCTTCAGAACGGTGTGTCCCTTCAGCCTGCGCGGGGTTAATAACTGTGCCGACCATCGTATCTCCGAAATTATGGTCAGTTGCACCTCGTCTGTCCTTCCGTCCAGTTGTAATTAGATAACCAACTCGGTATCCTCTGCCATGATCGTCGCCCAGCTGTCTCCGATCACCTACCTCGCGCAAGCGCCTCGCACACCTAACTTCTCTTTCCACCGATTTTCTGCAGCCCTTTCCTCCTTAACCCTCTTACCTTCACGCTTTTGCGGACTCTTACACTCTCTTCTTGCAGCGCCTCCCTTTGCTTTCAATGCCTTGCAGTCTCTTTTCCCAAAACACCCGGGTGGGGGGTGCTCCGTCGACCCTTCTCCGCGCTACCTGCGCTCTCTGCGCCTATTTACCGAGAACCGCGAAGGGAGTGTTAGCCTTCGCCTGTCGATTTGCTACACCTTTCTTTTCAGAACCTTACGAATTGCTTTTTCCGCAACCCTTTTCTTTTCACAACCATACGCATTGCCCGGGGGTGTGGCGTCTCCCCTCTCTATTTCCCATTTTGGGTTCGCTTGTGTTCGATCGTCGCGCCGACCTAAAATGGCCACCTATGAAAATCCCCGAATTCATGGAAGATCATGGCAGGCTGTTGCGGACAATTACTTTGTCCGGTGTGTCTTTGGTGTTTGCAATCGCCGGGGGTTGCAAAGCTCCCGCGGCAGAAACCCCGGCCAAGCCTGGCGATGTCACCGAGGCGCGCGTAGCCTCCGAGTCAGGCGCGGGAACGAATTGGCTGCTTAACGGACGCACCTTCGACGAAGCGCACTTCAGTCCGCTGACGCAGATCACCGACAAAAACGTGAACACTCTCGGCCTCGCCTGGTATCTGGACTTTGAGGGCGCCATGGGCGTCGTGGCGGAGCCTATCGTGGTCGACGGCGTGATTTATGTGAGCGCGCCGCAATCCCGCGTCTACGCCGTGGACGCCGCCTCCGGAAAACTGATCTGGAAATTCGATCCGCACATTCGCCTGAACCAGGCGCTCAACGGTTCCTATTCCGCGCGCGTTAATGCCGGCGTTGCTGTTTGGGAAGGCAAAGTTTTTGTTGGCACTGGCGATTGCAGATTAATCGCCGTGGATGCGTCCGCGGGAAAACAACTGTGGGAAGCGGAAGTCTGCGATCCTCTGCAGACCGGCATCACCGGAGCGCCGCACATTGCCAAAGGCAAAGTTGTGATGGGTTACAACGGTTCCGATGATGGCGTGCGCGGCGCGCTGGCCGCTTACGACGCGAACACCGGAAAAGAAGTCTGGCGCTTCTGGACCGTTCCGGGCGATCCCGCGAAACCGTTTGAAACTAAAGCGCTGGAAATGGCCGCAAAAACATGGCCGGGAAAAGACTCCTGGAAAATCGGCGGCGGCGACGCTTGGACTGCAATTACCTATGACGAGCCGACTGGGCTGGTGATTTTCGGAACGGCCGGCGCCGGAGTCGATTACGGTGAGACGGCCGGGGTAAGAGTCAGCGGCGACAAACTCTTTGCCGGCTGCATCATCGCCCTGAATGCGGATACCGGCGAATATGTTTGGCATTACCAAACCAGCGCGTCAGGTCTGCAAACGGAAAACAACCACATTCTGATGGCCGACCTCACCCTCAACGGCGAGAAGCGGCACGTAGCCATGACCGCACCGAAAAATGGATTTTTCTATGTGCTGGATGCGAAGACCGGCAAACTTCTCGCCGCAAATCCGCTTGTAAAAACGGTCTGGGCCAGCGCCTACGATTTGCAAACCGGCAAAGCCATCGAGATTCCAAAATCTGCCGGGGGCGGCAGGCAATGGACCGTGCATAACTGGTGGCCCATGAGCTACAACGCGCAGACCGGCCTGGTCTACGTTCCCACCACCGATCGTCGCTCCGATGCCAAAGCCTCCATCGAATCCGGAGAAAGCGGCACAGGTCTGGAAGGCCGCTTAGTCGCGTGGGATCCCGTGACCCAATCGGCGCGTTGGTCCGTGGAGGAGCAAATCGCCACCAACGGCGGCGTTCTCTCCACCGCTGGAAACTTGGTCTTCCAAGGACAAGGCACCGGAGAATTTGCCGCCTACGCCGCCGACAGCGGAAACAAAGTCTGGTCCATCAAAACCGGTTCCGCCATCGAATCGATTCCCGTCACGTTTTCCGTGAAAGGCGAGCAGTACGTGATCACTCCCGTGGGCTGGGGCTCCGGCTCACGTTTGTTTGCGTCCGCGCGCACTATGGTTACCAATGAATCGGCGCGCGGCCCCGTACGGCTCCTGGCTTTCAAACTGGGTACAGGAGCCACGTATGCGCCGCCACCCGCCGTGATTCCACCCGTTCCAGAGCCGCCCAAACTTACTGCCAGCCAGGAAACGATTCAAAAAGGCCGCGCGCTGTACCAAAGGTTTTATTGCGAAGGATGCCATTCGCCGGACACCGACGGCAGTCGTGCGTGGGTGCTCGATGGCGCAATTCCCGACCTGCGCTACATGCCCGCCGACGTTCACAAAGATTGGTACGGAATTGTCTTAGGCGGGTCGCATTGGGATAAAGGCATGCCCGGCTTTGCCGATCCGCCGAAGTTTGCATTCCCACACCTGAAGATGACCGTGCAAGACGCGGACGCCATCCACGCGTACGTTATTTCGCAGGCCTGGAAAGCGTACAAAGGCGAGAAACAAGAAGCAGCGCACTCCAAGCGAGAGAACTACTGACCAACGGAAGGGAAGCGGTTCGAGACAATATGAATACACGGAGCACGAAGACCGCCGCGGTTATTTTTCCTGTCCCGCTTGCGTAGAACGAGAGTCGAGGCAGAGCCGCAAATTTCACATGAAGCGTTTTCATCTCTTCGCAATTGTTTCTCTTTCCGCCTTGCTTTTCTTGGCGGCGTTGCCTGCCGCCGCGGAAAATCGAAAGGACATTCGTCCGAGCGGATATATCACCGATCTCGCCGGCGTGATTTCTCCGGACACCAAGGCACGGCTGGAAGCGCTTTGCCGCGAAGTGGAAGAAAAGACCGCCGCGCAGATTGCGGTCGTGACGGTCCACTCGCTGGACGGAGAAAGCGTCGAGAACTATTCCGTGAATTTGTACAAGCAGCTCGGCGTGGGAAGCAAGCGCGACAATCGCGGCGTGCTCTTGCTGGTTGCTCCCGAGGAGCACAAATACCGCATTGAAGTTGGCTACGGACTCGAGCCGGTGATAAATGATGCGCGTGCCGGAGACGCTGGCCGCGCCATGGTCCCGTTCCTGCGCCAGGGAAATTACAGCGCCGCAATCGAGACCGCGACGTGGATGCTGGCGAAATACATCGCGGACGAACGCGGCGTTACGCTGTCGGGGCAGCCGCCGGCGCGGCCTGTTCGGCAAACGCGGGGCAAGTCCTCTTCCATTGGATTTTGGGGAATACTGTTTCTCATTTGGATTATTTTTTCCATCTTTCGCGCAGGCCGGGGCGGAAGTGGCCGAATCGGCGGCGGAGCCGGCTGGTGGATTGGACCGATGCTGGGCGGCATGAGCGGCGGGTGGCGCGGCGGGGGATTTGGCGGCGGCTCGGGCGGTTTTTCCGGTGGCGGAGGATTTGGCGGATTCGGCGGAGGCAGCAGCGGAGGCGGCGGGGCTTCCGGGAGTTGGTAGAGTTCTGAGAACGAGAACACGTGCGGGGCGAAATGGTCGAAGTGCATGAAGTACTGAAAAATCTGGTGGAACGGTTGCACGATGCGGCGCGGGAAAATCTCGAGTCCGTGATTTTGTACGGCTCTGCGGCGCGCGGTGATTTTCACGAAGCGCACTCCGACCTGAATGTCCTGTGCGTGTTGCGCTCGCTGCGCGCGGTCGAATTAACGCGCGTATCCGCCGTCGTGAAATGGTGGACCAGTGTGCAGCATCAGCCGGCGCCCCTCTTTTTTGCGCCCGAAGAGCTTCAGCAATCTGCCGATGTTTTCGCGATCGAGCTGCTGGACATGCAGCAGAGCCATCGTGTCCTTTTCGGTTCCGACCCCGTTTCTGGTATCACCGTCCCGATGAACTTGCATCGCGTGCAAGTCGAACACGAGCTGCGCACGCTGCTGCTTAAATTGCGGCAGCACTTGCTGCACGACCCGGAAAATCAGAAAGAGCTGGCTGTCGTTCTGGCCAAATCGATCTCGAGCGCGCTTACGCTGCTGCGGCATACCTTGATCGCCTTTAAGGAAAAGCCTCTCGGCGAGCCGCGCGAAGTTTTTACCAGAGTTGCCGGTTTGACCGGGGCGAGCGCATCCGCATTTGAATGCGTGTGGCGCCTGCGTGGGGCCAAGAGCTTGGACAAAGAGGCGGTGCTGCCTCAGTATGATGCGTATCTAGCGGCGCTGGAGAAAGTAATAGCGGCGCTGGGTCATCATCTGCCGAAACGGCAATGGCAGCGGGCCGGGCAAGTTTAGCGGTT
>Ga0210409_10004562_pt1 | contig 14870 bp, 12 predicted proteins | sample IncBWH17MmetaG_FD_161649 | JGI IMG/M metagenome (GOLD analysis project Ga0210409, IMG submission 161649) | Forest soil microbial communities from Barre Woods Harvard Forest LTER site, Petersham, Massachusetts, United States - Inc-BW-H-17-M | ecosystem: Environmental > Terrestrial > Soil >... | reverse complement strand
TGACGACGATGTGTCGATGCGAGTGATCGCCGACCATGCGCGAACGACGGCCTTCCTCATCGCCGAGGGAGTATTCCCGGACCGGGCAGGACGCGAGTACGTCCTGCGTCGAGTGATGCGCCGCGCCATCCGCCATGGTCACCGGCTCGGCATTCGCCAGCCGTTCCTGCACGAGGTGGCGCTCGAAGTCGTTCGGCTGATGGGAGAGACGTACCCCGAACTTGCGCGGCGCCGCGATCTCATCGTGACCGTGTCGCGGCAGGAGGAGGAGCGCTTCCGCGAGACCCTCGAGAGGGGTTTGAGAATCCTCGAGGACGAGCTCACGCGCGCGAAGAACTCGCCCGGCGCCGCCCTTGCCGGGGCCACAGCATTCAAGCTGTACGACACCTACGGGTTTCCGATCGACCTGACTCAGGTCATCGCGTCCGAGCAGGGGGTCGCGATCGACATCGACGGTTACGAAAAGGCTCTCGAAGAACAGCGTGCCCGGAGCGAGGGCTCGAAGCTGCCCGAAGCCGCCGTCGAACCGGTGTGGCACGAGGTGCTCGAGGCGGTGCGGCGAACGTCCGGGGGAGCGGTGACGTTCGTCGGCTACGAGCGCGAGTCGGCCGATGCCGTCGTCGTTGCCATCGTCAAAGATGGGCAAAGGGCCATCCGCGCGATCGAGGGCGACAAGGCAACCCTCTTGACCGATGTCACCCCGTTTTACGCCGAATCCGGCGGACAGGTCGGCGACCGCGGGACCATCGAGCGGAAAAACGCGGAGAGGATGGAGTTCGAAGTGACCGACACGCAGAGGCCGCTGGCGGGCGTCGTGGCCCACTTCGGTGTGATCCGAAAGGGGGCGGTGGCGGTCGGCGATCCGGTGCACCTCGAGGTGAACCATGCGCAGCGCACTGCGACCCGGCGCAATCATTCGGCGACGCACCTGCTCCACTGGGCGCTGCGCACCGTGTTGGGCGAGCAAGCGACGCAGAAGGGGTCGCTGGTCGGTCCGGACCGTCTTCGCTTCGATTTCGCGCACGGTGGACCGCTCAAACCGGAGGAGATTGTGCGGGTCGAGGACCTGGTGAATTCCAAGATCCTCACCGACGCTCCCGTCCTGACCGAGGTGCTTCCGATCGACGAGGCCCGCAAGCGCGGAGCCGTCGCGATCTTCGAGGAAAAATACGGGGATGTCGTGCGCATGCTCACGATGACCGCGGACTCCATCGAGCTCTGCGGGGGCACGCACGCCCGATCGCTCGGTGAGATTGGTCTCTTCAAGATCACGAGCGAGCAGGGCTTGGCGGCCGGCGTTCGGCGCATCGAGGCGACGACCGGCATGAACGCGCTTTCGTACGTTCGATGGATCGAGACGATCGCGAATTCCGCGGCCCGCACGGCGGGAACGGGCCTGAAGACTCTGCCCGAGAGAGTCGAGAAGTTGCAGCAAGAAAAACGCCAGCTCGAGAAGGCCGTGGCCGACCTAAAGCGCAAGATTGCGCTCGAGGCGGGCACTCCGCAGCCGGGCCAACCGGGCCAAGGCGCCAGCCCCTCGGCAACGGCGCGCGACATTCCCGGTGGCAAAGCGCTGGCACAGCGGATCAGCGTTGCCGACGGCGCCACGCTCCGCGAAACGGCGGAAACGCTCCGCGACAGGCTCGGCTCGGCGGTCGTTTTGGTGGGCGCCGCCAATCGGGACAAGGCCATGCTGGTCTTGACGGTCTCGAAGGACCTCACCAGCCGATACAACGCGGGACAATTGATAAAAGATATTGCAGAGCTGGTTGGAGGCTCGGGGGGCGGCAGGCCCGACATGGCCCAGGCGGGGGGAGCGAACATCGACCGGCTCGACGAGGCGCTCGAGAGCCTATACGCACGGCTCGTCTGAGCCTTGTGGACGCGGACAGCGCCCATGTGACAGGCTACAGCTCTGTAGGACATACGAAGTCGTGGCAGGTGGTTTGGAGCGCGGCGTTATCGAGGCAGGGATGACCGAGGCGAGCCGGAGTGGCGCGATGCCGCTGACGCACGGAACGGTCATCAATGACCGATACGAGATTCGCCAGAGCCTCGGCAAGGGCGGGATGGGCGAGGTCTTTCTGGCGTATGACCGCGCGACGCAGCAAGGAATCGCGCTGAAAATCGTGCGCGAGGAATCGAGGATGCCGGGCGACGACGAAGCTCTGCGACAAGAGCTCATCCTCGCGCGATCCGTCAGCCACCCCAACGTCTGTCGGGTTCACGACCTCGCCCCAAGCGCTTACGGGCCGATCCTGGTCATGGAATACATCACCGGCCAGACGCTTCATACCCACATTCGCCGTAAAAAAGGGCACGGCGGCTACACGGCGGACGAGTTTCGGCGCGTGGCCCACGAAGTGGCCTCGGGAGTCGCGGCCATTCATGCCCAGGGACTCGTGCACGGCGACCTGAAACCGGGCAACGTCATGGTCACCACGAATCCGGATGGCACCTTCGGCAAGGCGATGGTGCTCGACTTCGGGTTCGCCAAGGAGCGCGCTCGGTCGTCGGTGCGCCGCCCGGGTTCGCCGCCGGACGGTGGAACACCGAATTACATGAGCCCCGAGCGCATCCGTTCCGGTGGAGCGAGCCCGGAGGACGATGTTTATGCGCTCGGTCTGACGCTGCTCGAAATGTGGACGTGCCGCGTCCCGGAGCCCGGGTACAAGCCTCGGGCCAAGACCATGCGGCAGCAAATCATGTTCGACGTCCCGTCGGGGCTCAGTATCGACGAAATCAAACAGGTCTTCCGCTGTTTCGCAGAGGATCCGCAGCAGCGCCTGGCGGCGCGCCACCTGCGCTTTTTCAACCCAGTGACCCTGACGACGAACCCCATTCAGGTCCCGCGCGAACGACTGGACCCGGGACCGCCGCCCGGCCGCAACGCGTCCCACTCATTCGTGCCCGGCGCGCAGTCGCTGCTTGCGACCTTTGCGACCAATGCCCCGGAGTTCGTCGGAGAGCTCGTCAGTCTCGACCGTCCGGTCGTGACGATCGGCCGGCGCGCCGACAACGAGGTCGTGGTTCCCGAGGCTACGGTGAGCGGGCAGCACGCGGAGCTCAAGTGGCAGAACGCCACGTGGATCGTCGACGATGTCGGCTCGACCAATGGCACTTACGTCGACTTCTCTTACGAGCGACGCAAGAACCTGAGCTTGATGCACGGGGGCGAGGTGCAGCTCGGCGAGCTGCGCTGCAAACTCGTCAGCTTCGCCCGGGACAGCGCGAACCACAAGCGTGCGCGCGCGTATCTCGGCAAGCGCGATGGATTGACCAGCCTTTTGACCCGCGAGCAGCTCTTGCCGGCGCTCGATGAAGAGGCCGCATTCGCGGGCTGGGTGGAGGCGCCGCTGACGATTGCGCGCTACGAGCTGCGCGGTGCCAACCGCCTCGTCAATGATCGACCGACCATCCTCGAGATGCTCGCGCTTCGTCGCGCGGCGACGCGCGTGGTCGAACTCAGTGACATGCTCCTGTTGTCGCTGATCGCCGTCACCGCAGGCCGAACGGGGCCTCTGCGGTTCTGCGTCGCCATGGTGGGTCCCGGCACCCAGGATGCGCGCAATCTCGTCGAGCAGGTGGTCGGCCAGGTGCAAGGAATGCTTCCCGAAGGTCTCGAGCTCGGCGCGACGATCGCGCGCCACGAACCAGAGCACGACGTTCGTTCGCTCGTGGATCCGTGACCGCTTGCGGTCCAAGCCGGCGCGCGGGTAACGTGCGCCCCGCCGAATCGTGGCCGAACTCCGCGAGCGACCCCACCCGCCTTCAGACCCGCGCTCGGTCGTCGCGCGCGGTCGAATCGTCTCTCGCGTCGGCCTGGACGCGAGCCTTCGAGCGCAGCTGACCATTGCGCTGGTCGTCGGGGTCCTACTCATCGCGGGCGGCCTGTACATGTGGCGCCGTCCTCATTCGGCGCCCGACGCATTGACGGGACGGGCCGCGGCAGACGCGTCTTCGAAGGCAGACGAGGCGGTCGCGCCGCTCGGAAGCGCTTCGCCGGCGAGCTTGGCGCCCATTGCTCTCTCCGACGCGCGAGTTCTCGCTTGCCATGACCCCGGTCCCAAAAAGACGCCTGCGGATCAGTGCGACCATCTGGCGCCGATCGAGAAAGCGCTCGCAAACGCGGTGGAGCAGTCGTCCGCGTGCGTCCCGGATTCGCTCAGCGGCAACACGATCGAGTACGTCGCCGACGTGAGCTTTTCCCGAAACAAGGTGAACCTCTTGCTGCCGCGAGCCGGCCGATCGGTACACGACCGGAAGGTGCTCTCCGCCTGCGCCACGGCCGTAAGAGAGGCTCTCACCGCGGTGGCGCTGGAGGGGGTCGATCACCAACACGCGCGCTACAAGATTGCGCTGACGGCGACTTATAAGCATGCGAGCAAAGGCTGAAGCTGTCCCGGCCATGCGTGCCCTGTTTTTTGCGCCCGCGGATGGCGGGCGGGGGCGGGCGACGTTACGTTGAGCATGTGCCGGCCCCCGACCTGAGCCACACGACCCGCGAACCCGAGCTGGACGACCACTTCCGTGATCAGTGTGGCGTCTTCGGTATCTTCGGGCATTCCGAAGCGGCGAACATGACGTATCTCGGGCTGCACGCGCTGCAGCACCGCGGGCAAGAGTCGGCCGGGATCGTCACGAGCGACGGCGAACAGCTCTTCGCGCACCGGGCGATGGGGCTGGTGCAGGACGCGTTCACTCAGGATCAGCTCTCGCGTCTGCCCGGGAAAGTGGCGATCGGTCACGTGCGCTACTCGACGGCGGGAGGGTCCCACATCAAGAACGCGCAGCCCATCGCGGTGGACTACGCGCATGGTTCTCTGGCCGTCTGCCACAATGGGAACCTCACGAACGCCGAGGAACTGCGGGCGGAGCTCGAGGACCACGGCTCGATTTTCCAGAGCGACACGGACACCGAGGTGTTCGTGCACCTCGTTGCCGTCAGCAAGGAGATCGCGGTCGAGGACCGGATCGCCGATGCGCTCACGCGTGTGAAAGGGGCCTACTCGCTCCTGTTTCTCACGGAGCACGCCATCGTGGCGGCGCGCGACCCGATGGGGATTCGTCCGCTCTGTCTCGGTGTCCTGCCGGAAGAGAAGGATGCGTACGTCGTGGCCAGCGAACCGTGCGCGTTCGATCTCATCGGCGCGACGTATTTGCGCGATGTCGAGGCGGGCGAGATGGTCATTCTCGATGGCGGCGCGCCTCGGTCCGTGCGTGCGCAACTGGGCGCGCCGCAGCGGATGTGCGTTTTCGAATACGTGTATTTTGCGCGGCCCGATTCGACCCTGGGCGGCCGGAGCGTCTACGAAGTGCGGCGCGCGTTCGGCCGCGCGCTGGCGAAGGAGCTTCCGGTCGACGCCGACGTCGTCGTTCCGGTACCCGACTCGGGAGTGCCGGCGGCCATCGGCTTCGCGGCGGAGCGCAACTTGCCGTTCGATATGGGGCTGATTCGATCCCACTACGTGGGTCGGACATTCATCGAGCCGCAGCAAAGCATTCGGCATTTCGGCGTTCGACTGAAGCTCAGCACCGTGGAGCCGGTCCTGCGCGGGAGACGTGTCGTGGTCGTCGACGACTCGATCGTGCGCGGTACGACTTCGCGCAAGATCGTCAAGATGGTGCGGGACGCGGGAGCACGCGAGGTGCACATGCGCATCTCGAGCCCGCCCACGCAATGGCCCTGTTTCTACGGGATCGATACGCCCACGCGGAGCGAGCTCATCGCGTCGAGTCATTCGGTCGACGAGATAGCGCGCTACATCACGGCGGACTCGTTGGGCTACCTGTCGCTCGAGGGCATGCTGTCGGCGCTTGGCGGAGACGGGCGATTCTGTCATGCCTGTTTTTCGGGGCAGTACGCCATCCCCTTCACTCCGGCGCACAAGCGGCAGCTTCGTCTCGTCGGGGTGTGAGTTTGCCTCGATGCTGTCTTCCGATGCGCTTCGGATGCAGGAGCACGTGCACGGCCATTTGGCCTGGCTCGCGGTCGTCGCTCTCGTTCACCCGGCTGTCTTGTTGCGGCGTGTGGGGCGACGCGCTCACCTGGCCGTCGGGCTCGCGGTGGTCTTGGTGACGGTTGCCGCCGCGATGGGGGTGGCCATGTACGACGATTATCGAGAGAAGCTGCGTCAGCCGATTTTCGCGAGCTCGGTCGGTATGGGGTACCTATTCGAACGCAAGGAGCATCTGGCGTTCGGCGTCGTGGCCTTCGCTTGGATCGGCGCGATCACCTATGCCGCGGGAGTCGTGGCGGGCGCGGAGTTGCGCGAGTCGCTCCGGAAAGTGGCCCACCGCGCCTTCATCGTCTCCGCGGCGCTGGCCCTGGTCACCGCCCTGCTTGGGACCGCGGTGGCGACCTACAAGACGTTTTAAGCGTCGCCCGCCGCCGATGGATCGGCCGATGGATCGGAGCGCATCGGGTGTTGATCCAGCCCTACGCGCCCCGCTCTTCAGCGGGGCTTGTGATGCTGCCTACATAACCCGATGCGCTCCGACCCATCGGCCGATCCATCGGCGGCGGGCTCTTGCACCGCCAGTGCAAGCGATGTCCTGGCCCGCACCTCCACGACGTCGAACCTCGGTCCGGTTGACCCGGAAAGGGGTTCCAGGACGTCGAACCTCTGTCCGCGTCACCCGGATCCGGCGACAACTTGCTCGATCGCCGAGCGCGTTTCTCACAAGCAAAACGAGGGGAGCGCTTCGACGCCCCTGGGTAGTGACAGGATTTGAAGTCCAGACGCGTTTTATGTGACACGGATAGTGTCGATGGCGACGCTGCACGCTACTCTCCGGGTGTGGCCTGTCCGTATCGCGAGCCGACGCAAGTGCATCGATCGCGTCAGCCTCCGTATCCGCCGGAGTGGATCGTTGGAACCCCTGGTTGGCGTGAACGCAAGCAAAGGGAACGAGAGCGGGACGAGGCCCTTCGAGGGGTGCTGGAGGTTCTGTTTTTCGTGATCGGTCTGGTCATTCCGTGATGGTGCTTTGGAGGGTGGCTACCTTCCGTCCCCATGGATCAAGCCGGCCCCCCACCCTCCAAGACGCGAGAGATAACGTTTGTTTATAGCAAAGCCGCGTGTTCACCGGCGCCGGCACGAGTGCGCGCCTCGCACTGGCGCCCAGTCGCACTGGTGCACGCGGCGCCCCGCTAGGCCACAACGCGAAGACGAACTCGGTTCTCAGGCATCTCGTCCCACGTTCGGTCGTCGAGCGTCCGTCCGCTTTTCTTCTTGTTCACACCACCCCACTGTTTGAAGAAGAAGGGCACGCCGGCGCGGGCGCACTGATCACGGATGTCGACGACCCACTCGGGTTTCATGGCCCGCGCGCGTGGGCCGGACTCGCCCCCAACGATCACCCAGTGGATACCATCCAGGTCTAGCTTCGGCAGCGGTCCGAGCAGTGGTTCCAACGAGAGGAACCTGACATGAGCGTGGGTTCGCCGCAGATCGTCGATTCGACACAAATATTTGGCGCTCTCGACGCTTGTCCCCATCCAGACGTTGGGAGGCCAAGGTAACTCTGCGTCGAGCTGTGCAACTCGATCGGCCCGTTTGGTGAGCACCTGGAAGCGATGCCAGTCTGCTTTGGACATCACGGCGAATACTTGATGGATGAAGTCGTTCGTCACGTCCTTGTGGAATAAATCGCTCATCGAGTTGACAAAAATCGTCGTGGGCTTCTTCCACCGCAGTGGCAGCCCCAGCATCTGCGGGTGAAGGGTCAGCTGGAACAACTGCACCCCTGGTGTTTCGCATGGGCATCGGCTCGGGAACGAACTTGAATCCAGCTACCTTCCGGAGTCGGTCACGGTACGCTTGGACGATCCGTTCGTTCCCGCCGTACTTGACGGAATCGCTGCCGCCGAACAAGGTCGGCTGCTCCGCGTAGGCGGCCTGTTTCCAGGATTCGTCGCCCCAGAACGTGGTCATTCGGTCAGCCTCTTCTTCCGGGACACCTGACGAGTTCGACCAGAGCGCATTCCTATTCATATCCATGATGGGGAAATTGAGGAAGATCTCGATCGACTTCATCTTGCCCGCTCGCTCGACGACCTCCGATGTGAGTGAGAGCCCGTAGGGGTCGAGCAAGCACAAGGCACGGCGAAAGTCTTCGTACCGAATGCGCGGGAACACGGTCTTGAGGAGAAGCTTATTGCAATCCCCCTCGTGGACGCAGACGTCACCGCGTTCACCGACGAGGGCGCGAAGGTTCTTGACCTTCGTGCCATCGAGGTCGATGAGGTGATGCTCCGTGAAGGGCGGCTTGATCTCGAGCGCATTCAGCGGGCTGCCCGGCACCATATCGCCCGTGGTTTTCGAGAGATGCGCGCCGGCTCCAGCGAAGGCATCCACGTACACGTGGTGGAGCTTCGGCTTCGTCTGCGCGGTAAGGATGTTCGAGTAAGCAGCGGCATACTCTTTTACGATCGCGAGCTTGACCTCGGACCAGTATCCGATCTCATCGAACTTCAACACCCGCTTCGCCGCCATTGGGACGCCGCCGCGCGCGATCGTATACCGGCCCGAGTGGCGCCGCGTAACGTCAGACTGCTGCCGCGCGTTTGGCGCGTTGATGCCTTGCGGCCTCGGTGTGGCGATTTGGAACCCTCAAACGGTCGACGACCTCGGACCAGGGAGACTTCGCGTAACTAGTCGTTGTCGCAGCGTGCGAGGTCGAGCGAAATACCGCATGAAGGTGCGCTTGGCGACCCGGTTCCGTCGCGCGCCGAGTCGGAACCGTCTAAGAGCCCGCCGTCGATGGATCGGAGCGCATCGGGTTATGTAGGCGGTTCACGAGCCCCGCTGAAGAGCGGGGCGCGTAGGGATGGATCAACACCCGATGCGCTCCGATCCATCGACGGCAGGCGACGGCCAAGGGGTTGCCTCTGCTGTGGGCATCAAACGGCCACCTCAAACTCCCTGTCTCTCCGCCTCCCTGTGACATTCACACCCCCAACGGGCGGGAGCGCCTGACCACCACCGCTGCGTACGTTTCCCCGCGGAGTATTGTATCGATGTGATGAATGTTCAGGACCCAGGTCACTAGCTAATGCGCCCCGGCCGAATCAAGACCAAGAGATGGAACGACGCCGTCGAGCGGGATGATGGTTATCGCGTCCTCGTTTGTCGGTATCGGCCGCGCGGCGTGCGTAAGGACGCCGAAACCTGGCACGCTTGGTCGCCCGAGCTCGGACCAGGCCGCGAGCTGCACGCCGATTACTACGGCAAGCGCGGCGCCCCCATCGGATGGAGCGAGTACCGCCGCCGCTACCTCGCCGAGATGTCGAAACAAGGGCTGGCGATCGCGAAGCTGGCCGCTCGCGTTGCGAGCGGCGAGACGGTCACGCTCCTTTGCTCGTCGGCGTGCGTGGATCTCGAGCGCTGCCATCGGACGTTGCTGAAGGTCCTCGTTGAGAGAGGACGAGCGCGCGCGGGGAACTCACCTGGGCAAGGCCGGGACTGAATGCAGTACGGCATCGACAAGGTGATCACGCGAGATGCTTCCTTCCATGTGAAACGGTACGCCCACGTGGAGCAGCGCGCCTCCCAGGTCGAGTGTCCCGTCGACCGAGTAGGGGACCGGATTGCCGCTCGAAGCGAGCAACGCGAGCGTTCCCACGTTGGCCCAGTTGATGGACACCGGCGCGACCACCTTGGCCGTTTGCCCCGCCGGTAGGGTCACGGACGTCGGCAGTTGCACGGTGCCGAGGTCTTGCGTCTTGTTCAAAGCGATGTGGGAATTGATATCGGTCGCTGAAAGGTCGACCGAATTCGGGTTGGCGACCGCCAACTCGACGCGAAGCTCGACTCCCTTCGCGTCGATGCGCGTGAGACTTGCTTGAATGGGCGTGACGGTCGGCGGCTGCGGTTTGGAGCAGCCGAAAGTCAGAGCAAGCGCAGGGATGAGCAGAGAGCGCACAGGGAGGGCCGTTGGCAGTCTAGGGCGTGCACCCCGTCATTTCCCCTCGAAGGTCGCCGCCCTCTTCTCCAAGAAGGCGCGCATGCCTTCCCGCTGATCGTGCGTTCCAAAGAGCGCCGCGAACGCTCCCACTTCGAGCTCATTCGCGCTCGATAGCGCCAAGTCGCTGCCCTTGAGAATGGATCGCTTTACCGAGGCAATCGCGAGCGGACCCCTGCTCGCGATTTTCTTCGCGACCTCGCGCACCCTGGGCAAGAGCTCCGCATGGGGCACGACGGCATTGACCAATCCGATTTGAAGCGCCTGCTCGGCGCTGATCGCGTCGCCGGTCATGCAGATCTCACGAGCGCGCGGCGCACCTACCCGTCGTGCAAGTCGTTGCGTTCCGCCGAAGCCGGGAATGATTCCCAACCCCACTTCGGGCTGGCCAATCTTCGCTCGGTCGCTCGAATAAATGAAATCGCAGCAAAGCGCTAGCTCGCACCCGCCGCCGAGGGCGAACCCGTTGACGGCGGCAATGACTGGAAACGACGCCTGCTCGAGAAGCGCACCGACGTGGTGACCCAAGCGCGCGAAACGGGCAGCCTCCGCGGCGCTCATCTCCGCCATCGCGGCGATATCCGCCCCCGCGGCGAAGGCCTTGTCGCCTGACCCCGTCAGGATGGCGGCGCGCACCCCCGGGTCCTCGTCGAAGCCGACGACGGCGGCGGCGAGCTCGCGCAATAGCTCCTCGTTCAGGGCGTTGAGCTTGTCGGGGCGATTCAGCGTGAGGGTGACGACGTGGCTCTCGCGATCGATGGCAAGCGTGGACATGCGCGTCAGGCTACCCGCTGCTCGCGCGGAATACTTCTACCGAAAATGCCCACGCGCGGTCGTGTTAACTTATATGCAGATTCGCCCGTTCTCGCCGAATAAGCGACAAAGGGACGCTGGATGAAGGCACCGCTGCAGGTTCCTGGCCGGCTGGCATTGCTACAGCAAGCCAAGCGAGAGTCAGCCGACCCCTTCGACCTGCTCGGAGACGTGCTCGACGGTCAGTACCGCGTGGAATCATTCGCCGGCGAGGGCGAGCTCAGCGTCATCTATAAGGGTCACCACATCGGCGTCGACGCGCCGATCGCGATCAAATGCCTGAACCTTCCCGACACGCTCCATCCGGCGTTGGCGCGTCCCCTCGTCGAAGGCTTCAAAGAGGCCAGCCGAATTCACTATCGCCTCGCTCGCGGCAACTTGCATATCGCACAAGCCATCGCGAGCGGCTCGACTCTCGCACCGCGCACGGGGGCATCGATCCCCTACCTGGTGCGCGAGTGGTTCGAAGGAGAGTCTCTCGCCTCGGAGCTCGCCCGTCGTCGCAAGGAATCGCGAGCGGGGCGGCCGCTCGACGAAACGCTGGCGCTGCTCGAGACCGCCTTCGAGGCTGTCTCTCATGCTCACGGCATGGGGGAGATTCACCTGGCACTCAATCCGACCAATCTGTTTTTGGCGCGCAGCGCAAGCGCCGAGTCGACCCGCACACTCAAGGTGCTCGACTTCGGGACGGCGGGCACTCTAGGCGCGCTTGGTTCGGCGGCTACTCCCGACGAGCCGCCCACCGGCCTGAGGTTGATGCTCCCCGCGTATGCCGCTCCCGAGCAACTCGAACGGACCGTCGGCAAAGTGGGCCCGTGGACGGACGTGTACACGCTCGCGCTCGTCATGCTGGAAGTGCTGTCAGACCGCATCGTCATGAACACTTGCGAAACGGGCGCTCTGGTCGAGCGCGCTCTCGACGCGAAGAGTCGGCCGACGCCTCAATCGCACGGACTGAAGCTGCCGGCCCACGTCGATCGCGCCCTCGTCCGGGCGGTGGCGCGGGCTCCGGAAGCGCGGCAGAGCAGCGCAGCGGAGCTGTGGCGGGAAGTAAGCCGAACGGGGAACGTGATCTCTCTGCCGCGGGCTTTGCCCGAGCCGCCACGCCCGCTGCCGAAGCCCCCCCTTGTCCCTGTGCCGATGGCGAGTGCACCGATACAGGCGGAAGTCGAGGCAGCCACCATCCCCGTGCCTTCGGCTGCGCCGTCGATCCCGTCGAACGCTTCGCCCGTGATTGCAGCGGAGTTGCCGGAGGGGTTTCCACCGGCCGCGAGCGCGACTCCGCTGGCGGCCGCAGCGGCGACTTCGGCGCCCGCGATTCCTCAGGCGCCAGCGCCCTCAATCTCAAAAGCTCCACGGCAGAACCCGCTCATCGTGATCATGATGTGTCTGGGCTTGCTGAAGCCGCTTTTGTTGTTGGTTCGCGATGCCGTCGTTGCCAAGCTGGCGCTTTGGACGGCGACTTGCCGGCGCTTCGTTTCGACCCGCCCGCGGGACGCACTCTTCGTTGGCGCGGCCTTCACGTTCCTTCTCCCGGTGGCGCTCTCCTGGCGACTCTGGTCGTCGACGAAGCCCTCCAAAGCCGTTGACGCCGTGACGCCCTCCGCCGAGGCTCTGCCGGCGCCGTTGCCCTCTCCCACGCCGACGGAAGAGCGGCCGGAGCCGGCGCCCATTGCACCGAGTGCGCCCACGTCGAACAATCCGTTCAACCGCGATCTCGCTCTGCGCGCGCTCGACAAGAAGTGGCGTGATGTTGCGAAGTGCCGTCGCGGCAAGACTTCCGGGAAAGGGTGGACCACAGTCACGTTCGCGGAAGACGGTTCGGTGAAGGACGTGGTCGTCGGTCCGCCTTTCTTCGGGACCCCCACAGGACAGTGCATCGCCGACACGCTCGCCAATGTGCACGTGCAGGCGTTCACCGGCGATCCGCCTGCGATCGACTACCGCGTCTACGTAGCCGCGCGCTGAACCGGCTCGACGCGTCTGCCCTGCCCGTCGTAGGCATAGAAGCCGCGGCCGCTCTTTTTGCCGCAATGGCCTGCCGCCACGAGGTTTCGCAGGAGCGTCGGCGCGCGGTACTTGTCGTCGCCGATTTCGCGATGCAGGACATCCGCAATGGCCAGCACGGTATCGAGCCCGATGAGATCGCTCAGCTCGAGCGGTCCCATCGGATGGTTGAGGCCCAGTTTGGCGCCGGTGTCGATGTCCTCCGGCGTTCCGACGCCTTCCGCCAGCGCGAAGCACGCCTCGCACAGCATCGGGATGAGGATTCGGTTGACGAGAAACCCGGGAACGTCGCGGCTCGTCGTTGTCGTCTTGCCCATTTTGTGCGCGAGCGCGCGGGTCAGGACATGCGTGTCGTCGCTCGTTTGTACCGCACGCACGATCTCGACGAGCTTCATGACCGGTGGCGGATTCATGAAGTGCATCCCAATCACGCGGTCCGGGCGAGATGTGGCGGCGGCGAGCTTGGTCAAGGAGATGGAAGACGTGTTGCTCGCCAGCCACTTGCCCGGCGCCAGCACGGCGTCGCACTTTCGGAAGAGGGCGAGCTTGACCTCTACGTCCTCAGTAGCCGCCTCGATGACGAAATCACAGCGGCGGAGGTCGTCAGGGCCCCCTGCCGGCGCGATTCGCGCGAGAAGAGAGGACGCTGCCTCCGCCGTCATCTTCTGCTTTTCCACCAGCCTGCTCAAAGTGGCCGCTATCTTCCTTTTTCCTGCCGTCGCTAGCTCGAGCGAAGCGTCCGCCAGAACGACGTCGAGCCCGCAGGCCGCGGCGACTTGCGCGATGCCGCCCCCCATCTGTCCCGCCCCGAGGATCCCAACCGTCCGAACGTCTTCGAGTTGTGCCATGGTCGAAACCTAAACCGGATGATGCCCCAGAGCAGCAGCATGCGCGCGGTCCTTCTAGTCTGCCTCACTTTTTGCGCGACATGCGCGCATGCAAGTGCGGTCGCCAGGGCGCAAGCGCTGGTGCGAGAAGGCAAGGGACAAGAGGCGGTGGCTGTTCTGCGCGAGCGGCTGCGCGCCCGACCGGACGACATCGCGGCTCGCCGAGTGCTGGTGCGAGTCCTCGGCATCAGCGGGGACGTGCCGCAGGCTCGCGCCGAGTCGGCCGAGCTCGCGCACTGGATGCCGCCCGACAGTCCAACCGCGCACATAGAGCTCGGGCACGCGCTGGAGCTCGCGCATCAGTACGAAGAGGCTCTCGCGGAGTACGACGAGGCGGCGAGTATCGCGCCCGCGTCTCCGGATGGACCGCGGGAAGGAGGCCTACGCTGCGCGCATTGGGGACTTGCGGACGCGGCGGGCCCGCGGCTCGAAGAGGCGGTGCGGCGAGGCGCGCGGGACGCCGAGACCTGGCATGCGCTTGGACTCGTGCGACTGCACCTGGGCGACGTGGACGGTGCCGAGGAGGCATACCGCGCGGGGACTGCGTCCGACCCGCAGCGACCCGAGAATTGGCTTGGGCTCGCGACCGTTGCGATGGTGCGGGGCGACGCGCAGTCGGCGCTTGTCGCTTATGGTCAGGTGCTTGCCCGCCGCCCGTATTACGCGCCGGCGGAGCTTGGTCGTGCGTGGGCGCTGGCCCGGCTCGGGCGAAGGGACGAGGCCTTGCGCGCTCTCAATCACGCAGAGCAGCTGGGCGCACCGACCGCAAACGTCGCTCGTCAGCGATCCGGGCTTAGTGTCCCGAGTCCGTGATTCGCAGGGCGAATCACGGACTCGGGACACTACCTCCGGCCCTCGTCGGGCTTCGCCCGACGACGCCGGAGGGGATGGTCTCGTGGGGCCTGCGGCCCCCTCCAGCGCTTCGCGCTGGAGTCCTCCCCCGCATCGCTTTCGCGAACGACTTCGCTCGCGCGAAGTCGCAGAGAGAGAAGTCTACGCGACGCTCTCTTCTCTCTTTCACTGCGTCGTGCGTCAGCACGACGTTCGCCGAAGGCGAATGCGGGGGAGGCTCGCGGCGTAGCGAAGCGGAGGCATAAGAGGGGGATGGCGGCCGGAAAGCGAGCCAGGGACGTAAGCGCGACCGGGACTTCGCCCGTAACGCCACCAGCCGCCTCGGGATCGATCGAGCTTCCCACG
>Ga0210409_10004560_pt1 | contig 14872 bp, 13 predicted proteins | sample IncBWH17MmetaG_FD_161649 | JGI IMG/M metagenome (GOLD analysis project Ga0210409, IMG submission 161649) | Forest soil microbial communities from Barre Woods Harvard Forest LTER site, Petersham, Massachusetts, United States - Inc-BW-H-17-M | ecosystem: Environmental > Terrestrial > Soil >... | reverse complement strand
AGGCGCCTCAACGCCCTTTGCCTCGCGGCGATAAAAAACGACCGCGTTGAAGATTTCCGCGGTGACAGCGAGTTCATCGGTGGACTTGCCAAGGGCCAGCCCCCAAGCCTGATGCGGCACCGAGAGGACCCGTTTAGGCGCGGCATTGCCCTTCGCGCTGTAGGGCATCACCACGACGGTGTCTTCAATGTCATTGTTGGCAGTGAAGATTTCTCGTCGCTGCGAATCGACCACTACGGACGCAACCATACCGATATATGTCGCTGGCCCAATAATTTGACGCACTGGACGGGTCTGTCCGTTCTCCGCGGCGTTGCGGGTGCGGTCGTACAACAGCAAGCTCTTGCGGTTGGGGTCGCTGGCAATCACAACATCGTTCTGTGGATCGACAGCGATACCGTTCAGCGCTGGGTAAGGATCGACGACCATGCGCGCCGCGGGAATGTCCTCGGGATAGGGTTTTGAACGACGTTCCTCTTGGGGCGCCGAATTAGCGAGACCTACAGCGCACGAGACGATCCCAGTGAGCACAAAAAATACTCGCTTGGATCGTCTCCGCATGTGCCGTGTGCACCTCAGAATATAAACTTCACACCAAGTTGAATTTGACGTGAAGTGGTCAGGGTCGGTTGCTGCAATACCCCAGCGGATGCCAATGGCAGGCCGTTGCCATTGAAAATGGCGGTGGTCTGTACGCCAAAATTGGTGTGGTTTAGAACGTTAAAAGCTTCAGCGCGGAATTGAATCTTGTAACGCTCCTGCGAGAAGAGAATGTTCTTGAACAGCGAGAAATCCAGGTCTGCAAAGGCTGGTCCACGCAAGGTATTGCGGCCCAGGTCGCCAAGAACTCCGGGCGCGGGGAATGAGAAACAATTCACGTTGATGTAGTTGTTGGGCTGGCCGGGATTAGTCGGATTCGTTGAACAACCCGGACCTGGGTTGAAGTTAGGCCGCTGGCCCCCGGCGGTGCTGTTCACACGGCTATTTCCTGTGAAAGCTTGGTCGGAAGTCAGCTTGACGGTAAATGGAACGCCAGTGTGAGCGGTAAAGATGCCGCCGAGTTCCCAGCCTCCCAGAACCGCGCGAGTTGGGCCGTGGAAAGATTCGGGAACGGGAACGTTCCAGGTGCCGTTCAAAACAAAATTGTGGGTGATATCGAAATCGGAAACGCCATTCTGCAAGTTCGGAACGAAGGCGTAAGAAGGGCCGGCAGTGTTCAGATATTCGTTATCGCTGAACGTCGCGGAACCCTGGTCGGTGTTCTTGGACCAGGTGTAAGAACCCTGGAAAGCGAAGCCGTGGTCCAGGCGTTTGCTGACCTGCACCAACAGGGCGTTGTACTTGGAATAATCTCTCCACAACGTTCCCACGATGCGCCCGTAGTTGGGATTGATCCTCTGAATATTCTTAACCTGATTCTTGAAGTTGCTGCCGGGAGGTATGGGGAACATCAGTTGGCCGTTGGCGCCAAAGGTTACATCCGCAAGGGGCACCTGGTCCATGTCCTCAATCCCCATCGGGACGTGAACGGCATGCGAGCCTACATAACCAATCATCACTGCGGTACTGTTATTCAGTTGTCTCTGAATGGAAAGATTCCATTGATCGTTGTACGCGCGATGAGGATTGGCCTCGACGAAAGCTACGCGCGCCGTCGCTGGAGTGAGCAGAGCTAGTCCCTGGTTCGGAAAAGCGTTTGGCGGCGGAGTCTGCGCCGTGCCTTGCAGAAAGAACGGCGCGCCGTGGGTGCGGTTGATGAACAAATACGGTAAGGGAAGAATGTCATACATGCCGAAAGAGGCACGAACCGACGTTTTGCCGCTGCCTGTGGGATCCCAGACGATGCCAACGCGTGGTGCAAAATTTCGTTTGGTGGGGTTGTTGAAGAAGGCGCCGCCAACCCTCGGAAGAGCATCCGTGAGGTTCACGAGGGTGGCCACTTTGCCATTCTGCTCGGAGACCGGGGTTGAAGTTTCATAGCGGACCCCGAGCGTAAGCGTGAGATTTCTGCGCAAGCGTATGGAATCCTGCGCGTAGGCTCCGAACACATCGCTACGCAATCCGCGAGCACCGTTAGTGCCCGGAAAATCCGAAGTAAAATCCGCCGGGCTATTGGTCAACAGATCTTGAACGGAATTGTAGTCCCACTCGCCAAGTGGGATGTTCGCGGAGTTGAAATTGTCATCGATGCGATCGAAGAGAAAACCGAATTGCCAGGTGTGGCGTCCGCGAATGTAATTGACGTCGTCGGATGCTTGATAGGACGTGAAATGAAAATTGTCGGAACCGGAAGCGCCGAGACCACCGGCGGTAGACAGGTTGCCGGCGGTGAGCACGCCTACGGGCAGGCCGGACAGGAAGCCCAGACTGGGATTGTTCGCCAGTGGCGAAATTGCGGAGACATCCTGAGAATCCGCAGCAAAGGTACGGCTAACTCCAATACGCGCGGTGTTCACGATATTAGGGGTAAAGCTGTGCTGCAGGGACATCGTGAAATTGTGGTGACCCGACGGAGAACCCAGAAGTTTTTGATTGAAGAGGTCGGGTTGTACCAGCGCGCCGGTATCCCACTGATAGCTGGCCGAAAGCCGCGTCAAGTCCGAGAAGTTGTAATCGAATTTACCCACGACGTAATACTCGTGTCCGGTTTCCGCTCCGGCGAACCTATAAAAGGCGGTGCCATCGCCATTGTCGGCTCCATTCGCAACCGGAAAGAGCGCCAGGTACGGCACGATCGCTGGGGCCACCGCCACGGTGATGTTTCCAGGGCCATTAGGATTGGGGACAATTCCATTGCGAGCGCCGTTTGACAGTGTCAGCGATTGCTCCGAGATACTGAGGTCCTGGTTGAGACCTTCGAAGCTGGCAAAGAAAAAAGCTTTGTCTTTGACGATTGGTCCGCCGATCGACCCACCGTACTGATTGCGATGAAAGGGTGGCACGCCACCTGCCGGATCGAAGAAATTTCGCGCATCCAGCGCACTGTTGCGGAAAAAACCGAAAGCATCGCCGTGAATTTGGTTTGTTCCGGATTTGAAGATGGCATTCACAACGCCACCGGACGTCATCCCGTACTGCGCGCCGTAATCGCTCGTCAAGACCGCAAATTCGCGCACCGCATCGACACCCAGGTTTACGTTCAAACCGCTGCCGGGACTGCCGTTGGCGTAGTCATTTACGATCAGGCCGTCCACAAGGTACAAATTCTCAGTAGGGCGGTTTCCGGAGATGTAAAGATTTTCTCCGTTGCCGCGTGCCGCGCGAGAGTTGGTGCTGACCGCACTAGACTGTTGTTCCAAGCCGCCGATAACCCCAGGCTGAAGGGTAGCCAGCTGGAGCCAGTCGCGACCGTTCAAGGGAAGTTCCCGAATGGTGGCCTCGCCTACCACGCCCGACACCGTAGCACTGGAGGTATCCACTAGCGGGGTGTCTTCGGAAACCACCACTTTCTCCACCACGTCTCCTGGCGAAAGTGAAAAGTTTACCGCGACGTTCGCGCCGACCGTTAACACGATCCCTTGGCGCTGCTGGGTTTTGAACCCCGTGAAAGTGGCCGTCGCTTCATAGCCACCCGCCGGCAAACTCACGAATTCGTATTCGCCGTCCCCATTGGTCGTTGCTTCCCGCGATGCGCCAGTCTCCACGCTTTTCAGCGTGACGTTCACCCCGCTCATCGCCGCTCCACTGGTATCGTGGACTGTCCCGGAGATAGTTCCGTTGGTCGTTTGCGCTCTGGCGTTTCCGGCGATCGCATAGAGGAAGAACAGGAACGTTGTCAGCTTTAGAATTATTCGAATATAAGCACCCGTAGGCTTCATACCTTTGTGGCCTCCACCTGTCTGACTTATTGAACTTGCCTACATCCACCCTGAAAAAATCCGGTCGCGCATTAATGCACAGCCGGCTGTTGCTTCCCCTCGAAATCGTTACGGAAAAATTCAGGAACGGAATACGCGAGCATTCCGTTACGAACGCTATCAATCGTGTAAATTTCGCGATTACGCGCGTTGAATGCCACGCCAGCAGGCCACACCATGCCGGTGGCCGGGCCTTTCAAAATCGCCCGCGGAGCGACATCGCCGCTGTCGGCGATATCCCAAACTCCGATAAAGCCGAGTTCCGCGGAATTCCACGGCGAAGGTGACAACGCATCAAAGCGGTACGACTCGGTATTGTTTTTTACCGCTACAAAAATCTTGCCTTGCAAAGAGTCCACCTCAACTTGGCGGATTCTGATAATTCCTGTTTTCGGTCCCGCGATGATGGCTTTCGGCGCCACATCTCCTTCGTCCACGCGGTTAAAAATGAATAACCCAGTGGTACCCTTTTTGCTGTAGCTCGAGACCACGATGACGTTGCGTACTGGATCAACGGCCACGCCGCGAACTTCATCCAGACCGGTCTTCGGTCCGCGGATGATTCGCAGCGGTGCGGCATCACCCTGTGCTTCCCTGCTGAACACCAAAATGTCTTTGCCGCCGTCTTCCCCGACGATGATTTCGCCGTGCGGCACATCCACGGTCACGGTTTCCGGGCGCAATATTTGCGTATGCGGACCCTGAATCATGCGTATAGGACCTTCTTCGCCTTTGGCATCGCCGCGGAAGACCAGCACCGCGCCGGCGAGATGCACCGGCACGATCATTTCGTCGTGCACCGCGTCGTAAGCTATGCCGTGCATGGTGCGGCTCAGGTGCGTGCCCTGCCCCTCAATCACTCTCACTGGGCCCATGTTTCCGTTTGCCAACCTGGCAAACACCAGAATTCTGGGTACGCTCACTCAATTCGGCACCAGAATCTGATCGCGCTTCGAATCGTAGGTGACCGCACCAGGGTTCCCGAATCCCACCGCAGGCGTGCCCACAGGCGCGTTACGTAAGACGCGCTTGGGCGCTACATTGCCTTGCGCGGTGCGCGCAAAAACGGCGGCGCTGTGGTCGCGATAATTGGTGACCCAGATTTCGTCGTTCTTGGTGTCGATGCTTACGCCCATGGGTCCGGCGATGCCCGTGCGGCTGCCACCGATCGTTCTTATTGGGGTGACGTCGCCTTGCGCATCCCGGTGAAAAATTAAAATGGAATTATTGCCATAGCTAGCCACCGCGATCTCGTCGTGGACGGAGTCCAAAGTGATGCCCATTGGCCAGTTCAGATGGGTATGGTTGCCCTGAATCTTACGAGCGGGAGTTTGGTCCTTGTTTGCGTCGCCTACGTAAGTTGTAAGAGAGGGCAGATCAAATTCTCCGCCTTTCAGTTCGCCTTCCAGCGATTCTGCCCTCGTCAGCGGAGCCCAATTTCCATGGTTGGCGACGGAGATTTCGTTGTGCGCTTCATCAAAAATAATTCCGTGAGGATCTTGCAGTCCCGTGTTGGAGCCGTGCAGCACTCGCAATGGCGCGTCGCCCAGGGTGGCATCCCGCCGGTACACCACGACGGTGTTGGCGTGCTCAACGGTAATGGCGAGCTCTTCGCGCTGGCGGTTCAGGGCCACGCCCCATGAGCCGTGAGGCACAAATAAAATTCGCTTTGGTTTTACATTTCCTTCAGCGTCGTAGGGGAACACTTCCATGCGATCGCCGATGTCGTTGTTCACGGCGAAAAGTTCGCGGTTGCGCGGATCTGACGCTACCCCAGCGACAAACATCATCCCCGTCGCGGGCCCGCGCACTTGATTAACAGGTTCGCTAACGGCATCCGACCCAGGGACGGTTCCTGCGGCGCGGTCATACACCAGCAGACCGCCGCGATTGGAGTCGCTCATCAGCACCTTGTTGTTCTCGGGATCGACGGTGACACTGTGGAGGCTAGGATAGGGATCGGCGACAGAACGCACTGGCACGATGTCACCGCCGGTCATCTTCTCCAGCTCAGAGGCTTCCACGACTCCTGGCGTGGACCAACTCGAAATGGAACAAGCATCTTGCGAGTCGTCATCGGAGAGGACGGCGGAAATACTCGGTCCTGGGCTGGGCAGACAGAGCGCTAAACCGGCGGCTAGGCTAACTAATAAGGTCAAGCAGCCGCCCAACTTTGCAGGGTTTTCCCAAGAGCGGAGAACAAGTCTTCGCATTTAACAGCCCACCGGGCTGCCTGAGCCGGCTAGCTCCTGCCAGCGGCGAAACAAGCAGTCCAAACATTCGCCCGGACGATCCAAAAAGGAGCCTGAGGGCAATAGGAGAGCAAAATGCACTTTGGCTTAATATCAGACCAATTAGGCTCAAGTCAAGAAAAAATTCATGACACGTATTTGCTTTTCTGATAGTTTACCGTCTGTAATCACGACGTTTAATCATATTTGGCCAACATTTCGCAATTGTCGCGACACTCCTACGGTCGCAGCGCCTCGACCGTCGGTTAAAATTTTACATTTGAAAAAAGAGGTTGGTCTAACATAAGACCTGTGGTACAGTGCGCTGCTAGTAGCTATCTCACAGGTTCCGGAGCTGCATGCCACGCCCCGATCTTGATAATCCTTTCAGCATCACTGGGCTTGCTCGGCCGCGCATCCACGAAGCGGTCGCTGATCAAATTCGCCAAGCCATTTTCAATGGCCTGCTGCTTCCAGGGCACAAGTTGCTGCCTGAACGGGAAATGGCCGAGAAATTTCAGACCAGCCGTGTGGCCCTACGCGAAGCCCTTCGCGCCCTTGAAAAGGAAGGAATGATCACCATCAAGCGCGGGTCAGGCGGTGGCGCGTTTGTGTCCGATTTTGATAATGCCTTGCGTGCGCTGCTGGATTCTCTGAGTACGGTTGTGAAATTGGGCCAAGCCAAGAGCGCTCACCTTACCGAAACACGCGCGATTCTGGAGCCGGAAATTACCCGGCTCGCTACCTTACGCGCCACTCCCGAAAATATCCAGGCCATCGAAGCGGTGGTTGTGGCCCAAGAGAAGGAACTGGAATCGGGAGAGCTTAGCCGGAAATTGGATATGGAGTTTCACCGGCGGGTCGCCCAGGCAGCCAACAATCCGGTGTTGAATATTGTCGTCAACGCCGTGAACGAATCGATTCGCGATGCCATCTTCCGGTCAAAACGCAGCATCGAGATGCGCCGCCGGGTGGTGCAATACCATCGCAACATTCTAGAGGCGCTCAAGAGTAAGGACGCCGCCCGCGCGCGAGCGGTGATGACCGAGCATGTCGTCGACGTGCAATGCCATCTCGAGACAACTGACCATGAGTGATTTGATTCCCAGGCTCACGCGGGAAAACCTTCACCCCGATTTGCAAACTTATTTACGGCCTCGCGTCGAGCGGTTGGGCTACCTGGGAGAATTCTTTCAATGCGCCGGCCATCAACCCGAAGCGCTGCTTTCATTCTTGCAATACACGGACCATTTGAAACACGCGTTGCCCAACAACTTGACGGAGATTGTGTCGCTCACCGTCGCGCAACTCATGAACAACGGTTATGAACGTGTACAGCATGAGCGGCTATCTCTGAAGCTGGGCTTCGGCGAAGAGTGGTTGCGTGAAGTCTTGACGCTAAAGAGCGACGGAAAAGGACGCATGTCCGGCCAGGAAGTGCTGGTGCAGCGATTGGCAATGGCTGCGATCAATCGCAAAGGTCACCACATCACCGCAGAACTGGAACCGGTTGTTCGTTCCATCGGACCCGCGACGTCCATTGCCGTTCTCATGTTAGTGGGACGTTATCTTTCGCACGCGATTATTGCCAATGCCTTGAATTTAGCTCCTCCTGTGCCATCACCATTGGCGTTGGAAACCAATGGTTGAAGCAGGAGGATGCCGCCGCGCACAGCCGCGTGCGAATTTCCCGAAGCTTAGAATTTTTCAACAGCATTTGCAGTCGATAGCCTAGTGAAGACTTGATAAGGAGCAGGGACATGGACTCAAAAGAGTTTCATTTTGCAGATCGTAGCGGAGCGAGCGAGCCTAAGATCGAACTCATTCCTCCGGTGGTTATTCCCAAGGAAACCATAGACGCGGAGATCGAGCGCCTGGCTAATTTGCCTGCGCCCGCGAATGGACGCCGCGAATCGGCCGTTGTGAATCCCCTGACTGGCGTGGGAGACGGTTTGGCTCCGGGCATAGAGGTGTCCATCTCGGTTTTGAAACCAGGCGAGAAGACCGCTCCGGTCCGCCATAACGCCTCGCTGGTGAATTTCTGCATCCAGGGCGGCGGACGAACCAACGTAGATGGAAAAGAAATCCGCTATTCGAAATATGACGTTTGGACCACTCCGTCGTGGGTAGTCTACGAACATGAAAACAATACCAAGGAACTTCAGGTCCGCTTGACCTACAGCAATGCGCCGCTGCTGAGAAAAATGAAAGTGTACATCGTCGACGAAAATCCCCTGGCCGAAGTGAAGAAGACCAAGAAATTCAAGGATGAGCACGCCGCCGCGCAGAGCCCCTTCGGAACGTTCCCCATTTCGGATGACGGCGCGCAGCTGATGCCCTATGAAAAATTAATCAGTCCAGATGTAGTCAAACACAATCCGCTGCATTTTCCGTGGGGTCGCGTACAACAAGAATTGGACAAACTGGCGGCGCTGGGCAAGAGCTATCTGGGTCGCCGTTTGTACCTGCTCTACAATCCCAACACCAAACACACTAACGGCACGACCAGCAATTTTTTTGCGGCCATCACTATCCGACCGAAAAATATCGTGGACCGGCCGCATCGCCACGTGGGCGCGGCGGTCAATTATTATTTTGCGGGCAAAGGTTTCAGCGTCGTGGAAGGGAAGCGCTATCCCTGGAAGGCCGGGGATCTGATGTTCTCCGCACCGGGCTGGGCAGTGCACAATCACGCATCACTCGAGGAAGACGTCTACGAACTCACCATCCAGGACAGCCCACTGAACATCTGGATGGGTTCTTTATTGTGGCAGGAAAGTTTGGACCAGCCCATCGAATCTCTGGGAGCGAACGAAGGCTTCTCCACCAATCGCGCCGCATAAACCTTGTTGATTTCGGCTTGCGCGCCAGCTTCGTGCGCGAATCGGGAAAGCGAATCGCTATGCTTCAGATGCAGAAGAAATTTCTGTGTGGTTCGTATCCACCGCTGCTTACGCCTTTTCGTGATGGCAAAGTGGACTTTAAAAAATTCGCGGAGTTGACGGAGCGCCAGGTCCGCGAAGGCTCGCACGGAGTGTTGGTCTGCGGCACGACCGGCGAACCCAGCAGCCTGACCGTGGAGGAACGCACCGAACTGCTCAAGGTGGCGCTGCAGGTGACCGCCAAACGAATTCCGGTTGTGGCGGCGACCGGGTCACAATCGCTGGCAGAAACTCTGGAGCTGACCAAACGCGCTGAGCACGCTGGAGCCGATGCGCTTCTGATCGTGACGCCCTATTACTGCAAACCTTCCCAGCGCGGGTTGGTGGAATATTTCGCGACTGTCGCAGAACGCACCGCGCTGCCGTTCATGATCTACCACATTCCCGGTCGCACCGCGGTCACAGTAACTGTCGCGACAGTGGCGCGTATCGCTGAGCGTGCTCCTAACCTGGTAGGAATTAAGCACGCCGCCAACGATCTGGAATTCGTAACAAAATTAATTCTCAGTTTGGGCTCGGAGTTCCGCATCTTCTGCGGACTCGAGGCTCTCAGCTTGCCAATGCTGGCGGTGGGCGCGAAGGGCTTGATGAACGCCGTCAGCAACCTCGCACCTATGCGTGTCGCGTCGCTTTACAACGCCCTGGCTGCGGACGATCTTCCCACCGCCCGTAAATTGCACGACGAACTCTTTGAGCTCAACGAATCGATCTTTCTCGACACCAATCCGATTCCGCTGAAATATATGATGAACCGCCTGGGTCTGCTGGATTCTCCGGAGTTGCGGCTCCCACTGATTTCACTGGACCCTCAACAAGCGCTCATTCTGGATGCGGTGTTGGATCGGACCGGATTGCTGCAAACCGCGGGTTCGCGGGCCAGCTAAATTTCTTGCGGCGCGCGTGAATTCTGCACGCATGGTTCATCGCGCCGTTACTCTGTGGTTCGCAACACGTACTGACGATAGAGGTGCAGCGCGGTGAACGGCACGCGGCGAATGCTGGCGCTAGTGGTGGTCTCGCTGTTCTTGTCCGGCGCTGTATCGATAATCAGCTTCGATGGCGATCTTCGATCAGCGGCTCCCGTTTCTCCTTTCTCGGAAGCTCTGTTGGCAGCGTCCATGCCTATGGAGATGTGCCTCCCTCCCTCCCCCGCAGAAAGTGAAAAGGCAGTGGAGTCCAGCGCGGATCTAATGGGCGGCGAACTTCCTCCGATCCGGATGGTCAGCGATCCGTATCCAACCTTTAACGGAATTTCTCTGGACCCCGCGAATAATCGCGTGGCCATGAGCGACGAGAATCGCAAGAGTGTTCTGGTTTACGATCGCGCCGGTGGAGATAAATCCGCCGCGGTTACTGCCCCGCTCCACCAGATCCTTGGTCCTGAATCGCAAATCGGATACATCGCCGGAATAATGTTTGATCCCGCGCATCGCGAAATTTACGCGGTAAACAATGATCTGGACGATCGCATCGTGGTGTTCGATGAGGATGCTCGCGGCGATGTGACGCCCAAGCGTCGCTTGTATGTGCCGCATCAAGCCTGGGGCCTTTCACTGAATCCCGTTGCTGACCAGTTTGCAATTTCCGTGCAACAACTCAGCATGGTGGCGTTTTACCGCCGCGAAGCCGCCGGACTGGAGGCGCCGCTGCGCATCATCGAAGGCCCAGATACGGGACTGGCCGATCCGCATGGCATTCACTGGGACGTAAAGAATCACGAACTGATCGTGGCCAACCACGGAAATTCTTCCGTCATCGCGTCTTATTCCGCATACGATGCCGGCGTGTCCACCAAAGCGCTCTCTGCCGGCGGACATTTCCTCCCGCCATCGCTCACCATTTTTGATGACTCCGCAAAAGGCAATGCGAAGCCGGTGCGCATTATTCAAGGCCCGCGCACGCACTTGAATTGGCCTATGGGGGTTGATCTCGACGACCAGCACGATGAAATCGCCGTGGCTGACAATGGCGATAATTCCGTCGTAATTTTCCGCCGCTCCGATTCCGGCGACGCTGTACCGCTGCGCGTCATTCGTGGCCCCCGCACCGGCATCTCCAGCCCCATGGGTGTGGCGGTCGACGCGAAGAACGATGAGATCTGGGTCGCCAACTATGGCGACCATACTGCCGCTGTTTACGCGCGCACCGCTAATGGCAACGTCGCGCCCAAACGCATTATTCGAAACGCTCCAGAAGGCACGCCGACGGGCGGCTTCGGCAACCCTTATGCGGTAGCTTACGATTCGAAACGCGATCAACTTCTCGTTCCGAATTGAGTAAGCCAGCCGCGTATTGCGGTGTTTGCCAGGTCGGCAAACGGAAATTCAAATCCGGTGCGAATCATCGAAGGGCAATCAACGCACTTGAGCAGAACGATGCATGGTCTCGCGTTTGACGCCACTCACGATGAAGTCGTCGTGCCGGTGGCATTGGGCGCTGCGGTGTTAACGTTCCGCGGCGGCGCTCATGGTGAAGAGCCGCCCATTCGAACTATTCAGGGTCCCAATACCCGCCTGATTCGTCCGCACACTCTCGCCGTGGATGAAAAAAATGACGAGATCATTGTGGCCGACACCAGCAGCCGCAGTATTCTGGTGTTTGCCCGGAATGCCGAGGGCGACGCGCAGCCCAAACGCATTATTGCCGGGCCAAAAACCGGATTGTTGTTTATTGTGGGCGTCGCGGTTGACCCGGTGCATGACCGCATCGTGGCGGCCAGCGCCTCCAGCGTGCGCGGAGGCACTACCGGGCTGTTCATTTTTAACCGCACCGACCAAGGGGATGTCGCGCCGCGCGGAATCATTGCCGGCCCGCGCACCGGAATTGTTCGCCCCTGGCAGCTCGCGCTCGACCCAGCGCAGGGCAACGTTTTTGTGGCCGCTATCAACAACGAAAATCATCCACCGTATGCCTTGGAAATGCCCAGGAAAGATTTGCCGCCGGATACCGACCTGCCTTCGCCTTGGAATACCGGTGCGCCCGGATTCGTAGGCATGTGGAGCATCGACGATAACGGAGACGTTTCTCCTCGCGGAATAATCAAAGGAGCCGGCAGCTATCTCGTGCATCCTGCCGGCGTAGCCATTGATCCCCAGGCCGGCGAAGTTTTTGTGACTGACGGCGTACGCAACGGCCTGTTTACTTTTCTTGCGCCTAAACTTTTTTCAAAGGAAACTAGCACACCGGGAAAAGCCGCTGAGAATGGAACACAAGGCAATCGCTGAAGGCTTTCGCAAACGAGATTGGCTCGATATTCAGACAGTCGGACCACGAGGAAAAAGATGGGCAACAAAATGACCAACCAACAAAACCTTAAAAGAAGCTTCGGCTTGTTTTTCACCGACCAATCGCGGCGCCGGACGCTCGCGATTCTCTCGATACTGGCATGCAGCTTTGGGTTGGCTGCGTTTTCGTCGGCCGGACTGACGAATATTTCCGCCGCGGCCCCAGCTATTCAGCACAGTGCGCATGAGCAATCTCACAATAACGCGAAGCCCCAGGAAGACGCGAACCTTTCCGGCAAATCCCCTGATGAGCTGGCCGCTTACATTTTCGAACACCACCACTGCGACAATTGCCATACCATCGGCGCGGGCGGCAAGTTGGGATTCAACGAACGGGGCCAAGAAGTGGGTAAAGGTTTCGAAGGCTGCATCTCGCTGCTTACTTCCATGAACGTAATCGCGCAGGTAAAGCCGACCAATCGCACCGACGATGAAAAACATAAGGTGGCGCGCTTCGAACAATTTGGTTGCACCACCTGCCATCAAATTGTACCCGGGAAGTTGGGGCTGACCAGTTACGGACAAAAGCTAAAGTCCATGCACATGGCTTGCACCGACGTGGAAAGAATTATCGCGAAGTAGTTGGAGATTTGATGATGCGCTTCAACTTCGACGTCTGGCCGAAGGTCGGGCTGCCCATGTTTTCGATCCTGCTTCTCTCCACGTTCGCGAGCGCGCAACAAAAATCCATGCCACCCCGAACGCAAGACCGCCCGCTCGAGTCTCGCATCGAGACGATGGAGCGTGCCCAGCGCGACGAATGGCAAAAGCCCGATGAGGTTGTCAGAGCCCTGGATTTGAAACCTGGTGAGGTTGTGGCCGACGTTGGTGCGGGTAGCGGCTACTTCACCCGTCGCCTCGCCAAAGTCGTCGCGCCCCTAGGTAAAGTTTATGCCGTGGACGTGGCCCCCGACATTTTGGGATATCTCAAGGAGCGCGCTGACCACGAAGGCTTACAAAATATCGTAACGATTGTTTCGCAACCGACCGACCCGATGCTCCCCGTCAATTCCGTGGATTTGGTTTTTTTTTGCGATACTACGCACCACATCGATCACCGCGTTGAGTTTTATCGCAAGCTGGCCCCAGCCGTCAACGCCCATGGCCGCATGGCCATCATCGACTATCCTCCCGACAGTCCACACGCGCCGCACAAGCCTGAGGAACTGGTGCCGCGTTCCCAAGTCATCAGCGAAGCCGAACAGGCCGGTTTCAAATTCGTAAAGGATTTTCGGTTCCTTCCATATCACTATTTCCTGATGTTTGAGAAAAACTAGCGAAGGGCCAGTGGGCGCTGCTAACGGCCATGGCCAGAACCCATCAAGTGGCTTGGACGTGGGGGAAATTGAAGTTGAGGGTTTGCCTATTGCGGTGATCCCCGAAATCAAGTTTACGTCTTAGCCCATCTTGCTAATGCGGCTTTTCGTGCGCTGGTACTTCTCTCCTCAGCAGTTAATTTAGCCGCTCGAGTCTTGCCGCCTTTCGAACCACCCATCTTCCCCAATGCAACGGCGTGAGGATTTTTGGAAGTCATCTCGAGAGCAAGTTTAATGCGGACCCAATTTCTTCACAACCGAAAATGCGCGTCTTGGAACGTGACGTGTGGAAGTGTCAATGTTGCGGCTCGCCAGCTAATTTGCATGTGCACCATCTCCTTTATCGCAGCCAACTGGGTGCTGATGCGTTAGATAATCTGATAACTCTGTGCGTCAGTTATCACCGTCGGCAGCATAATAAAATGTCTGAATAGCTTCAATTAGTGGCCGGGACTGGAAACAAGGAGACAGAATAGATAAAACCAATATCGAGACGCCAAAGCCTAGTCCGAGGAAGGTCATCATCGCGCTGCTGCCGCGATGGAAGGAATCAACAACAACAGAGATGAAGGCGTCGCCGAGCGGAGTCAACTGAGAACTTGCGTAGGCGTATGTTGTTAGCAATGCCTTGTCTCCTGGCTTGAGATGAAAGTTTTGAGCTTAATTCTGGTTGTTCAGGTCCGTTACATAGACTCTGAGTGAAATTTTAGGTGCGCCACACAGTAGGTAACTTCCGCTGGCAGGCACAAATCGAATATGGAACATTCACCATTCGCTTCCTGCTACCAGATGGTCTTGATCTGTCTGCAAGCCCGGATTCCAGTGTCCTTCGTGATTAGCGCGATGCCCTCGGCTAAAGCGGTCGCGCCGATGAGGCGGTCGCAGGGATCGGCGGGATAATTCGTGGGCAACTGGTTGGCCAGTACGGCAATCTTTGCCGAGATTGGCCGGATCGCGGTTCGCGAAACAATCTGTTCGACGAAAGCCTCCATGGTGCCAGTGATGTTGAGTCGATCGTGAGTGGCGAGCCAGGCCAGTTCCCATAGTGTTATCGCAGAAATCGCGATTCCGGTTTCTGCACTCGCCCTGCGAATCGCTTCGCGAGCCTTTTTCGATAATTTTGATGGCTCGCCAGCTAGCCAGATCAAAACGTGGGTATCGAGGAGGATCATTTCCGCATCACCTCCCACGCTTCTAGCGGCACGGTTGGAGACTCGACATCCCCGACGATTTCGAATTGCC
>Ga0210409_10004559_pt1 | contig 14875 bp, 11 predicted proteins | sample IncBWH17MmetaG_FD_161649 | JGI IMG/M metagenome (GOLD analysis project Ga0210409, IMG submission 161649) | Forest soil microbial communities from Barre Woods Harvard Forest LTER site, Petersham, Massachusetts, United States - Inc-BW-H-17-M | ecosystem: Environmental > Terrestrial > Soil >... | reverse complement strand
CGAGGCGTATATGCCCATAATGAAGTGTATTTGAGTGTGCACGGTTGGGAGTCATTTGAGCCCTGGCTGGCGACGATAGAGGGGATGAACGAAAAGCTTATCTGGAACTGTGCCGCGGAGATTCCGCCTGAGTGGTATTCCAGTGACTGGGGCGCGCTTGAGGAACTGATCCGCTGCCTGCTTGATCGGCGCTCAAAAGTACGCGAGCTGATCATCGCGTTTCGGACGTCAGCGAGACAACCATTTCCCAATTGGAAGGAGGATGCGTGAGTTACTGCGGCGATGAACTACGATGCACCACCTATTCAAAAATCAAGATACCGAGTTTCAGGATCGAATCCCGATGGCTGATCTGAAGCAGCTTGAGTTCTATGTGTTGCGATACGTCCCTCACGTGGTGAGAGGAGACTACTTGAGCGTTGGAGTGTTGTTGGTCGAACCACGCCCTAACGGCTTCGGCTTTGCCGATGTGGGCATGACTAGCGATTGGCACCGCGTGCAATGCCTGGACAAACGAGTCGATGTTGAGGTTTTGCAAAGTCTTGAGCTCGATATTCGGACGCAATTGCAGCATTCGCAGGACGTGGGCCGGCTGCTCCTCAAGTTGGAAGACTCATTTACGAACTTAGTTCAGATGTCCCCTGGGAAAGTGTGTCTGGCAGAAGACCCGGTCCGAGAGCTGAAGACGCTATTGTCAATCTATGTGGATGAGCCGCAGCTGGAGTCATTTCCCGCTGCATCCCGCCCAAAAAGTGAGCACGCAACGATTCTTGCTGGAATAGAAGACGCCTTAACCCGAGCCGGAATATGGGCTTTGCGCCTGGAGAAAATCAAGGCAGTGGAATATACACAAAAAAAAGGCGACCGGCTAGTTTTTGATTTTGGATACGTGATTGGCACCGAGGTCCGATTCTTTCAGGCTGTTCCGCTAAGAACAAACTTCAACCAGTCGATAGCGGTCAATATTGCTCATCACTTCCCTAAGGTTGCGGACTGCATCCATGCAAAGAACGGTTCACGCGCTCTGCTTACAGCGGTTGTCGCCGACAACCTTAATCGCGCAAATCCGGAAATTGAGTTTGCGCTGGAAGCATTCAAAGACAACAATGTTCGGGTGGCCACGGTAGCTGATATGCCATCGATTGCGGATGGGTTAAGGCAGAACTTGAACGCCTCGGGACAATAGCAAAAAAAGCCGAATAAATCAGGGTTTTCCTCCGACGTCAACCAGTAACCTTCGAAATTCACAGGTTTTCCGCCATGCGAGGCCGCTTGCTATATTCCTTATAGTCTCTCTTCGCCTGAGAATTCCTAAGGAGAGTTGTCGCCACTCATGACCGACGCCACCGACTTCAAAGAAATCGTCAAGCAGCAGGCGGACATCGTCCGAGTCGTCGGCGATTACGTCAAGCTCAAAAAGGCCGGAGCACAGAACTATTCGGGACTTTGCCCGTTCCACAACGAGAAGACGCCGTCGTTTTCAGTTCATTCAACCCGGCAGTTTTTTTATTGTTTCGGTTGTGGCGTGAAGGGAGATGTCTTCACCTTCGTCCAAAAAATCGAAAACGTCACGTTCGTGGAAGCGGTGAGGGCGGTCGCCCAAAAGCTGGGAATCGCTTTGCCGAAGCTTACCTTCAGCAGTCCAGCGGAAGCTCAGGAAGCCAAGCTGCGCACGGTGTTGCTTGAGGTTCACGAGCGGGCCGTCGCATTCTTTCAGGAATGCCTCAGGCGTCCGGAGGGAGCCCGTGCCCGTGAATACCTTGCCGGGCGCGGACTGAACGAGGAGATGATTAAAGGCTTCCGCATTGGCTATGCCCCGGATTCAGGATTTGTGCTGAAAGACCGGCTGAAAGGAGAGTTCGACGAGGACGTGTTGCGGGATAGCGGACTGTTTTCGTGGAAAGAAAGCCCTCAGCCTTCAGCAGCCAGCTCTCAGCAAAACAAGCCCGTTGACCTCGCCGGACAGCCCGACCTCGCCGGAGATGAAAAGCCCGCGACCTACGACCAACGACCTACGACAATTTATTCCAAGTTTCGCAATCGGGTCATGTTCCCTATTGCGAATGAGACGGGGCGAGTGATCGCATTCACCGGGCGCACCCTTGCTTCCGACGAGAAAGCCGGGCCAAAATATCTCAACTCGCCCGAGACCGCCGTTTACTTCAAGTCGCGTGTTTTGTTCAATCTCGACCAAGCCAAAGAAGCCATCCGCAAACTGGACTACGCCATCCTGGTCGAGGGCCAGATGGATTGTATTTCCGTTTTCGCGGCCGGATTTCACAACGTGATCGCCAGCTCCGGCACTGCATTTACCGAACTCCAGGCCAGGTTGCTGGGCCGGTTCAGCAAGAACGTAGTCGTGAATTTCGATCCCGATACCGCAGGTGCGAAGGCCACGGAGCGCACTCTAAGCCTTCTGGTCGAAGAAGAATTCCAAATCAAAGTGCTGACTCTGGAAGCCGGTTTCGACCCCGATCTATTCATCCGTCGGAAGGGTAAAGACGCATACGGAGAGGTCTTGAAGCACTCGCAGCGTTATTTTGACTACCTGATCGAGCGCGCCCAGAACCAATTTCCCATTCGTAGCGCCGAAGGTAAAGTAAAGGCGTTGAACTACCTGCTGCCGCATATCCAGCGAGTGCCCAGCCGGATCGTGCGCGACGAACTGGCGCGCGAGATCTCGCAAAAACTCGGCATCGATTCCACCGTCTTGCGCCAGGAACTCAAGCACGCAGCCGCTAACCGGTCAACCGCCAGCCTCAAAGCCACGGTCGATACCCAAGTCACCGATGCCGAAAAACTCCTGATCCGCGCCTTAACCTCCGCCACCGAAATCCAAACTGCCGAAGAGCACCTGTCCGCGCGCGACGGCGCCCAAGAAGAGTTCGATCCCGCTCGCCAAGCGCATTTCGTGCTCAAGAGCGAACGCCTGCACACAGGATTAGCCACGGAATCACTGATCGAAACCTTGCTAGGCTCGCAGTCGGCGGATGTCATGGAATTACCGCTGCCTGACTCGGATCGGAATCTGCTCGCGGCGATCCTGATGAAAGAAGACGAGGAACTTACCGCCGAACGCTTGGAAGGCGCCGTGCGAGCCCTGCGGCGCATCCAGTTCAAACGCCAAATGGAACAAGTTCAACGCGAGTTGCAAGCCGCGAAAAAGCACGAACCGGAAAGGTTGCGATTCTTGCTACGGGAAAAAGACCGGCTGAAGAGAGCCCTCATGGACCCATGCCTGTCCGATCAAGATGCGATCCAAAGGCCTGAGACTGAGAACCGAGAACCAGGGACTGTCAACCGGGTTTTATGATCCGGTTTGTGCTCGGGAAACCCGACCAGGACCTTGAAACTAAATGGGCTGTTTGACCATCTAAGTTATTAACGGTGGAGCAGATAGGCGGCGGACTGTTCAGGATTGGAAAATTCATACCCGGCCAAGCCTGCTTCTTATGCTATACTTTGTAGGTTTGTGTCGGCGCTAATCCCGCCACTTCACGTTCCCACCGCTATAAACGACGTTTCGACGTCCTCCCATGGGACGATTTAAGGATAATCCGTCTTGGCTCTTGACGACAAGTACGACGACATTAAAAAGCTGATCGATACAGGCAAGGAAAAGGGATATCTTACCTACGACCAGGTAAACGATCTCATCCCGCACGATGTGCATTCTCCTGAAGACCTGGACGATCTGCTCACGACGATTGGTACGCAAGGAATCGATGTGCTGGAGGGACCAAAACTTCCCTCCTCCGCGCTCGATAAGAAGTTCGACGAAGACGAAGCTGGCGAGGACGTCGAACTCGATCTCACTCCAGGCGCTCTCGAAAAGACTAACGACCCCGTCCGCATGTATTTGCGCGAGATGGGAACTGTTCCACTGCTTACCCGCGAAGGCGAAGTTGAAATCGCCAAGCGTATTGAGCGTGGACAACTCCGCGTTCTGAAGGCGCTTTCGCGCTCTCCGATCGTCATCAATGAACTGTTGGCGATGGGCGAAGACCTCAAGAAGGGCGTCCGCTCCATCAAGGAAGTGGTGACCTTCGACGAAGAAGAAATCACCGATGAGATTCTGCAGAATCGGCTGAAAGAGTTTACCGGCAAGATCGACGATCTCGCGAAGGCCTACAAGAAGGCCAATGTGCTTTTGGAGAAATTCGCGGCGGTCTCGCAGAAGAAGCGTCCTAAGGACTATCGCCGCTATCGCATCGCGCTGGCTCGCGCCATCGTTGATGTCTCTCTGTGTGTCCGCAAGTTGGGTTTCACCAACAATGAGCGCAAGCGTCTCATCGACCGGGCTAACAAGACTGTCGACATGATGCGGTCGCTCGATCGCCAGTCCACGAATCTGGAAAAAAAAGCCGACGCGACGCGAAGTGAAGAGCAACGTAAAGAATACCGGCGGCAGTCGCGTGCTATCCGCACTGAACTGGAGAAGCTCGAAGTCGAAGCCGGAGTGTCGTTCCAGGAGCTCAAACGCACTCAGCGCGAGATCATCCAGGGCGACATGGATGCGGAGCAGGCCAAGCGCGAGCTGATCGAGGCCAACCTCCGCCTGGTAGTTTCGATTGCGAAAAAGTACACCAACCGAGGCTTGCAGTTTCTGGACCTGATTCAAGAAGGCAACATCGGCCTGATGAAGGCCGTGGACAAATTCGAATACCGGCGCGGTTATAAGTTCTCCACCTACGCCACGTGGTGGATTCGGCAGGCGATTACTCGTGCAATTGCTGATCAAGCGCGTACGATTCGCATCCCGGTCCACATGATCGAAACCATCAACAAGCTCATCCGCACCTCGCGGCAGCTGGTGCAGGAGCTGGGACGCGAGCCTACGTCGGAAGAAATTGCCAAGCGCATGGACATTCCGGTAGCTAAAGTGCGCAAGGTGCTAAAAATCGCACAGGAACCGATCTCCCTCGAAACGCCGATTGGCGAAGAGGAAGATTCGCATCTGGGCGACTTTATCGAGGATCGCGCCGTGGTTTCGCCAGCCGAGGCCGTGATCAACGTCAACTTGAAAGACCAAACCTCGCAGGTGCTGCGTACGCTAACGCCTCGCGAGGAAAAAGTCATCAAGATGCGCTTTGGTCTCGAAGACGGCAGCGAGCACACGCTGGAGGAAGTAGGCCAGTCGTTCGCAGTAACTCGCGAACGCATCCGCCAGATCGAAGCCAAGGCGCTACGCAAACTGCGCCATCCATCGCGCTCGCGGAAACTGCGGGCGTTTATGGATGGGGTAAGGGACTAGCGGACTCGTTAAGGGGGGACACTCCTGCCCACCTTTAGTGACTTGACGGCTTGCCGGGGGAGCTTGAGATCGGATGTGACTGGCCTCGTTCAGTAAGATACGAGGCCCTGTGCCCAAAGTTACAACCGCCGCGCAACCAGGAGGGTGAAGAACCCTCCTCGGGTGGAAATTTCAGATCCGTGATCGCCGTCTCCTCGCTAGTCCGCTGGCCGTTCCACCGCGACCGGCGCTGTTTTCTTCAGTTCGCCATTCGGGATCGCGGTGGCTGTAGTCACCACGGCTGGTCGCGGCTCGGTACGGGCGGCGCGTTCATCCCACTTGCCGAAGATCATTTTCCCGGCCGTCGTCTGCAGCACCGATGTGACGGAGATGTCGATCGTCTTGCCAATCATTTTTCGGGCGTTGTCCACGACTACCATGGTGCCGTCGTCCAGATAGGCAACGCCCTGGTTGTATTCCTTGCCTTCTTTCAGGATGAAGACTTTCATGATCTCGCCGGGCAGCACGATCGGCTTCAGGGAGTTTGCCAGTTCATTGATGTTCAGGACGGCGACGCCCTGCAGTTGCGCCACTTTATTGAGATTGAAATCGTTGGTGATGATTTTTCCTTCGTAGAGCTTGGCCAATTCAATCAGCTTTAGGTCCACTTCGCGAACGGCGGGGAAATCATCTTCAACGATTTGGATTTGCACCAAAGCCATCTTCTGCAGACGTTGCAGGATGTCGAGGCCGCGGCGTCCGCGATTGCGCTTGAGCGAATCCGCGGAATCGGCAACCAGTTGCAACTCGCGCAGCACGAACTGTGGAGTCACGATGATGCCATCGAGGAAGCCGGTTTCGGCGATGTCGGCGATGCGGCCATCGATGATGACGCTGGTATCGAGAATCTTGTAACTCTTCCTGCTCTGCTTCTCTCCGCCGAAGACCCCCCCCAGCGCTGCCAGATTGAGCAGATCACCCTTGTTGGCGCCGACGATCAGTCCGACGTACGCCATCAGCAGCATCACCATGATCTGCAGGAAGCTCTGGGTAGGTCCCGAAGGAATGCTATTGCGGATGACCAGGGCGAAGAGGTAAGCGCCGAAAATGCCCAGGACGCTGCCGATCGCAGCTCCGATCAGACGCTTTAGGCTGACCAGACGCAGCCGCCACTCGAAGGTCACGATCGCAAGGCCAAGGAGCGCGCCGACTCCCGCGTCCAGCTTGGGATCGAGCCCGAAGGGCGGAATGAGGTAACAAGTAAGAGCAACGAAAACAATAAATAATAACCGAACCAATATTAAGTCCACCGATGGACCTCCTCGGAACCCACGTGCTTAAATTTCAAGTAGAGTTCCGCACCGGCCGCCCAACCGCTGAATCTATTCCGGCCAGTGATCTTAAATGCGGAGCCTATGAATGAAACAGCTATGAAATAAGGCTCCGCTCCGTCCCAGAATCAGACAGAGATATCGAAAAAATATTCCAGTGAAAGTATATACCTGCGGCGCAGCGTGCGGGATTACGCAAGTCACAATACGAGGTGATGATGCGTAGGGCCGCGACCGACGGGGCATGGCCTGCTGATAAACTCTTCGATATGAAGGCTATTGTCATCAGTCGTTTCGGCGGTCCGGAAGTAATCGAGGTCCGAACGATGCCAGAGCCGGTGGGTGGTGCCGCACAAGAGTTGGTCAGGGTTCAGGCCGGCGGGCTGAATTTCGCCGACGTCATGAGTGCGCAAGGTGGGTATCCAGGAACGCCGAAACCTCCACTTATTGCCGGGCGGGAGTTTTGCGGAGTCATGGAAAGCGACGGGCAGCGGGTGATGGGGTACGCGCAATGGGCAGCATTCGCGGAACATATTGCTGCCCGGCCTGAATTGTTGTGGCCAGTGCCGGATCAGTGGACGGTGGAGGAGGGAGCCGCGTTCCCGGTAAATTATTTCACCGCATACTTCGCCTACTGGAAGGCGGGACTCATTGGCATGGCGCAGCCAGGGACTGGCGCGGTTCCGCGAGTTTTGATTCACGCTGTGGCGGGAGGCGTGGGAACGGCTGCCGTGCAAATCGGAAAGTTGATTGGTGTCGAAATGTACGGGACCTCTTCTTCGGACGAGAAGCTCGCGCGTGTGAAAGAACTCGGCCTGCAGCACGGCATCAATTACAGGCAGCGCGATTACGAAGAGGCAGTCAAGGATTTCACCAACGGCGAAGGCGTGGATGCGGTGTTTGAAATGCTCGGTGGCGAGCACACAGCCAAGAGTGTACGCTGCCTGCGGGATTTTGGCCGTGTGATCGTGTACGGAAGTGCGACCGGCCAAAAATCGGAGTTGGACACGCGACTGCTTTACGCCAAAAGTGCCAGCGTGCACGGATTGTGGCTGACCTATCTCTCCAGCAATCGCGAGTTGATGAACCGGGCATGGAAACAGCTTTTCGCGTGGACCTCAAAAGGCAACTTGCATCCTGTGATCGGGCACGTTTTACCGATGGAGCGTGCCGTCGAGGCGTACCGATTACTCTCGGACGGGAAGAACTTTGGAAAAGTCGTTCTGAAGATCGCGTAGGCCACAGGAATTGGATCTGCGGTACGGACCCCGATATCCTCACTGGTAAGGAACTTTTGAACAACTCAAAGCGTACTTTCTGCCCATAGGGTGAAATCGTGAGCGACCGCCCGACTTGGATGGGTTTGAATGCCAGTTCCGCGACGATTTCGAGAAGGAAGAATTTTTATGAAATTCGCGAGCATTTCCAGAGGCGCGGGGTTGCTGCTTCTCTCCGCCGCGGCTATTGCCGGTTTCGGCTCGAACGGTTCTGGCTCGAACCAACCGTCGAATCGAACCTGGATCACTAACGTCACCATCATCTCGCCGGAGAACCTCGATCACATCGAGAAGGGTAGCGTGCTGATCGAAAGCGGCCGCATCGTCAGCGTGGCGCGAAAAACAGGGACGAAGAAGCCGGCTGGCGCAACGGTGGTTGACGGAAAAGGGCAGTTTCTTATTCCGGGCTTGATCGACTCGCACGTCCACCTCGCTTCGGTTCCCGGGATGAGTTTTGACCAAACTGAAAGCAAACCGGAGGTGATCAAGGAATATTTCAAGCAACTGCCGCGTTCCTACCTGTCTTACGGATACACGACCCTTGTGGATTTGGCCGTGGTCGATCCGAAAGCATTGGAAGACTTCAGACATGCCCCGCTGCATCCGGATTTGTATGACTGTGGTGAATCTTTGCCTTTTGCGAATGGCTATCCAATGTCGTTTTTGCCGCCCGCAAACCGTTTCAAGATCTTTCCGAATTTTATATACGATGCTAAGCAAGCCTCCAGTATTCCGTCCGAATACAAGCCGGAAGATCACACGCCCACCGCGGCAGTAGCTCGAGTCAAAACGTCCGGCGGCATTTGTGTCAAGACTTACTTCGAGCGCGGCTTTGCACGCGACAGGAACTTGCCGGTGATGAGCCCTGATGTCTTAGTGGACATTCGCAAGGCTGCGACTCAAGACGGTCTGGTGCTCATGATGCATGCCAACTCTTTCGAAGCTCAAAAATTCGCAGCCCAAGGGAACGTTGACGTTATCGCGCATGGAATGTGGAACTGGGGAGATCTCGACACCGAGACGGAACTGCCTGCCGAGATCAAGAATCTACTCGATCAAATCGTGAATAAGAAAATTGGCTACCAGCCCACGATCCAGGTCATGCAGGGCCTGCGTGCATATTTTGATCCCGAATATCTAAAGATGGATTCCATCCCCAAGATCATTCCGAAGGAAATGCTGGAATGGTTTAACTCTCCCGGGGGCAAATGGTTTAAAAAAGAAATAAACGATGACAACACTCCGGACGCCGCCATGCTCGAAGCGTACGAGCACAGTCCTATTCGCCGCGTGCGCCAGGTGGTTGGTTACCTCGCCGGCAAGGACGCCAACTTTCTCTTTGGCACGGATACGCCGTCGAGTCCGACCTATGGAAATCTCCCTGGCCTGAACGGCTATCTTGAGATGCAGCAACTACAAAAGGCCGGATTGTCTCTCGTGCAGATTTTCAAGGCCGCCACGATCAGCAACGCACGGGAGTTCAAACTCGATTCGCAGCTGGGAACCATCGAGCCGGGGAAAATTGCCAATCTCGTCTTGCTCAGGAAGTCACCGTTGGAAAGCTTAGACGCGTACGACAGCATCGCGACGGTCTGGGTTCATGGAAAGCCAGTTTTGCGCGACAGTTTGGCGGTTGGTTCAAATAAGTAATCCCTCGAGATGACTTGACGAGTGTTGCCGGTGCGGTCGCAACGGATGCCGTTCGTTTCCGAACGCCCTTAATCCATTAGCGGACACGTTAGCATCCGGCGTCCCGCACTTCTCACCTGTAATCAACACTTTCCTTTTTCTTCTCTTGGAAACGCGCGTGCAATAACCATCTTGGATCATCGAGAGCGGTTGTGAAAAGTTGTCAACATGCGTAACTACTTTGCGCGCGAATACACAGAACAAACAACGGATGTGTCCTTTCGCGCGTACGTGCACTTGCTAACGATGGCGATTATGGAGCGTCCAACTTTATGATTGCGATTTGAAGCGCAAGGGAACTTTTGAACATCGAACCACGTATATCGACACGGTAGGGTGAGAGCCGGACGACTAACCAGCGGTCTGGCTTTCGGGAAAATTTCAGGGGTTAAGGGACTGGCTCATTCTCGGTTTGGCGGCCCAGATGAGCGCAATCCCTGCAGCAGAGAGCCCGCGGTCTTGCGGCCACGCGCTTTCTCCTTAACCCCGCCGCTGCATTGTAAAGCTTTCGCGGCAAAACGCAAGTTTTATGCGAAGGCAAATCGCAGGCCGCCCAGAACCGGTTCCCGACGCTTTTCGGGAAAGAAAATGAGGAGTTTTATGAAATTCCAAAGTGCTTCCAAAAGCTTGCTGCTGGGGCTGGCTCTGCTGCTGGCGACGAGCGCATTCGCAGCTGCGAACAAGGGCTCGCTGGAGCTCCCGAGTGCGGTAACCGTAAGTGGAAAGCAACTCTCGCCGGGGGATTACTCGGTGAAATGGGATGGCAACGGTCCCAACGTCGAGTTGAGCATTCTGCAGGGCAGCAAGGTTGTGGCCACTACTCCGGCCCGGTTGGTTGATCTCAGTCAGAAACAAAGCGTCGACAACGCGCTGGTAAAGAACAACGCCGATGGCACCAAGTCGCTGTCCGAAATTCGATTCAGCGGAAAGAAGTTTGCGCTGGCGATCGACAGCGAGTCTGCCAGCATGGACGGCAGCGGCAGCAGCAAGTAGAGTTGCAGATCTTGCGCAAAAAGAAGGGGAGCCTCAGGCTCCCCGTTTTTGTCATTCAATTTCCGAAACGCTGTGCCGATTTCATTTGGCAGACTTCATTTGGAAAGCGACGCCTTCAAGTTCGCTTCCGAGTCAGCGAACACAGAGACGTCTTTCGTCCAGGCTTTGTAGCCATCCTGCTGAACCTTCACTGTGTGCTTGCCGGGAAGAAGTTTTAGTGTAGCCGGCGCATTGCCCACGAAATTGTCATCCACATAAACGTCGGCGCCATCGGGCATCGAGCTTACCGTGACCGTGCCTTTCGCGGGAGATGATGCAGCGCTAACCGGAACGAGCGACGGTGTAGCTGTCATCGACGGTTCTGCTGGAACTGCCTTCGGATCCGGAACTGCAATCGCTTTCTCAGTGGACTTGACGGCCGATCTTTGCTTGGGATCGCCGGCCAGTTCGTCTGCTACTTGCTCATAGAATTTGTCAGTCATGCGGCTGCCGGCGCCCCAGGAAAAACCCTTCTTGGTTTGGACGTTGATGATCAGCGTGGCCTTGTTGTCGCCCTCGGGTTCGACGGACGCATTTGCCACGAATCCTTCGGAGGTCATTGAACGCCCAGTTTCAAAGGCGAACATCAGCGTCTTCTCGTCGACATAGGTGACGACGTGCCGTTCGCGGGCAGTCCGCAAAGCGGCATTGAATACCTGATCTGCGGAGTTGTTGTAAACCTTCTTCTTAGGCTCTGCATGCACAAAGATCGGCAACAGCAAAGCAACAGTAACGATGGCGACGAAGCGTGACGCAACCCTAAACCTCATAACTTACCTCCGAAACATCATCTCGGGGAGAAGCGTCTATTCTCGCAGGGGTGGAGGGGACGGCATAGTTACGGTTGTCGCTGTCCAAATGGCAGGGAGCGATGGGCTGAAACCGGCGGCGCACGCCGTCTCAGCCCATCGTCACGGAGAAGTAGCAGCTAATATTTCGGCATTCTGGGATCCACGCGATCCGCCCAGGCCAAGATTCCGCCCGCGAGATTGTGCACCTTCTTGAATCCTGCTTGTTGCAGGAAAGTTACTGCCTTCGCGCTGCGGACGCCCGAGCGGCAATGGGCCACGATCTCGCGGCTGGAGTCAAGTTCGTGCACGCGTTTGGGCAGGTCACCCAGCGGGATCAGATGTCCCTGAATGTTACAGATTTGATACTCGTGGGGCTCGCGCACGTCGAGCACAAAAAGGTCTTCGCCCGCGTCCAGACGCCGCTTGAGCTCTTCGACTTGTATTTCGGGAACGCCTGCTTCCACTGGTTTCTCCTCGCCCCGTATTCCACAAAACTGGTTGTAGTCTATCAGTTTTGTGACGGTGCGATGCGTCCCGCAGGCCGGGCAATCGAGGTTCTTGCGCAGCTTGAGTTCGCGGAACTTCATGCCCAGCGCGTCGATCAGCAGCAACCGGCCGATAAGTGGGTCACCCTTGCCCAGGATCAGCTTGATCACTTCAGTCGCTTGAATCACGCCGACGAGTCCCGGCAAAATTCCCAGGACTCCACCTTCGGCGCAGGACGGAACCAGCCCCGGCGGGGGCGGTTCGGAGTACAGGCAGCGGTAGCAGGGGCCATCCTTCGTTGCGAAGACGCTGGCTTGTCCTTCAAAACGAAAAATCGACCCGTAAACATTGGGCTTGCCGGTGAGGACACAGGCGTCGTTCACAAGATAGCGCGTGGGAAAATTGTCGGTGCCGTCGGCGATAATGTCAAAATCGCGAAACAAATCAAGCGCATTGTCGCTGCTCAGTCGGGTTTCGAACTTGCGGATGTTCAGAAACGGATTGATCGCCTTCAGCTTTTCCGCGGCCGAATCAAGCTTTTTGCGCCCCACGTCGGCGGTCGTGTGAATGATCTGCCGCTGCAGATTCGTGTAATCCACCACGTCGAAGTCCACGATGCCGAGCGTGCCCACGCCCGCCGCCCCCAGGTAAAGCGCCAACGGCGAACCCAGCCCGCCAGCTCCGATACACAGGACGCGCGCGGCCTTGAGCTTCTGCTGACCCTCCATGCCGACCTCGGGCATGATCAGGTGGCGCGAGTAGCGCAGGATCTCGTCATTAGTGAGAGTCGCGGCTTCGGACTTAACTTCAACGGGTTTGAGTTCGGTGATGGTAGCCATAAAACCTCTGTTCGGAAAAGTTGATTTTGGCGATTGCGAACTGAACAACTAGATACAACAACAGAACGGACAACAACAGCAGGCGCTGTGGCGGGGCATTCGGGAGGCAGTCCATCCGCAAGTCGTTGTTTGGGACATCTGGTTCACCGGCCTCCGGCGATCGAAGGCACTATCGAAATAGTATCACTGTCTTTGACCGCAGTGGCTTCTTTTTGCAGGTAGCGGACATCTTCGTCATTCAGGTAGACATTCACAAAAGAACGGAGTTTGCCGTCGTCGGCGTACAGATGCCGCCGCAGGTCAGGATGCTTGGAAACCAGCCCGGACAAGGCGTCGGCGACGGTCCCAGCCTTGACCTCGACCGTCGGCAGCTTACCGGCGTATTGGCGCAGGGGTGTGGGTATGTTGATCTTCGTCATGCTCATGAGTTGATGACGAAATGCCGCTCTGGGATTCAGTCCGTCCGAGATGTTGCTGGCACTACTTCGATCTTCTCGTCCACCAGCCTCTTGTCGCTCTCGTCGCTACCGGCCAGCTCGAACGAATTCGTCAGCACAGCTTTACCCTTTTCCACGCTGGTAATTACGTAGGAGCAACCCAACCAGTGCGCTTCGGTAAGATCGGTCGGCGACCAGCGGGCGGGGTGGTCGGGATGCGAGTGGTAAAAACCGATAATCTCCTCGCCGCGCTCCCGACCTTCCCGCTGGATGCGGACCAGGTCCCGCGGATCGATGTTGTAGCGATTGTGCGCAGAGTCCGTCCGAGTGTTGCCGGCGCGGGCACTAGAAGTCACGACGCGTTCGTCGCCATTCATCCGGCCGAGCAGTACACCGCAGCATTCGTGAGGATAGGTCTCCTCGCCGTGCCGCCGGAGAGCGTCATACTCATTGCGTCCAATCTTCAACATCTAAGTGTTCCCCTGTCATTGTCATCCTGAGCGAAGTTGGCGTCGGGTTGCGACACCAACGCAGTCGAAAGACGCCGAGTATGCCCGTTGGCAGCAGTGGCGTTTCACGGAGTTCTCACAGTTCCGTCGAGTGCATGGCCAGAATGCCTTGCACGTCCCGAGGTGCTTCTGCACTCTCTGGGTCCTTCGACTCCGTGGCTCCTGCGTTTCGCGCAGAAGCCACTCTCCGCTCAGGATGACAGCGTTCTGTCGTGCAGTCTGAACCCGGTTACTCCTGCCAAAATCTCTCGCTCAAATACTTATCGCCCGAGTCTGGCAAGATAGTGACAAACACCGCGCGCTCGTTTTTCTTCAACTGCCGCGCCAGCTGCAGACAGCCGACCACTGCGGCGGCCGCAGATATCCCGACCAGCAAGCCTTCCTCGCGCGCCAGGCGCTTGGCCATGGCATAGGAATCTTCTGTCGAGATGCCGAGATCGGCGTCGGCCAGCGACGCGTCATAAATTCTCGGAATGATGGCGCTGGCCATGTGCTTGGCGCCTTCGATTCCGTGGAACGCAGAATCCGGTTGCAGCGAGATACAGCGGATGCGCGGATTTAGTTCTTTCAGCCGCCGCGTAGTCCCGACAAAGGTTCCACTGGTGCCCAATATCGACACGAAATGGGTAATACGTCCTTCCGTCTGTTGCCAGATTTCGTTGGCTGTGCCATGGTAGTGAGCTTGCCAATTGGCGTCGTTGGAATACTGGTCGGCGTAATAATAAAGATCAGGATGCTTGGCGGCGAGTTCACGCGCCATGCGAATGGCGCCGTCGGAACCGTCGGCAGGATCGGTATAAAGAATGTTTGCGCCATACGCGTGCAGAATGCGTTTACGTTCGACCGAGACATTCTCCGGCATGCACAACGTCACCGGGAAACCCTGCGCGGCGCCAATCATGGCATAGGCGATGCCAGTGTTGCCGCTGGTTGAGTCCAACAGAATTTTACCGGATGTTAACTTGCCACTGGCTCGGGCTTGGGCCACGATGTTGACAGCAGCGCGGTCCTTGATCGAGCCTCCGGGATTGAGCCACTCGGCTTTGCCGAGGAGTTCGACCCCGGGCAGATCGCTGGCGATGCGAGCAAAGCGGAGCAAAGGAGTATTGCCAATGCGATCCACCGTACGCTCGCCCAAAGCGGGTTTGGCGAACCGATCGCTTCCGTTCGCAGGTTCCACAGAACCAGTAACTTCCGTGATCTTTGGAGACAGGGGCTGCATAAATCTCAAACTTAGAGACCGTGACTTAC
>Ga0210409_10004555_pt1 | contig 14881 bp, 6 predicted proteins | sample IncBWH17MmetaG_FD_161649 | JGI IMG/M metagenome (GOLD analysis project Ga0210409, IMG submission 161649) | Forest soil microbial communities from Barre Woods Harvard Forest LTER site, Petersham, Massachusetts, United States - Inc-BW-H-17-M | ecosystem: Environmental > Terrestrial > Soil >... | reverse complement strand
GCTCGTCACCGATGCAGAACGATTCCGACCTTCCTTTGTGGCTGGAGGGAGAAGCCAAGCCTGCTTCGCAGAGCGAGATGAAGGCCTCGCTCTTCTACTTTACGCAACCGGACTATTTGAAAGTCATGAAGACTCCGCTGAAGCGCGGAAGGTTTCTGACGGAATCCGACAACGAGACTTCCCCCGCCGTCATCGTCATCGACGATCAATTCGCCAAACTCTATTTTGGCGGCCAGAATCCCATCGGAAAGCACGTGACTCTCGGAATTGTGAACATAACCGCGGAAGTCGTCGGAGTCGTCGGCCACGTTAAACAGTGGGGCCTGGATAATGATTCCCCGGGCGCAATTCAGGCGCAGAGTTATTTCCAAATATCACAACTCCCCAATGGCATTTTTTCACTTCTCGAGCACGGCACCGCCGCGGTCATTCGGACGGAGGGTTCGCCGCTTGCGCTGATTGGTTCGGTCACCAACGCGGTGCAAGGAGTGAATAGCGATATCGTCATTTATGGGCCGGAAACAATGAACTCGGTGATTTCGGAGTCGCTTGCGGCAAGGCGCTTCGTCATGGCGCTACTGGGCGTGTTTGCGACGCTTGCGATTGTGCTTTCCGCGGTCGGGATTTACGGCGTGATTTCCTATGTCGCGGCGCAACGCACTCAGGAAATTGGAATTCGCATGGCATTGGGCGCAGGGAGAGGCAGCGTGCTGCGCATGGTGTTGGGCGAAGCGGGCAGAATGGCGTTGCTTGGAGTGGCTATCGGGCTGGTTGCAGCTTTTGCGCTGACGCGGCTGATGGCCAGCGTCCTTTTCGGGGTGAGCACCCACGATCCTCTGACTTATGTCGGAGTCGCCGCGTTATTGATGCTGGTGGCACTGGTGGCTTGCTATTTCCCGGCGCGGCGCGCGACCCGCGTCGATCCCATGGTGGCGTTGCGTTATGAGTAGGAGACCCTGATGCAGACACTCTGGCAGGACATTCGCTACGGGCTGCGAATGCTGGGGAAGAATCCCGGCTTCACCGCCGTAGCCGTGCTTACGCTGGCGCTCGGCATCGGCGCGAACACCGGAATTTTTTCGATTCTCAGGCAAGTACTTCTGCAGAGGTTGCCCGTTCCTCATCCCGAGGAATTGCTACTTCTCTACGCTCCAGGGGTGCGCAGCGGTCACGTCAGTTCCGATGAAGTGGATGGCTCGGAGTCCTTCTCATATCCCATGTACGCCGATCTGCGCGATCAAAACAAAGTGTTCGCGGGACTGGCTGCGAAGGCTGATTTTTCGGTAAGTGTCGCTCTGCAGGGGCAAACTGAACGTGCTCGCGCGGAACTCGTTTCCGGGAATTTCTTCGATACGCTTGGTGTACATCCGGTTATCGGCCGTTTGTTTTCTCCCGCCGACACATCCGCAGCCGGCGGTAATCCTGTGGTGGCGCTCGGAAACGGCTACTGGGAGAAGCATTTCGGTGGCGATCCCGGCGTTTTGAATCAGAGCATAATGGTGAACAACCGCTTGATGACCATCGTGGGCGTGGTGCAGCCAGGCTTTGATGGCATCCAGCTGGGTCTGGTTCCCGATCTCTATGTTCCCATCACGATGAAGGCGGTGATCACTCCCAGTTCGGACGGGCTGAACGACCACAAGGACTATTGGGTAAAAGTAATTGCGCGGCTGAAACCCGGACTTTCTGCCGCACAGGCGACGGCGGCGCTGACACCGACGTATCATGCGCTGCTGGAAAGCGAACTCCCGCTGAACACTGGATTGAACGCACAAGAGAAAAAGGAGTTCGAAGCGAAACAGCTTGTTCTACGCGACGGGTCACGCGGCCGACCGATTCTTGAGAACGACACCCGGCCGCAGCTCTTAACGCTGATGGGCATGGTCGGCCTGGTGCTATTCATCACCTGCGCGAACGTGGCCGGGCTCCTGACGGCGCGCGGCGTCTCTCGGCAGAAAGAGATCAGCCTGCGAATTTCTCTTGGCGCCAGCCGCGTCAGGCTTGTCCGCCAGTTGCTTGTCGAAGCCTGTTTACTGTCCTTGGCCGGCGCAGTGCTGGGACTTCTCATCGCCAACTGGATGAGTAGCTCCCTGGTATATTTTGCATCGATCGATCAAATGATTAATGGCCTCAGCAGTTCCCTCAATCTCCCCGTGCTGTTGTTCACCGTAGGCCTGGCGCTGTTCTGCGGCATCTTGTTTGGTGTTGCGCCGGCGTTGAGCGCAACACGCGTTCAACTTGCGTCCACGCTGAAGGAACAAGCGGGTGCCCTTTCTTCTAGCCTGAAACACTCCCGATTGCGCAAGGTACTTGTGATTTCTCAGGTGGCCTTGACGCTGCTGATGGTCATCAGCGCGTGGGGATTCGTCAGGAGCCTTTACAATCTGCAGCATGTCGATCTAGGTCTGCGGCCTGCTCATGTGCTGCAGTTTTCCGTCGCACCAAGCTTCAATGGATACGACGAGGTGCGCAGCTTCGGATTCTTTCATCAGCTCGAGGATAAGATTGCAGCCCTGCCCGGCGTTCTTTCGCTGAGCGCCGTCGAGGTTCCATTAATTGCGGACGACGATCGAGGGTCCAACATCACCGTTGAAGGCGAGCCAGCGGACCTGGCGGGCACGCGTCACGTTGACTGGAACGCAGTTAGCCCGGGACACTTTTCAAATTTGGGCATACCGTTATTGGCGGGCCGTGAATTCACGCGCCAGGATGCCCACGAAAGTCCCAAGGTGGTCATCGTTAGCGAATCTATGGCCAAGCAATTTTTCCCCGGCGTGAACGCGCTCGGAAAGCATATGAAAACTGGCGGAGGAAAAGATCCGCTGGACCGGGAAATCGTCGGAATCGTCAAGGACAGCCACCATTCCGGCGTAAAAGAGCCGCTCAAACCGTTTTTCTACATTCCCTACACTCAGGACAAAGCGATCACTTCGCTCACTTACTATGTTCGGACGTCCGGTGATCCTGCTGCGCTCGCCAGTTCAATTCGAAGTTCCGTTGCCGAGCTGGATTCCAGTTTGCCGATTTTTGACGCGAAATCGTTTGAAGAGCAGATCAGCCAGCAACTTTCGTCCAGCAAGTTGGTGGCGTTTCTGGCGCTCACCTTCGGCGGCCTGGCTGCCTTGCTGGCTGCAATGGGAATTTACGCGCTTTTGGCGTACAGCGTGACACAGCGCACCCGGGAAATTGGCGTGCGTATGGCGCTGGGCGCGGAACCGAAACGCGTTGGCTTGATGGTGATGAAAGATGTTGCCGAGTTGACCGGCGTCGGAATTCTCATTGGCATTCCGCTGGCCTTTGGCCTGGGCAAGCTGATCGATTCTTTGCTGTTTGGCGTGCACGCCTTCGGAGCCGCAAGTATCGGGATCGCGCTTGTTGCGCTAACGGCGGTCGCGGCCTTTGCGGCGTACGCTCCTACGCGGCGCGCCACGCGCATCGACCCCATGGTCGCGTTGAGGTACGAATGATGCTCAAGACCATCTGGCGAGACCTTCGCTGTGGCGTGAGAATCCTGGGGAAGAACCCCGGGTTCTCCGCCTTGGCCATCGCCATTCTGGCCTTGGGGATCGGCGCGAACACCGCCATCTTCAGCGTAGTGAACAGCGTGCTGCTGAAGCCGCTCGCGTATCGCCAGCCGCAACAACTGTATCTCCTGCGCGAAATTGTTCCGCAGATGGCCAAGTTCTATCCCACCCTCGCGGTGAATATTCCGGATTTTCGGATTTGGCAGAAAGAGTGCCGCTCGTTTGACGGCATCGTGATTGCCGAGTCTTCGAGCATGGTTCTCTCCGGCGTTGGCGATGCGCAAGAACTTCACGGCGTGCGCGCTTCCGCAAACTTTTTCGACCTTCTGGGCATGCAGCCGGAGTTGGGTAGAGGATTCGTGGCGGATGAGGATGAGCCGGGCCGCGGCCAGGTTGTCGTCCTGACGGCCGGGTTCTGGCGAAGCCACTTCCAAGCCGATAAATCATTGCTCGGCAGAACCATCAAGCTGGATGGCGCTCCGTTCCAGGTGGTTGGCATCCTGCCGGATTCTTTCCACTCTCCGAAGCAAGTTGGTGAGCTCGTAGGATTCCCGGAACACCCCGATTTTTTTCAGCCGCTGAATGGAGAGAAGCCTTACGAGCAAAGTCTGATTGGTGAATTCGATTTCGCGGCGATCGCGCGGCTCAAGCCTGGCGTCGATCCCGGCGCCGCGCTGGCGGAATTAAACGTCGTCCAAGCGCAAATCGCCAAACAAGCGAACGAAGGAGTGGATCTGGCGGCGGCGATGGCCCCGTTGGAAGCGGAAGTGGTAGGTCCGGCGCGGCGCGGACTGCTTTTTTTGCTCTTTGCGGTGGGCGCGGTGCTTCTGATCGTGTGCGCGAATCTGGCCAATTTGCTTTCAGCGCGGGTTCCCGGGCGGATGCGCGAAGCGGCTATCCGGATGAGTCTGGGGGCCAGCCGAATCCAGCTATTGCGCCAGCTTCTGATCGAAAGCTTGCTTTTGCGCGCAGCGGGAGGCGCGCTGGGCATCTGGCTCGCCAGCCAGGGTGTTCCCTGGCTGCTCCGCGCAGCTCCGGCAGACTTGCCGCGGCTTGACGAAGTGCATGTGGACGGACGTGTACTCCTGTTTGGATTGATTCTCTCTCTGGCCACGGCGGTGCTGTTCGGAGTGCTGCCAGCGTGGCGGATTGCCTACGCCAACGCGCAGGAAACTCTCAAGGCCGGGAGCACTTCGACCACGGAAAACTCTCGCACGCGGCGTTTGCGCGAGGCGCTGATCGGCTTGGAAGTGGGCTTGTGCGCGGTCCTGTTGATGGTGGCGGGCCTGCTGGCAACGAGTCTTCGCCAAGTGCTGAATGTAAACGCCGGTTTCACACCCGAGCGCGTTCTGGCTGCCGATGCCGACTTGCCGCCGCAGAGCTACGACAAGCCCGACGCTCGGCTGCGCTTCTACGACCAGTCGGTAGAGGGAATCCGTGCGCTTCCCGGAGTTGTCTCGGCAGCGTGGGTCAGCATTCTGCCGCTTGAGGGCCAAGGGTCCGTCACGGGCGTAAGCTTGCCGGGATCACAAGAAAGCGGCGGGAAATCGCCGATCGCGAATTACCGCGTTGTTGGCCCCGACTATTTCAAGACGATGGGCATTCCTTTGAGCGCTGGGCGCGAGTTCACCGAAAACGACCGTACCCGCCACGTGGTCATCGTCTCCCAAGGCCTTGCCGATCGCTTCTGGCCGAATCAGAATCCCATTGGCAAAATCTGTGTGACTGCTTGGGGTCCCCCGCAAAACAGCGAAGTTATCGGTGTGGCCGGCGATATCCGTACCGTGAGTCTCGACGAGTCGCCGCTCTTGATGGTATACACGCCCGGTAGATTGGCCAGCGCCACGCTGGATGGACCGCAATCGGCGTCGATTGTCGTGCGAACTGCCACGGACCCTTCGGGTGCGGCTCCAGCGGTGCGCTCGGTGATCCGGAAGATCGACCCGGAGGTGCCCGTTGTGGCGCTTCGGCCGATGAGTTTGCTGGTTGCGAAATCCGTCAGCGCGCGGCGATTCCAAATGTCCCTGGCGCTGATCTTCGCGCTTTCTGCGCTGCTTCTGGCCTCCCTGGGAATTTTCGGAGTGGTGGCGTACTCGGTGGAGCAGCGGCGCCACGAACTCGGCATTCGTAAAGCGCTGGGCGCGCCAGACGGCCGGCTACGAAATATGGTGCTGCGTCAGGGGATGATCCCTGTGCTCTTGGGTCTTGCCGCTGGAATCGCGGCTGCCTTCTTTCTGGGCCGGTTGATTGGCTCGTTGCTGTTTGGCGTTGATCCTTTCGACCCGCAGATTACCGCGGCAGTCGAGCTGGTCATTGTTGCCGTCTCGCTGGTGGGCTGCTGGATTCCCGCCCGGCGTGCGACTCGTGTCGATCCGATGGTGGCACTGAGGTATGAATGATGCTGCGCTTAATCCGGGGGGAACTTTTGCGGCAGTTTGTGTCGTATATCAGGGTACAGAGGTGTCGGCTGTGGGGTTCCCGTTGTTGGGTTGGACGTAAATCTTGTAACGGTGCGATGGTATGAGTTTCTGGTTGGCTATGAACGATCTCATGAAATCCGAACTTAGGAGAACAAATGACTGACACAAATAATGTGCTGATCAAGATGGAAGGCGTCAAGAAAGTATTTCTGACGGACGAGGTGGAAACTCACGCACTGGAGGAGATTCACCTGGAGATTCAGCGAGGGCAGTATGTCTCGATCTCCGGGCCATCCGGCTGCGGGAAGTCCACGCTATTGTCGATTCTGGGCTTGCTGGACTCGCCGACGGAAGGAAAGTACCTGCTGAACGGACAGCCGGTGGCGAATCTCACGGCCAGCGAACGCACCCGCATTCGCAATCGCGAAATCGGTTTCATCTTCCAGGCGTTCAACCTGATCGGCGACCTGACGGTCTACGAAAACGTTGAGCTGCCGCTCACCTATCGCGGCACCAGCTCCGCGGAGCGCAAGCAGAAGGTAGAGCACGCTCTCGAACGCGTCGGCATGGCTCACCGCATGCGTCACTATCCCTCGCAGCTCTCTGGCGGTCAGCAGCAACGCGTGGCCGTTGCCAGAGCTCTGGTTGGCGATCCACTCATCCTGATGGCCGATGAGCCCACGGGAAACTTGGACTCCCGCAACGGTGAAGCTGTGATGGAACTGCTCCGCGACCTGCACCGCAATGGCGCCACCATTTGCATGGTGACGCACGACGAGCGCTACGCGCACTTCGCCGAACGCACCATCCGCCTGTTTGACGGACGCGTGGTGGAAGAGACTCAGGAAGCTCACGCGGCCGTTTAACCGAAGACTGAGGGGCCGCAATTGCATAGCTTTCTGCAAGACATCCGCTATGGCCTGAGGATGTTGAGGAACAGTCCTAGCTTCACGGCCATCGCTGTACTGACGCTGGCCCTCGGTATCGGTGCCAATACGGCGCTGTTTTCCGTGATTAACGGAGTGTTGCTGAATCCTCTGCCGTTCGCGCAGGCAAACCAGCTGGTCACTCTCAGCGAGAGCAAGCCGAATTTTGAGTACGGTTCGATCTCCTATCCCAATTTTCGTGACTGGCAAAAAGAGAATCACACCCTTTCCTCACTAGCCGTCTATCGCAGCTACGCCTTCAGCTTGACCGGCGCCGGCGAAGCTCAACAAGTCAAGGGAGAGTTCGTCTCCTCGGACACGTTTCCGCTGCTGGGCGTAACGCCTCTCATCGGGCGCGCCTTCGTTAAGGGCGAAGATGAGATTGCGGCCGCTCCCGTCGCTCTTCTAGCCGAGGGTTTGTGGCGGCGCAAATTTGGTGGGAGGGAGGACATCCTCGGGAAAACCATCGTCCTTGACGGAAAGAGCTATGTCGTTGTGGGTGTAATTCCGGCGAGCTTTCACATTGCTGTCCCCTCGTTTCCCGACAATCAGGAAGTGTTCGTCCCCATCGGGCAGTGGAACAATCCTTTGCTGAATCAGCGCGGCGCTGGCTTGGGAATTCATGGCATAGGCCGTCTGAAATCGGGCATTACCATTCAGCAGGCGCAAGCCGACATGGACGGCGTCGCGAGTAGCCTGGCTGCGACTTATCCCGATGCGGACAAGGGAATCGGCGCCAAGCTTACGCCCCTTCGCCGGTCAATGCTTGGCGGAATCCAACCGACGCTGCTGATGCTGTTCGCCGCTGTCGGATTTGTGCTTTTGATCGCGTGCGCCAATGTGGCCAATCTGTTGCTGACGCGCTCGACCCGCAGAACTCGCGAATTCGCCGTGCGCGCCGCGCTGGGTGCTCCGCGGAGTCGCGTAGTTCGCCAGTTGCTCACCGAGTGCATTTTGATTTCAATGATTGGCGGCGCGCTGGGCTTGCTTCTGGCCGCATGGGGCACGCGCGCAGTTTTGGGAATCTTGCCGCAGGCCTTACCTCGCGCGGAGCAGGTGGGGCTCGATGCGCGAGTTTTGCTCTTCACGGCCGGGATTTCCTTGCTTGCCGGAATGCTGTTTGGGCTGGCGCCGGCTTTGAAAACATCGCGCACCGACTTGAACGAAGCACTGAAGCAAGGAGGGCGCGGCACAACGGGTTCGCGGCATGGCATGCAGACGGTATTCGTGGTCGCCGAGCTGGCGCTGGCGCTAGTGTTGCTCATCGGCGCGGGTTTGATGGTGCGCAGCTTGTCGCACCTGTGGAGAACCAACCCCGGGTTTGATCCCCACAATGCCATTACGTTTGGACTCTCGCTCCCGCCTTCCATGATTACTGGCAATCCCGTGGCGATTCGCGCCGCGTTCCGCGAGTTCGACGGCAAGATTGCCTCGCTCCCTGGCGTCGAGGGCGTCTCGCAAACCTGGGGCGCATTTCCGCTGGACGGGGATGACGAACAGCTCTTCTGGTTGGAGGGCCGGCCAAAACCCACAAATCAAAATGACATGAACTGGGCCATCGACTACATCGTTGAGCCTGAGTATCTGCGAGTGATGGGAATCCCTCTGCAGCGCGGCCGATTCTTCACCGCCCAGGACAATGAACAGGCGCCGCTGGTCGTTGCCGTCGACGAGGTCTTCGCGCAAAAGTATTTTCCAAACGAAAATGCTGTTGGCAAGCGCGTCAATATCGACCGCTTCCATCGGCCTGCTGAGATTGTAGGGTTAGTGGGTCACGTGAAGCAGTGGGGACTGGACTCGGACGACACCGAATCGCTTCGCGCGCAAATCTACATTCCGTGCATGCAGATGCCCGACGCATTCATCGCCCTGACTCCATCCGGAGGGCAGGTGGTGGTGCGTTCCGCTGGCGCGGTACCCGATCTCTACGCTGCCATACGCCGCGCCAATGCGGAAATCAGCGGCGAACAGGTACTCTTCCGTGCCCAAACGCTGGAGCAGGTCATTTCCGATTCGCTGGCGCCGCGCAGATTCTCGGTGATTCTGCTGGGAGCCTTTGCTGGCCTGGCGCTGTTGCTCGCCAGCATCGGCATTTACGGAGTTATTTCTTATGTCGTCGGCCAGCGTTCGAACGAGATTGGAGTTCGCATGGCCCTGGGCGCGAAATCGCAGGATATTTTAAGGCTGGTCCTCACAGACGGGGGAAGACTCGTATTGATGGGGATCGGAATCGGGCTCGCTGCGGCATTTGGGCTCACACAGCTAATAAAGAGCTTTTTGTACGGTGTCGACGCGGCTGATCCGTTTACATTCGTAGCCGTCGCCGTCCTGTTATCGCTCGTAGCGCTGGCCGCCTGTTATGTGCCGGCCCGCCGTGCCACCCGTGTCGACCCGCTGATCGCCCTTCGTTATGAATAAAAAGGAGCAACTGTGCAGCCTCTCATTCAATTGAAAAATCTGGAGAAAGCCTTCGAAGCTGGGGGGCAGAAGTTCTTCGTTTTGCGGCGCATCAACCTCGACATTCAGAGGGGAGAATTCGTCACCATCATGGGACCGTCCGGGGCAGGGAAGTCGACTTTGCTCAGCATTATCGGCATGCTCGATGGCGCATGGACGGGCGAGTATTTCTTCGGCGAGCAACCCGTTCACAAACTCAGCGTGAAGCAGCGCAACGAGCTGCACAAGTACAACATTGGCTTCGTGTTTCAGAGCTACCACCTCATCGACACGCTGACCGTCTACGAAAATCTCGAGGTGCCGCTCTCGTACAAGAATATTCCTCACAAAGAGCGCTCCAGCCTGGTTTGCGATGCGCTCGATCGCTTCAACATCGTAGGCAAGAAAGATCTTTTCCCCAATCAACTCTCAGGTGGACAGCAACAGCTGGTCGGCGTGGCGCGCGCCGTAATTCAGAATCCCAAGCTGATTCTGGCCGACGAACCCACCGGCAATCTTCACTCCGCCCAGGGCGAGGAAATCATGGAGTTGTTCAAGCGGCTCAACGATGCGGGCACCACCATTATCCAGGTGACGCACTCCGAGAAAAACGCTGCGTACGGCAACCGCATCATCAACCTCCGCGACGGTTGGGTGGTCACCGAAACGCCCACCACGGTTGCAGGCTCGGCACAGTAACTTTCCTTTGGCTTGGGCAGCAGTTCAGATTTTCGCGAAGGAGACTTCACCATGGGCATTCTGCAGGATTTGCGCTACGCGCTTCGCATGCTGGCGAAATCTCCCAGCTTCACCATGGTCGCTGTGCTTACGCTGGCGCTCGGCATCGGCGTGAATACCACGGTGTTCAGCGTCATCAACGGCCTGCTCCTTCGGCCCATCCCGGTTCCGCACCCGGAGCAAATCATTGTGTTAGGCGCGCAACAGCAGGGCAGCCAGGATTATCAGCCGTTCTCTTATCCGGATTACTTGGATATTCGAGGGCAGGCCGGCGAGGCTTTCAGCGACATACTGGCCTACCGTGTTTCGTTAGTCGGACTTTCCGTGGACGGCAAGGGCGATCACTGCGTTATCAGTCGCGTGACCGGGAATTATTTCGCCGTCGCGGGAATTCAGCCGGCCCTGGGACGCTTGATTCTTCCCTCAGAGGGACAGACGCCCGGAGCAGATCCCGTTTTTGTGCTTGGCTATGCCTATTGGCAAAAGCGTTTTGGCGGCGACAAGAACGTGATCGGCAAGCAAGTGCAGATGGACGGGCATGCGGTAACCATTGTGGGAGTTGCTCCGAAGGGTTTTGCGGGCATGTACTCGTTCCTGAACATGGACGGCTACATTCCGTTGAGCGCCGTGGCAGGTCTGGGCGGAAATTCGCCCGTCGAGGAGACATGGACGCACCGCGAAGATCGCTCGCTGGTATTGAGGGCGCGCCTGAAGCCCGGCGTCGACCTGAAACAGGCCACGGCGTCACTGCAGGTCGTCGCACGGCGTCTGGCGGAACAGCATCCGGAGAGCGACAAGGGGCTGCGTATCAGCGCATTTCCGGAAAAACTGGCGCGCCCGGAACCTGACCCGGACGGCACGATTCCGAAAGTTTCGCTGGCCTTCACTGCGCTTGCAGTCATGGTGCTGCTGGTCGGGTGCTTCAACATTGCCAACATTCTATTGGTGCGCGCGACGACCCGACAGCGCGAAATGGCAATCCGAACAGCTGTTGGCGCGGGATTGGGGCGGTTGGTGCGGCTAAGTATGACCGAGAGTCTATTGCTCGCCATGCTGGGAGGTACGGGCGGACTCCTGCTCGGGTGGTGGGCGTCGGGATTCCTGAGTTCGCTGCCCTTGGGCACGGATTTGCCCGTGGAATTCAATTTTCAACCGGACGCGCGAGTTTTTTTCTTGACGGCCCTCGTGGTTCTGTTGGCCTCGGTCGTCGTCGGCATCGTGCCGGCCCTGCCCTTGGCAAGGACGGATGTGAACAGCGTTTTGCGCGAGGGCGGCCGTGGCGCCTCCGAAGGACGGAAGCGGAATTTCATGCGCAGCTCCCTGGTCGTTGCGCAACTAGCCGGTTCACTGCTGCTTCTGGTTGTGGCGGGGCTGTTCGTTCGCAGCCTCGGCAAGGCGGAGAAACTCTATCTGGGTTTTGACCCCGATCACATCATCAACGCTTCTATGGACATTCACGAAATCGGTTACGAAGATCCTCAGGGTAAGGAGTTCTATCGCAGCGCGGAGGAGCGTATTCGCGCGCTGCCCGGCGTCGTTTCCGTTACGCAGGCGTTTTCTGTTCCCATGGGATTGATTAGTTCCCAGGGCCAGGTGATTCCTGCAGACCATCCGCAGGAACCCGGCCAGGTGCCGCCCAACGTTTCGGAAAACATGGTGAGCCCCAGCTATTTTGAGACCATGCGAATTCCCTTGAAGCGTGGGCGCACATTCACCGATGCCGACAACGAAAAGGGCCCGCACGTGGCGGTGATTAACGAGACCATGGCGAAAAAGTTCTGGCCAAACGAAGACGCGCTCGGCCGGAGATTCAAGAGCAAGGGTAGCGACCATAAGTGGGCGGATTTCGAAGTCGTCGGAATCGCACAGGATGGCAAGTACAAGGGAATCGTCGAAGATCCTATGCCCTTTTTCTACGTACCTCTAGCGCAGGATTACATCTCGCTGCGCAACATCCAGGTGCGTACTTCAGTGCCGCCGGAAAACCTCGAGTTGCAGATTGCTTCGACGATCAGCGAACTCGCCCCAGGTCTTCCCGTTACCGTCAAAACCATGAATCAGGACCTTCAGGGGCTGAACGGATACATGTTCTTCCGGCTGGGCGCGCAATTGAGCGGCACCATGGGCCTGTTGGGATTAATCCTGGCGGTCGTGGGCGTCTACAGCGTCGTGTCTTACGCTGCGGCACAGCGAACACATGAGATCGGTATTCGCATGGCGCTGGGAGCGGAGTCCAGGGACGTTCTGAAAATGGTGCTGTCGCGCAGCCTGGTTATGATCGCCATCGGTGTCGCGGTGGGATTGCTGATTTCGTTCGTCGGAGCCCGCGCGATTGCCGGCTTGCTGGTGGGAGTCAGTCCAAGCGATCCAGTCACTTTTGGCGGCGTGATGTTGCTGCTGTTGGGAGTCGCGCTGTTGGCGTGCCTGATCCCCGCATATCGCGCCACTCGTGTCGATCCTCTCGTCGCGCTGCGCTACGAGTAAGAGGTGATGATGCAGGCACTGTGGCAAGATCTGCGTTACGCCCTTCGCATGCTGGCGAAGTCTCCCGGCTTCACCGCCGTGGCAGTGCTGACCTTGGCGCTCGGCATTGGCGCAAACACCGCGATCTTCAGCGTCGTGAATGCGATTCTGCTGCGACCGCTCCCGTATCCCGAGGCCGATCGCGTGATGTTCCTCAGCGAAAGCTCCCAGGAAATTCCCGACATGAGCATTTCGATGGCGAACTTCAACGACTGGCGCACGCAAAACAAGGTTTTCGAGAGCCTCGTTGCCCTACAGTCCAACGACATTGTATGGACCAACAAGGGCGGCGAAGCGGTGCGCCTGGCCTTGCGTCGCATCACTGCCGGGTTCACACCCACCTTGCGCGTCCAGCCAATCCTCGGTCGCACTCTCACGCCCGACGACGATAAGGTTGGAGCGCCGCGCGTGGTGCTCCTTGGTGAAGGATTTTGGGAACGCCAGTTCGGTCGCGATCCGAATGTGCTTGGGCAGCAGATGGTTCTCGACGGCGAATCCTGTACCATCGTCGGCGTTTTTCCTTCTCGCCTGCACGGTTCTCTGCGACAGGTCGATTTGTTTGCCTCATTGTGGCGCCTAGAAGATCAACTGGGCGGCGAAATGAGACGTGACGAGCATCCCGGGATTTATGCCTACGGGCGGCTGAAGCCTGGAGTCACTCCGCAACAAGCGTTAATGGAAATGAAGAGTATTGCGGCACGCCTGGACCAGCTTCATCCGGACTCCAATGGGAACAACAGCGTAACCGTTCGGCCTCTTCTCGATGCCATCGTTGAGGACGTGCGGCCGTCGCTGCTGGTGCTGGCCACGTCTGTCGGCTTCGTCCTCCTCATCGCCTGCGCCAATATCGCCAACCTTCTTCTTACGCGTGCCACGGAACGCCACCGCGAGCTGGCCGTGCGGATCGCTCTAGGCGCCGGACGCGGCCGTCTGATACGCCAGATGTTGACGGAGAGCATTGTTCTTTCGCTTCTGGGCGGCACACTTGGATTTCTTCTCTCCGTCTGGATCACCGTAGTTCTTCTTCATGCCGTGCCCGCGGGAATCCCGCGTCTTGACGAGGTCTCCGTCGACAGTCGTGTTTTGTTGTTCACGCTCATCCTCTCCTTGGCCACCGGAGTGTTCTTTGGGATTTTTCCAGCGCTGCAAGCTTCCCAGGCGAATGTGAATGATGCCTTGAAGGAAGGTGGGCGCACCGGAAGCGCGGGCCGCGGGCACCGCCGGCTTCGAGACGCGCTGGTCACCGCGGAGGTCGGAATTTCGCTGATCCTTCTAGTTGGCGCTGGTTTAATGGGCAAGAGCTTGTATGAGGTCGTTCGAGCCGATGGTGGGATCGTTCCCGAAGGCGTCTTGACGGCTCGCTTTTCATTACCCGATAGCAGTTACAAGGATGACGCGAAGCGCCGTGCCTTCCTCAACCAAGTCACGATCAAACTGCGGATGCTTCCCGGGGTTGAGGCGGTTGGAGTGAAAAACCCACTGCTCGGCAATTCGCAGGAGGGTTACGCTGTTAGTGGTCGACCGCTGCCCGAACCCGGCCAATATCCGTCTACCGATATCGGCCGCGTCACGCCCGACGCTATGCGCGCCATGGGTATGCGATTGCTGACCGGCCGTTTTTTCACCGAACATGATGATGAGAACGCGGCGCATGTTTGCATCATCGACGAATCGTTCGCAAAACAGAATTTCCCGGACGAGAATCCTCTGGGAAAACAAATTTCCCTTGGCGGACCTCCTGCCGCCGGTCAGAAGCGCGATTGGCTTGTTGTCGTTGGTATCGTCGCCCACGTAAAAAACTATGGTGTGGATCAACCTTCCCGCGTGGAAGCTTACGTCCCGGAAGCGCAAAACACATCGGGCGGCGGCACGATTCTAGTGCGGACCACGGGTGACCCATCAAGTCTAGCCGGTGCAGTGACCGAGGCGGTGCATTCCTTTGCTCCGAATGTTCCGCTCTACAACGTACGCCCGCTTGACGAGATCATTTCGGAAAACAGCGCCTCTCGCAGGCTCGCCGTTGTTCTCATCAGCGCGTTTGCTGCGTTGGCCCTCACGCTCGCCGCGGTGGGAATTTACGGCGTGATGGCTTATACCGTGACACAAAGGAGTCACGAAATTGGCGTCAGGATGGCCATGGGCGCGGCTCCGGGTACCGTCCACAGGATGATCGTGGGCCAGGGATTGCGTCTTGCGTTGGTCGGGATCGTGGGCGGACTCCTGTTCTCTTTGGCCATGACGCGCTTCATCGCCAGCCTGTTGTTCCGGGTTAGCGCATTTGATCGGGAGACTTTTTTGGCTGGCGCGGTAATTC
>Ga0210409_10004554_pt1 | contig 14887 bp, 16 predicted proteins | sample IncBWH17MmetaG_FD_161649 | JGI IMG/M metagenome (GOLD analysis project Ga0210409, IMG submission 161649) | Forest soil microbial communities from Barre Woods Harvard Forest LTER site, Petersham, Massachusetts, United States - Inc-BW-H-17-M | ecosystem: Environmental > Terrestrial > Soil >... | reverse complement strand
ACTCCGCCACGGATGGCGTCCGTGCCGACGGTGGGGGCGACCCCACCGAGCACCCCGACCGCCACGACGCGATCGGGCATCGCCGCCGCGCAGCCCAGGGTGTACGGCCCGCCGCCGGACAGGCCGATGACGGCCATCTTGTCGATGCCGAGCGTGTCCGCCACGGTGCGCAAATCATCGGCGAACGCGACGACGGTGTCGTATTGGTAAGGCGTCGAGGCCCCGATTCCGGGCCGGTCGATGCCGATCAGCCGGATGTGGTTCTCCTCGGCGTAGACCCGAGCCTCGGTCGGGATCTGCCGTCGCGCACCGGGGGTACCGTGCAGCCAGAAGATGGCGCGTCCCTGCGGGTCGCCGAACTCGGCGAACCCGAGCTGACGGTCGTCGCCGACCGCGATGTTGCCTTCCAGCCTGGGACGAGCAATAGCGACAACCATGACCGAAGTGTTACACGGACGCCCCACGACCAATCCGGCGTCCTGCGGTTTTCAGGCCAGTGCGTCATATCAACAACACACCGTGGGAGCCGCGAACGGCGGTAGGGTTTCGGACGACAGCCCGGTGCTGCCCAAGCCTGGAGAGTACCTCTGGAGTGACGCATGCAGATCATCGATGCCGACGGACACGTCGCCGAGAACCCCTCTTTGGCGATCGAGGCCATGAAGCGCTGGCCGGACCACGTCACGGCCAGCGCCGACAGGAAGCCGAGGCTGGTGATCGAGGGTCGCAATTATCCGGAAGACACCGGCCCGGGCGCCGGCTGCCCGCCGGAGCATGGCATCAGCACGGCGCCGAACATCAACTGCAGGTCAGCCGAGGGCGTGTTGGGCGACGCCGATCGCGACCACATCGACACCATGGTGCTGTATCCCAGCCTCGGCCTTTGCGCGCCCAGCCTCGAAGATCCGGAGTTCGCCGCCGGGTTCGCCCGCCTCTACAACCAGTGGATCGCGGATTTCTGCGCACCGGCGGGCGGTCGGCTGCGCGGCGTCGCGGTGACCCCGATCGAGCATGGGCCGGTGGCGGTCGACGTCATGCGGGAAGCCAAAGACCTCGGGCTGGTGGCCACCCTTGTCCCGCCGGCGCTCAAGACGCGCAACCTCGACCACCCAGACCTCGATCCGTTCTACGCGGCTGCGGTCAAGCTCGACATGCCACTCGGCATTCATGGCGCGCCGGGCATCCATCTGCCGAAGATCGGTGTCGATCGCTTCACCAACTACATCCAGGTGCACTGCATCAGCTTTCCGTTCGACCAGATGACGGCGATGACCGCGCTGGTATCCGGCGGTGTTTTCGATCGGCATCCGGGATTGCGAGTGGCCTTCCTCGAAGCGGGTGTGGGATGGGTGCCGTTCTTCATCGACCGGCTGCACGAGCATTTCGAAAAGCGCGGCGACTGGATCGACCATGGTTGGCAACGCGATCCGCAGGAGTACGTGCGGGCCGGCAACATCTTCGTGACCTGCGAGCCGGAGGAGCCGATCCTGCCCGGCGTCATCGACGTGCTCGGTGATGACTTCATCATGTTCGCCAGCGACTATCCGCACTGGGACGGCGAGTGGCCCGAAAGCACCAAGCACCTGCGCACGCGCCCGGACATCAGCGAAGCCGCGCGGGCAAAAATCGGCGGGCGCAACGCGCAGCGCTTCTACGGCCTCAACTGAGCCGATCGGCACGGGCCGAGCATTGCGGGAGCCGAGTCCGACTAGTGAACGCGTGCGCACTACCCCTATAGCGGGTCGACGCTGTTACCGATACCCTCGTCCATGCAGCCGTCGGGACGGAAGTTTGGTAACGGGCCGCCGAACCTGAGCTGAACACAACCACAGAATTGAGGGGCCATGGGCGAATTCGATCCACATGAAGGCGAAGCGCAAACAATTGTGAATCTCGCCGAGGCTGCGATGCACATGTACCGCGCTGCGATCGATTCGTTGCCTTTTCCTGAGGACAAGAAATTCCAGAAACGGGCCGAGGTGGTTCTCACCGGTATGCGCAAATTGCGCGCGGCACTGACCGAAGCGGCCAGTCACGGCAGGTCTACCCCCACGGTCATGATGGCGCTCAGCGATTGCCGGCGACGCTACGACGATCTGATGGAGCGCGCCGCATCGGCTCCCGGATCGACTCTCGGACAACAGCTTTACACCGCACGCGTCTACGCCAAGCTGTCGCCTCAGGAGGCGGCACATGGAGTGGGACTTCGGCCGGAGCTGCCCGACGAGCTCGAGTTCGGCGGGACTCCCTCCGACAACGAGACGCCGCTCGTCCAACAGCTGATTTCCGCGATACGCGCGGTGGCCGGTCTGGAGGACCCCGAAAACCCGGAGCACCATCAGCCGCCCGCCGACGAGCATGTCAACGGCTGGGAAGAAGCGTTGGTCGTGAACGGCGCCGGCGACGAGGCTAACGCGGCAGCTCACTAGTCGCCCGCGCCCGCAGGTCTCACCGAATGGTGAGGCCGGTGAGCGCCCTCGCGATGACGAGTCGCTGAATCTCGCTGGTGCCTTCAAAGATGGTGAAGATCTTGGCATCCCGGTGCATCCGCTCGACCGGGTAATCGCGGGTGTAGCCGTTGCCGCCGAGTATTTGGATCGCTTCATCGGTGACGTACACGGCGGTCTCACTGGCGAACAACTTGGCCATCGAGCCCTCCGCTGAGCTGAACGGTTTGTCGTTTCGTTGCATCCAGCTGGCCCGCCAGACCAGCATTCGCGACGCGTCGATGCGGCTTTTCATGTCGGCCAGCTTGAAGGCGATGGCCTGGAATTCGGCGATTTTGCGGCCGAACTGTTCGCGCTGGCGAGAGTACTCCAGCGCGTACTCGTAGGCAGCGCGCGCGATTCCCAACGCCATCGCACCCACTATCGGACGGGTGCGCTCAAACGTCATCATCGCCGCCTGACTCGATGTGCGATGCCCTTCCTTGATTTTGGCGATCCGGCGCTCGAAACGCTCTCTGCCGCCAAGGATCAACTCACCGGGGATGCGCACATCGTCAAGCACCACCTCGGCCGTGTGGGATGCCCGAATACCGTGCTTTTTGAACTTCTGCCCCTGAGACAGACCCGCTGTGCCGGGAGGCACGATGAACGTCGCCTGCCCCCGCGTGCCCAGGTCGGGCTCCACCGATGCCACCACCACATGGACATTGGCGATTCCACCGTTGGTAGCCCACGTCTTGGTGCCGTTGAGCACCCACTCGTCGGCGGCTTCGTCATACTTCGCCCTGGTGCGGACGGCTCCGACGTCAGAACCGGCACCGGGTTCGGAGGAGCAGAACGCGGCAAGCTTGGGATCGCCCGGGCTGCCGAACATCTGCGGCAGCCACTCACCGAGTTGCTGCGGGGTCCCGTTGGCGGCCAGAGCGGCCGCGGCAAGCCCGGTGGCCATGATCGACAAGGCAATCCCAGCGTCACCCCAGAACATTTCCTCGAACACCGTCGGCATGCCCAGACCGCTGGATTCGACCGCCATTTGGCCGAACAGGTCGGGGGTGTACAGCCCGACCTTGGCGGCCTCTTGGATGATCGGCCACGGGGTTTCTTCCCGCTCATCCCACTCCGCGGCGGCCGGCCGGATGACCGACTCGGCGAATTCATGCACCCAGTCACGGACGTGCACCACTTCCTCCGACAGGTCCATCGAAAAGGTGGCGTCCATCAGCGCTCCTATCAGCGGTCTGTGCCGCGAAGTCTTGGCGTCGGCAGCTGACCCATACAGTAAACGTTTGTATACTCAAACGACAAACCGGCAGCTCAGCCGAAGGGGGCTACATGCAGCGCAGTGATATCCGGGCGGTCGGCGCCCTGGCGGGGGAGGCGTCGTCAGTGGTGACGACGCTGGTGCGGGGGATGCACGCGGGAATCGCCGGCCGCGTTTTCGGCTCCATCGGACCGTCGGCGGCACCGACGAGGACGATCCATGACGGGCTGACGCAGGCGATCTACAGCAGCGTGGACCGAGGCCTGCGCGGTGTAACGCAAGCCGTGGGCACGGTGGCCGCTGAAATCTGGGGTGACGACGGCCACGAGGCTCTCGAATCACGCATCGGGCCCGCCGCAGCCATCGCCGCAGTGAATGGCATCTATGGCGATGAGCTGACCGAGCGCGACAACCCGCTAGCCGGCGCGATGACCATCCGACAGCACGGCAAACCGGTTCCGCTGGCGGCCGAGTCGCTGGCAGCCGCATTTCCGACGGCCACCGACCGGGTTGTCGTGTTTGTACACGGCTGGTGTCTTACCGAGCGGTCATGGTCTCGGCAGGCGCCCCAGGACCCAGAAAACCAAGACAGCCGCAGCTATGGCGAACGGCTGTGCGACGACCTCGGATTCAGCCCCGTTCATCTGCGGTACAACAGCGGGCTGCACGTGTCGGTGAACGGCCGAACACTCGCCGAAGTGCTGCACCGGTTACACACCTACTGGCTGGTCCCTATTACCGAGCTCGTGCTGGTGGGCCATTCGATGGGCGGACTGGTGGCGCGCAGCGCTTGCCATTACGGCGCCCAGTTGCGGCATCGATGGACCGACGCGGTCAGTCACGTCGTGTGCCTCGGCTCGCCGCATCTGGGAGCCGATCTGGAAAAGGGCGTAAGCATCGCGTCGTGGGCGTTGGCCCGGTTGCCCGAGACCCGGGCCATCGCAGCCTTTTTGAACGTCCGCAGCGACGGAGTCAAGGATCTGCGCTTCGGTGCCTGTCTTGACGAGGACTGGTGCGACGCCGATCCGGACGAGTTCTTGCGCGATCGTTGCCATGACGCGCCGTTTCTGCCTCATGCCACCTACCATTTCGTGGCTGCAACCGTCACCCCGCCGCTGCTCGGGATCATCGCCGGCGATCACCTCGTGCGGTCGCAAAGCGCAGCGGGCCGCAGTAGGTCGCGGCACATTCCCTTCGACGTTGAGCAGGGACTGACGCTGACCGGGTTGAACCACCTCGACTTGCTGAACCATCCGCTGGTCTATGCGAAGCTGCGCGACTGGCTTGCGCAGTCCCCGGCCAGCTCTGCGGGCCGGCTTTAAGACGTCACGGCTTCGGCGGTGGGGGTGCCTGCGCTCCGCCGATGAGTGAGTTGAGGATGCCCAACGTCAGGTTGACGTCCGCCGGCGATTTGCCCGGGTCGGGGGTCGCCGCGTCGTCCTTCTGCCACGGCTGGCAACCGTCGGTCTTGAACGCCTTGTCGGTCGGGTCGATCCGCACCACCTGCGGCTTTTTGCTCATCGCGTTATCGACCACCTGGTTGCCGTCGTCGCCGGGGCCGAGCCTCTTCCAGTAGCAAACGCCCTTATCGAGCGGCCCGGCCGAGGTGTAGGTCCCGGGCACGATGTCGGTTCCCACCGCGTAAGTGCCGTCATGGTCGATGGTCGTCTTAGGTCCGGGCGCCTGCGGTCCGGGCGGCGGTCCGGGCGCCTGCGGTCCGGGCGGCGGCGCAGGTGGATCGGCACTGGCGAGGCCGGCAGCCGCACCCCAGCTCAGCGCAATCAGCGCCGCCGCGGCGACAGCGGTTGACTTCGACCTCACGATTAGCAGCATACGGGGTTTGCGCAGTACACGCCGGAGCGTGATTGCGCTGCTAGGCGGTTTTGGTTAGCAGCGGCAACAGCAACCGGCGGCGTGCAGAGCTGGCGTCGGCGAAGTGGTGCAGCGCCTCGTGTACCGAGCCGAAGACGGGAAAGCTGGATTCCTCGTGGGTGACCAACAGCGCCGTGGTCACTGCCTGATTGGGGATCACCGACCACTCCAGCCCGGCGGCGCTGCAGACGGCATCGACACGATGGAGAAGTCGAACAGCTTGTGTCACAAACCAATCCACGCCGGACAAATCAAGGACAAATGGCTTGTCCGGCAGGATGAAGCGCTCGGAGTACGCACTCACCTGATCGACATTGGTCGCGTCGACTGCGCCGCTGATCGTCACGACGGTCGCCAGGTGGCGGCACTGGGCCCGCACCGCGGCACCGTTGCAGTCGAATGGAAGATGCGCGTGACGCGACGTCGAGTACGAAGCCGCCGAAGCAATCGAATCGGTCATGAGCGCCCTCAGTCCCCATACATGTTTCTGCCATATGAGTCGAGGAATTACCTCAACCTGTTTGAGACGCTAATTGGTTACTCTAAGGTCACTGGGCGGGGCTTTTAATACTTTGCTAAGAAACAATTTTCAGGTACCGACCGAAGGGCTGCGTAACCTGCTGACAGCCTACTGGCGGGTACAGCCGCCTAGGTCAGCCGCTTGACCGGCCCGGCATAGCTGAGGGCGTGCTCGTAGATCTCGAGGTTGTCGCGAGAAATCTTCGCGTGCACCGGGCGTTCGAGAAGGAATCGCAGCACGGGATTGAAGGCGTGATAGGTCTCGTGGAAGGTCAGCACGGTAGTGCCGTCGGGCTGTTCCTCGAGTTCGTGGTAGCCCTCGGCGCGCGACCACAGTGGTTTGCCGATCGCCACATAGCGCGAGAACTTGTTGATCTTCGCCTCGGTGACCGTCTCCCAGGACCGCCCCTTGCCACCCGACAACAGGTAGCCGGGCACGGGGAAGACACAGGTGCGGACCAAGCCCTCACCGGCTTCGTCACCTTCGTTCAGGATCTCCATGCTGCCGGTCGCCCACTTGAGCACCCGCGGCTTGGGCGAGTCCGGCGGTACCGGTGGATGCAGCACTCGCCACACCTTTTTCGGGGGTGCGTCGACATGAAATCGCACGGTGTAGGACTGCATCAGCTTTCTCCGACAGGCTGTTCCCAGGTATCCCAGTAAGTGATGCGCTCGGCGGGCGGCCGGACGGCTGGCCGAAAGTCGGTGCCGATCGTGTATGCCACCGGAAACAGCGCAGCCTGGGTGACCGTGGCCGGGATTCCCAGCAGTTCGGCCACCTCCTGCTCCCTAGCCAAATGCATTGTCGTCCAGACCGATCCGAGACCGCGGGACCGCAGCGCAAGCAGAAAACTCCAGCCCGCCGGGATGATCGACGCCCAAGCCGACGCGGCGGTCAACACGCTGGAGTTATCGATGCGGTTCTCCAGGCAGGGGATGACATGCACGGGAACTTGGGCAAGTGTGTCAGTGAGGCTGAACGCGCTGGCGTACACGCGCTGGGTTTGCGGGTCGGACGTGTCCTTGGCGGCGAGTGCAAGATACTCAGCGCCGATGCTGCTGTAGATCTCCGCGATGGCGGCGCGTTTGTCGGCGTCGGTGATCACCAGCCACCGCCAATCCTGCGTGTTGCTTGCCGTCGGCGCTTGCATCGCTAGTTGTATGCACTCCAGGATCACGTCACGACCGACCGGCCGGGTCAGGTCAAGACGTTTGCGTACCGACCGGGTGGTGGTGAGCAATTCGTCGACCGATGCGATGTCCACTCTTCTCGACCGCCCCTCTCAAACCGTGGTGTTCACTCGCTCAGAGATCGATCGCGCAAGACTGATCGACGCCGAGCACGGTCAACGAGCGTCCCAGACCAAGGAAAACCGCGACACAGAGTGTGAGATCGAGGACTTCCTCATCGGTGAAGATCTCACGCAGCCGTCCGAAGAACGCGTCGTCGATCGATGCGTGGTCGTTGGCGAATCGCTCGGCGTATTCGATGGCAAGACGTTGCCGCGCCGTGTAGCCGGGGTAGGTGGCGTAGGCAGCGACGTTCTCATACAACTCCGGCGCGACGCCCGCCTCGAGCACCGAATCCGCGCGGAAGTCCGAGCACGCGACGCAGTCGTTGATCTGCGCGATCCGCATCCTGGCCAGTTCGCGCTCGTCCGGGGGCAGAATGCTCTGCTGGTAAGCGCCGCGAATCATCCGCTCGACCATGTCGCCGAGTTGCGGTCGCAGCGTCCAAATCATTGCGGCCTCACCGCCGGGGCCGTCGGGCACATCAAGCCTGGCCATGGATGCGAGCAAACCAGATGTTTGGCTTGACTGTCCAGGTTCCGGCCCGTGGACAGGACGCGACGCCGGGGTTACCGTCCGTCTGAGCGGAAGCGCGGTGCAGCGCTCGCACAGGAGGTCTCGCGGCATGCTCTTCATGCACGAGGTACACAAGGTGCGGGGACGCGCCGAGGATGAGTTCGAGGCCGCATTCCGCGACGGCTGGATGGCCATGCTCGGTGCCGGTGACGAAGCCCGGCTGCTCTGGTATGCAAACCAGGCCCACGGCAGCGGACCCGCCTACACCGTCGTCACCGTGACCGCCGTTCGCGACGGAGCGGCATGGGAGCGGCTGGCCCTACGGATTCAGAAAGGCGCTCTGCGGCAATGGATGCGCGAGCTCGACGAACTCCGCCACGACGTCGACTCCAAGCTCCTCGTCGCGCTTCCGTGGTCGCCCCTGCAGGACGTCTCATTCGGCGAGGTGCCCGTCGATGGACGCGAACACGAGCTGACCCTCTACATGGAGGACACCATGTGGCCGTTCGAGGACAAGTTCGGCGAATACATCGACCGGTGCGGTGAGGTGTACGCCAAGGGCCTCGACCGGCCGGCGTCGATGTTGACCATTCAGGCTGCGTTCCAGCCGGCTTTGGGCAGTCACCTGCGCCGAGAAGTGGTGTTGATGCAGCGCATCCACCAGCCCGAAGCGCTACTCAACCTCCTTCGGACCGAGATCCCACCGGACTACCGCGCACCGGGAACCTGGATGTACGACGCATTGGATCTGCGTGACCAATGGGCCAGCCGGCTGCTTCGGACCTCCTCGTGGTCACCCCTGTATTGAGCCGCCGATGAACATCGGCACGATCATCGACGCCGCCGCCGCGGCTGATCCCGACCGCGTCGCGCTCATTATCGGCCAGCGCGCCATCGGCTACGGCCAGCTGGCAGCGGCCGTCGAACACTGCGCGGCCGGTCTGGCCGGCAACGGCGTGGCACCCGGAGCGCGGGTCGCTGTCGTCGACGGCGGCAGCCTGCTTTCCATCGCATCGGTGCTCGGGGCGACGCGCATCGGTGCAGCGGCAGCGCTGATGAACCCCGCGCTCACAACACCAGAGCTGCGGGCCCTGATGCAGAATGCGGGATGCGCCGACGTCGGGGTTGCGGGAGAGGTACACGCGGACCGGCTCCATGAAGCGGGTGCGGGCAGGGTATTGACAGCCGCTGAGTTGTTGAGCGACAGCCCGATTCCCGCGGCGAAGACGGCGGCGGAACAGGACGACCGCGACGCCCTCGTCCTGTTCACCAGCGGTACCACCGGGCTCCCGAAGGCGGTCGGAATCACCAGCGGGCAACTGAGTACGCGCATCCGCGGAATGGGGCTACCGTTCCGCCCGGAGTCAGCGCCCGCGGTGGCGATGATGTGTGTCCCGTTCTTCCACGTCGGCGGCTCCCTCGGCATGCTCGGCAGCCTGTACTCGGGCAACACCTCAGTCGTGCAGGAGCGGTTCGACGCTGCAGAGTGGTTGCGGCTGGTGCAGGAGCATCGGGTACGCACCGCATTCCTGGTGCCGACCATGCTCCAGCGGATCCTCGACCATCGCGACTTCGCCGGCACCGACCTAACCTCGCTGATCGCCATCGCCTACGGGGCCGCGGCCGCGCCCGTCGCATTGGTGCGCCGTGCAATGGCGGCTCTGCCGCATGTCGCGTTTGCCAATGTGTTTGGCCAGACCGAAACGCTCGGCGCCTACACAACCTTATTGCCGGAGGATCACCGCGATCCCAACCGCGTGGGCTCGGTAGGAAAGCCGCTGCCCGGGGTTGAAGTCCGCGTGGTCGATCCCGACACGGGGACGGACGTCGAGGCGGGAGTTGTCGGCGAGCTGTGGGTGAACACCAGCCAGAACGTCACCGAAGGCTGGCTGCATACCGGTGACCTCGCACGGCGCGATGCCGACGGCTACATCTATCCCAGCGGCCGGCTCAGCGACACCATCAACCGCGGGGGAGAGAAGTTCGGGCCGATCGAGGTCGAGGAAGCACTGCGTACCCATCCGGCGGTGAGCGACGTCGCGGTGGCCGGAATTACCGACGAGGAGATGGGACAGCGGGTGGGCGCGGCGGTGGTGGCTCACCTCCCCGTGACGCTCGAGGAGCTGCGGTCGCATTGTCGTGACTTCATCGCCTATTTCAAGCTGCCTGAGCGGCTGATGATCGTCGACCGCATCCCGTACAGCGACACCGGCAAAGTCAACCGCCGCCAACTCGCCCTGTTGATCGCCGATAACGCCTGACGGCCGAAAGGAGTCGCCGTGCTGTTCCTTCACGAAACCCACCGGGTCGTCGGTGCCCGCGAGGACGACTTCGAGGCGGCCTACCGCGAAGGCTGGATGCCCACCCTGGCGCGGGAGGACAACGCTCGGTTGCTGTGGTACACCAACCACGCTCACGGCTCGGGAGTGGCGTACAACGTGGTCACTGTCACCGGCATCGCCGACGGCGCGGCGTGGGAAAGCCTGGCCCGCCGGGCGCAACGAGGCGATCTGGCGCCATGGATGCGCGAATTGGACAACCTGCGCCACGAGGTGATCGGGAAGATCCTGCTGCCGGTCGAGTGGTCGCCGCTGCAAGCAGTGGACCTGATGACCGTGCCCACCGACGGTGCAACGCATCCCCCGAGTTTGTTCATGGAGGACACCGGATGGCCTTACGCCGCGCTGGACGACTACATCCGATCGTGGGATGAGATCTACTACCGAGTGCTTTCCAAGGCCCCGCCCGGGAGACGAGTGCTCGAAATCCAAGCCTGCTTTCAGGTGGCGCACGGGAGCCACAAACGCCGAGAGGCAATGCTGTGGCAGAAGATTGACGCGACCAACGACTACGCCGCCTTGCTGCACCTGCTGACTACGGACATCCCACCCGAGCACCGCGGACCCGGCACCTACATGTTCGAAGCGCTGAAGTACCGCGATCAGTGGGAGAGCCGCTTGCTTCGAACCTCTACGTGGTCACCCCTGTACTGATCGAGGACTAAAACCATTCTCTCCGTTTAAGATTCGGTTCGCTTCCGCCGCCATGTCGGCGACGATGTCAGCCGCCGGGTGAACGTCGTCGATGCGTCCGATTGCCTCGCCGACGAATATGGCGGCGATGTCGAAGTCCTCGGCTGCGACGGCGGTTTCAAAGGTGTTCACTACATCCGGCAGCGACGACAGCAGTTCGGACTCGTTGCCGTGCCAGCCGTCGACGAAGGGGTTGCTCAAAGCTCGCTCGTTGTATTGGGGCGGCCAATCCAGGCGCCGCACAACGTCATAGACCCGCGTGCGGTAGGTGCTGTCTCCGCTGGCCCGAATGGCCCGCTGCTGCGCCCGCGGCGACACCAGCGCCTCGGGGGAGGCCCAAAACCTGGTGCCCACCAGCGCGCCATCGGCACCGAGGGTGAGCGCCGCCGCAAGCCCACGGCCGTCGGCGACACCGCCGGCAGCCAGCACAAGCGTTTCAGGCGAACGTTCGGCCGCCAGGTCCACGACGTCGGGCACCAGCGTGAAAGTCGAACGGACAGTCATTCCATGCCCACCTGCCTCGCCGCCCTGGGCCACCAGGATCTCCGCGCCGGCATCCAGCGCCTCGCGCGCCTGGCCGAGAGTCTGCACCTGTGCGATAAGCGGGACGCCGGCGGCGTGGATGCGCTCGGCGAACGGCTGCAGATCACCGAACGACAACATGATCGTCGCCGGTTGCCGCTCCAGCGTCTCGTCTAGCAGCTCGGGCTTGCGGGCCAGACTCCACGTGATGAAGCCGCATCCAACCCGCGTCCCCTCGGCCAGGCCGAATTCGCGCTGCAGCCAGTCCGAGTCGCCGTAGCCGCCACCGATGAGGCCCAGGCCACCGGCCGACGTTACGGCCGCGGAGAGCCGGCCCCCCGAAATAAGTGCCATAGGCGCGGACAAGATCGGATGTTCGATGTCGAAGAAATCGGTGAGACGGGTTTTCAGGGATTTCCGCGATTCACGCGACCCAGCCGCGCTCACGTGAGCTCTCCGGTGAGGAACTGGGCCCGGCCGTGGCCGAAAGACCAGTCCTCATCGCCGTTGTCGGTGATTGAGACGATTAGATCGGCCGGGTCAAGCCCGCATCGCGTGGCGAGGTTGGTGGCCACCAGCTCATAAAACCGCTGCTTCATTTCGGCTGAACGACGCCGGCTCACGACGTGCAGAATCACCAGCCGAGATGAGCGGTCAATCCCGAGACCGGTATCCCAAGCGACGATCTCATGATCCGGGTGGGTGCTCACCACCTGGTAGCGGTCGCGCGGCGGCACCCCGAACGCTTCGACGACTGCGTCGTGCATTGCGTCCAGTAGCGCCAGGACTTCGTCAGGCGAGCGGCCCTCGATGAGGTCGACGTACAACAGCGGCATTTTTCCCTCCTGTAGGAGCGGGTCTCCCGTACTGGCGGGACACGGCGCGCCCGTCGTGATGCTGACGCTAGACGCGCAAACACCACCTGTGAACTGCTCGCATGTCACCGGATTGTGTCCAAGCCACACCGAGTCGCGGACTCGCGATCGGCCGGTCGCACTGATACCCTGCCATCGCCGTCGTTTGTCAGGTCGCGTGGAGTGAAACCGCCCGGACAGCCGGCGTAGCAGCACGGATGATGCGGCAGTGGCGAATGAACCACGAGTGGCCTGACGGAAAGAGTGTTGTGCGCAGCGGAGAGATCAAGGCCCTCACAGGACTGCGCATCATCGCCGCCGTGTGGGTAGTCCTCTTTCACTTCCGCCCGCTGTTGCGTGACGCGGCGCCCGGATTCCGCGACGCGCTTTCGCCTGTGCTCAATTGCGGAGCTCAGGGCGTCGACCTGTTCTTCATTCTCAGTGGTTTCGTACTGACCTGGAATTACCTCGATCGAATGGGCTGGTCCTGGTCGACGCGGGCCACCTTGCATTTTCTCTGGCTGCGGCTGGCCAGAGTGTGGCCGGTGTATCTGGTGACACTGCACCTGGCCGCGCTGTGGGTGATCTTCACCCTGCACGTCGGTCACGTGCCGTGGCAGGATCTCAGCGGGTTCGACGCGGTCAGCTACGTGCGTCAGGTTCTGCTGGTCCAGCTGTGGTTCCAGCCGTTCTTCGACGGTTCGAGTTGGGACGGGCCCGCCTGGTCGATCAGCGCCGAATGGTTGGCCTACCTGTTGTTCGGCGTGCTGGTGCTGGTGATCTTTCGGATGGCGCACGCGACCCGAGCACGCAACCTGATGTGGCTGGCGGTCGCCGCGTCGCTACCCCCGGTGGTGATGTTGCTGGTGAGCGGCCAGTTCTATACGCCCTGGAGCTGGCTACCGCGCATCGTCATGCAATTTACAGCCGGGGCACTGGTCGCGGCCGCCGTCACAAGGTTGCGCCCGACCGATCGCGGCCGCCGCGGCGCCGGGTACGTCTCCGTGTTGCTGCTCGCAGGCATCGTGGGCCTGCTCTACCTCTTGGACGCGCATCCGCTGCACGGTGTTGTGGACACCGGCGGGCTGGTTGACGTGCTGTTCGTGCCGCTGGTGATGACGCTGGCGATCGGCACGGGCAGCCTGCCGGCGCTGCTGTCCACCCGGCTGATGGTCTTCGGCGGCCAAATCTCGTTCTGCGTCTACATGGTCCACGAACTGGTCCACACCGCGTGGATATGGGCCGCCGAACAGTTCCAGCTCACGCTGCAGGGCACGGTAGGGAAATTGATCGTCGCCGGCCTGCTCGCGATCACCGTCGGTGCCGCGATCGTGCTGTTTCATTTCGTTGAAGAACCCGCCCGGCGCTGGATGCGAAGGATGGTCGACATCGGCGGTCCGCACGCCGATGCCCGGACCGATCCGGCGGCTCAGCCCGCGACCGGCAAGCTTCAATCGGTCGACCGGGCCCTGGAGGTGCGGTCCAAGTCGATTTCGGCACGCGCAGGGTAGGGGTGGACTGCGGACGCGAACGCTGCTGCGCCACACACTGATCAAGTACGATCCCTGTGGCACGGGACCACTGACGGCCCGTGCCCGTCGACGAGGTCGGGGCTTCACCTGCGCCGACCGGTCTGGCTCGGCGGTTGAACCGGACAACCGCGCGTCGGCGGCGAAAGGTGTCGTTTTGCTCATACGATGCCGCGTGCATGGGTGCAGCATGCGGTCGAGGGGTGGACAGTGCAGCTAGCAGTGGGTCGTCTAGCCACGTTGATGATCTCCCTGGCCCTTGCCGTCGGAATGGTCGGCCACCGTACGGCCCCGGCGCGGCCGTACCAGACAGCGGCCCGGGGCACCCCGATCGATCACGTCGCGGTGATCGGGGACTCCTACACCACCGGCACGGATGAGGGCGGGCAGGGATCGAATGCGTGGACCGCGCGCACCTGGCTGGCGCTCGCTCGCCAGGGAGTTCAGATCTCGCCGGCTGTCGCATCTGAGGGCAGAGCCGGCTATGTCGTGCCTGGCGACCACGGCAGCGTTTTCGAGGATCTGACCGCCAGAGCAGTCCATCCCGACGATGCGCTTGTGGTGTACTTCGGCTCCCGCAATGACGAGGGTGTCGATCCTCTGCGGCTGGCCGGCATGGCACACGACACCTTCGGTCTGGCGCGCCGCTTCGCGCCGTCGGCGAAATTGCTGGTGATCGGCCCGCCATGGCCGACCGCCGACCCACCGTTCGACGTCCTATACGTTCGCGACACCCTGAGCGGTCAGGCCCGGGACGCCGGTGCAACGTTCATCGATCCGATCAGCGAGGGCTGGTTCGTCGGCAGGCCCGACCTGATCGGCCCCGATGGTGTGCATCCCAACGACGCCGGACATGCGTATATGGCGCAGCAAATCGCTCCACTGATACGTTCTCAGTTGTCCAGGCGGAGTTGAATTCCCACACGCATTCAACGGGTTTCGCTGACCTCGGCCGGGGGTATCAGCAGGTGCACCTGACGAGATTGGGGTATTGCGCGTGAAGTCTGAAGCTCGAACGACAATGGCATTGTTCGGCGGTGCGGCC
>Ga0210409_10004553_pt1 | contig 14888 bp, 16 predicted proteins | sample IncBWH17MmetaG_FD_161649 | JGI IMG/M metagenome (GOLD analysis project Ga0210409, IMG submission 161649) | Forest soil microbial communities from Barre Woods Harvard Forest LTER site, Petersham, Massachusetts, United States - Inc-BW-H-17-M | ecosystem: Environmental > Terrestrial > Soil >... | reverse complement strand
CAGTCGAACGGCCTCCGCCGTCAACCCAGCAGTCGACAGCACCGCAGCCCCGCTACCTTCCCCGTCTACTAACAGCGCCAATAACAAATGGTCACTACCGACATGCTCGCAGCCCATGCGTCTGGATTCCTCACTCGCGAGCGCCAAAACGCGCTGTGCTCTTTTGGAGAATTGCTTGCCCGTGACATTTGGGGTGAACTCATTACCAGAGAATTCAGCGCTGATTAGGTCCCCGGTAATTGCATCTACGTGGAACCTGGCCATTGAGGTGGAGCGCTTACTGGTGAACGAGACTAATGCGGTTTCCCGGACCTTAGGCTTGTGCAGTTGCTCAACTGGGATGCCCGCTGTCCTGGCATGCTCCTCCGCCTTTGCAATCAGTTCTTCCCATGTCATTTTAATCGGGTGCCGGTGTGAAACCGGACAACGCTTCCAGTCAACGAAGCACATCACTGGCGCGGCGCAAGCCAACCCTGGAATGCAAGCACGATAAAATCGCCGCGTCCAGTGCATGAGCCAAGTTCGGCAATTCCATGTCAGTACGGCGGCACAACCTCGGGGTGCGGGAGGTGGTCGATATTCCATCGGATGCGCGCAGCGGGCTTGTTCAGGATTGCGGTGGAAGTAACGACGGCTGGCATGACTGGTGCACCATAACGTGCCGTAGCTCCAAACTCGATATGCCCGTCACAGAAGCTCACGACAGCTCCTCCATTGTGGTGCTTCCCGGTAAAGCCCAACCAGTATAGCAGATCTGGCGCCCACCAACTCCCGTAAGTGTCATCAATTATGTTGTAGTCGCCTAGTACAATCATATCGGCTGGAACCACTACCGCTGACTCTGGCTGACCAAAGGCTAAGCCACTGGGTCCACCATCGCTCAAGCCCAGCGATTTTGGAGGCGTAACATTAACAACGTAACCAACGCCCACCGCATTGAGTCCATAACTAAGGTTAGGCCCTTGACGCCAGTCGCGCCCATCGGCGAAACTAGGGTTCCAATTACTTGTTCCATTGTTGTACGGTGGCGTTAGTCCGGGGCAAAGGAACGCCGCTATGTTTCCGCTAACGTAAGGCAGCACCCTACCATCCCATTTAGCAGCGCGAGATCCTTCGAGAGTGTTGACGCCATCGTTATTGTCGAAAGGCGGGTACCTTTTGAAATCGCTTAAGTACATCCCCATGCCGAGCATAATCTGGTGCTGATTGTTCGTGCATTGCGCCCGTCGGGCAGCAGCCTTGGCTCGGGACAGGGCCGGTAAGAACATCGCCGCCAGTACGGCAATAATCCCAATTACCACAAGCAACTCGATCAAAGTGAACCCAGCGGAGGCTGTTGCACGTGCTTCGCGTCGACGATTGGCAAACCGGCTTCTCATGGCTATCAGAGATATTAACTCACGCGGGTCAACCTGTCGATGTTGTCAATGGGCGATATGGGCGATATGGGCGATTCTGTCGAACGACAAAATTGAGCTGCACGGGGCCACTGACGTAACCGCGCCAGCGGACCACAGCATGCGCGCCCCGTGTCAGCTCCGATGATTTGTTCGGCCCGCATCCATTTACCTCTGATCAATCGCTATCTGCATCTTGGATTTCGCAAGGACCTTGTCGCCACGTCTTACAACAATGGTGCAGACTGCAAAACCAGTTTGTCCTTCGCCGGGCCAAGCCACGTCCATGGACACGCTTTCTAGTTTCCGGTAGCTGGGATTTGAACGATCAGGGCCAACATAAAAGGATCCGGGTGAGCCGACCGCGGATAAAACTCTTGGGTGCGTAATTAACTCCTCGGTTTGCCCATCCTTGCGGTCGACTAACCTGTAGACGCGGGCGGCAGTCTCATACTGCTTGGCTTCCTTGTGCAACGTGACCGTTGCTTCCATCGAATATAAATCAGCGGCGTTGCAGGAAATTGCCATTACGGTCCCAGTTATCACGAAGGCGATGAGTACTTTCATGGAATTGTTAACACCGGTCAACCATTGGAGTTGCCGAACGATTTTCGTCAGGCGCCGGGCACCTGGCTCAGGAAAAACAGAATGGCACAAACCGGAGTTGCCTGCACGAAATTGTTCGGCACTTGCCTGCCCTTGGGAACCAGATGACAGAATGCCGTCGGCACCCGGGTAACCCTTCGTTGCGCGAAAGCGGAATCGTGCCCCTCCCCGCTCCACGGCCACGTCCGTGAAGCCGGCCGCCTCCAACCGCCGCCCAAGCATGTCCGGGTTGACCGGAGTGCAGGTGTCGCCAAGGTGGATCAGCCGGAAGACAAAGGAGCCGACGCCATCGAAGCCGGCGGAGACGCCGCCCGGAAGCAACACCCGCCGCGCCTCAGCCAAGAGGCGGTCCTGCAGCGCCGGTGTCGGGACGTGGTGCAGCATCGTCAGCGACACCACGCCGGAGAATGAGCAGTCCGCGAACGGCATCGCCGCTCCGTCGCCGTGGATGACGCGAACGCCCGAGCCTTCTAAACGCTTCTGCAGCGCGGCGGCCGCGGTCGCTTCCACCTCCAGGGCCGTCAGGCGCTGCGTCCGGCCCAGCAACAGATCGGTCGTGGCTCCCGGCCCTGGGCCGATTTCCAACACATCGTCGCCCAGCTGCACTGCCTGCAACGCCCAGGGGAGCAACTCCCTCTCGATCCGGCGTCGCCACTGCGCGGATCCACACACCTGCCGATGGAACCAGTTCATGCCGTTCCCCCCGTCGCCTCCGCCGCCGAACGTTCAGGATGAGCTGCCCGAGCCAGCCGACGAGCGCTCACGAATTCACTCAGATCATAATGGCTGGCTCGGGTCAGCTCCATACTGTAGTTAAGCGGCATGGTGAGATATCCGATGACGCCAAGTGACCAGCACGCAGGTCGCGACCGCGAGCAGTAATGGCTGCACAAAGAACCACCTAAAATCAAACGCAATGTGCCATCCGTTGTCGAACTGCCACGCGAATCCCATGCGCGGCCAGAGAGGGGGATCAGGCGCCCATGCACCCATCATTGTAATGGCAAGGGCCATGGCAGCGAGACTGAGGGAAAGCCGGTAGGCTCGCGGAGGACTACGCATGCTAAGCGCTGCAGATGAGGCACAGAGAATCAAACTGGTTAACAGCAAGGCAGCTTGAATCGAGAGCTTGAGGATGTGAATGGTCTTCATTTTGGGGTGCCTCTTAACTTTAAGCAGTGTATCCTCCGTGCCGGCCTTCTACAAGCGACCAAATTGGTTCCAACGTCGTGGCCGGCATGGAGGATACACTGCAGTTGAACTGAGCCGCTGAGCCCCTTAGCGCAGGATTATAGGGGAAAGTAACGAAATACGCTCGACCCAGGGCTGGCAGTTTGGTTCGGAACAGCGCCTGCGCGGGCATTGAGGCCGTGCCGAAGGGGCTGGTTGAGCGGTTCAAGACGACCATCCGAAACTTTGGATCCTGCGTGCCGGACGATTCCTGGATAAAGCCAGCGCGGGAAGCAAAACCCACTGGTGCCCGATTTCAGTCCATTCGGGCGCCAACCACTCGGCAGCAGCAGGTCACAAGCGTTGCTGTTCATGACGAATCCAATGCTCTGGGTGGCATCGGGGCTAGACGCGGAACAACCTCAATCAGTAGCAGCCGGCTGCTACCACAGTGTGGGCAGACCCTCTCGGGCCCGGAGCGACGGCCGCCACCGACATGACAACTAGGCTCAGTAACGCTCGGACCTGGGCTACGCGCGACTGACGCTGACGATTGCTCAAGAAACCAAAGTGGCGGATTTTGACAAAGCGCTCCGGCAATAAATGCAGGCAGAACCGGCGCACAAATTCCCTGAGTTCTAAGCGCATGGTTTTGCGCTTAGAACCATCGGCGTAATCCTTCCAGGTGAACGTTGCGGTTTGGCTGTTGGTATCCAAGGCCACCAGGCGCTTTGGGCTCAGAGCCACCCGGTGGGTGTAGCGCGAAAGGTAGGCCAGCACTTGCCGCGGCCCGGCAAAAGGTCGCTTGGAATATACGACCCACTTTTGACTGACAGCTTGGCGCAGCAACCCCTGGTAGGCAGTGGGCGCTGCTAGCGGCCCAAGCTTTCCGTGAAATTTTAACTGCCCCTCGGAATAGAGTCGCTCAAGCCCAGCACAAAACTTTCCACGAAACACCTCCGAGAGGGCGCGCACGGCAAAGAGATAGCGCTCTGACGATGCCACCCATTTACTGCCATCTGTCGAAAGGCCCCCTCCAGTAACGATGCAATGCAGGTGGTAGTGATCCAGCAACGTCTGGCTCCAGGTATGCAGCACAGCCGTGATGCCCAGTTGGACGCCAAAGCGCTTCTGGCCAAACTCCAACAACGTCTGGCTCGCCGCCTCGAACAACAGCACGTAGAGCGCGCGCTGGTTCTGTTGGATCAATGGATTGAGCACATGCGGCAGCGTGAAGACCAAGTGGAAGTAGGGCACCGGCAAAAGCGCCTGCTCTTGTTTGGCCAACCACCGCCGTGCGGCAGCCCCCTGGCAAAGCGGGCAGTGCCGGTTACGGCAGCAGTGCGGTACAAAATGCATTTGCCCGCACTCCTGGCATAGGTAGCGATGTCCACCCAATACCAGAGTCCGGCAGGCCAATAGCGCATTGAGTATGCGCCAGTGATGCTTGGGCAAGGATGGTGGCGAACCTTTAATGCCGGCTCGCAAGACGGCCGCCAAACTTGGCCCGGGCACCGAAGCCGACGGGCCGCCGCAGTCCATGAGGACCGGGCGGTTTAGCTTTGCTCTTTGACGGCCCGCTCCAGATCCAACAACTGAAGCGGACTTTTAACCTCCGCCACTCGTTCCTGGCGCACGTGCAGGTAGTTAGCCGTGGTCGTTACATGGGAATGACCCAACAACCGTTGTACCACTGTGATTTCGACGCCGGCTTCCAGCAAGTGAGTTGCAAAGCTGTGGCGCAGACTATGGATGCCTCCTCGGTGAGGTAAACCAGCACGGGCCACCGCACGGTAGAACATCTTTTGGCCGGTCTTGGGATCCATCGGAAGGTTCGGGTTGGTGGTCGCCGGAAACAGCCAGTGCTGCGGCCGGTCGAACCGCCAATAGAGTTCCAGCATTTTGAGCAGCACTGGCGACAATAGCGTATAGCGATCCTTACGACCTTTGCCCTGCTCCACCCGAATTTGCATCCTAGCCCGGTTGATATGTTCGGGTTTAAGACGACAGGCCTCCTCCAGCCGTAGTCCAGCACCGTAGACGGTCATCAGAAAAGCGCGCTGTTTAAGCTGCCTACAGCCAACCGTCAGCAGCTGTTCGATTTCCTTACCGCTAAAGACCTGCGGACGCCGAACCGGCTTTTTGCTGAAAGGAAGCGCTTCGCTCAAAAAGTCCACGGAGCGATGCAAAACCATCTTATAAAAAAAGCGCAAACCACAGACAGCTTGGTTGATCGAACTGACTGCCAATTTCTTCCCCTGAGCCAGGTGATACAAATATTCCTTCAACTCCTGGTCCGTTAGGCTGTCCGGACTCCGGCGGTGATACTTAGCCAACCCATAAACCGCTCGGATGTAAGACGCCTGGGTTCTTACTGCCATCCCTCGTATAACGAGTTCCCGAATGAAGTTTTGACGTAGTGTTGTCATGCACAACACTGCGCCGATTAGTTAGCCAGGAAAACGGCAAGAATGCCCGAAGGCTCTCCGCGAAGCGGCTTAGTTCAACAAGGAAGCAGACAAATCTCATGATCCTGCCATTTGGGAAGATAGACAAACAACCCCGGGGAAAAAACTTCCACTTTCATTCATCCAACCTCACTCCTTGCCGTCACATTGTAAACTTAATTCATCCTTTTCGAATAGACCAATTCGACCCGTCACGGGGTCGGTCCCGCATTTTCGCAGTACCTCCGCAAGCAACGCCCTGAAAAAACCAGAGTTGCAAAGCGCTCGATGTGTGGCACCTATCAGACCCACCCGGAACTCAGGCGCTCGCTTTTTGAATGTTCAGCCGTTTCATTTTTGAGACGAGCGTCGTTGGCTTGATGCGCAACAGCGCCGCGGCGCCGTCGGCACCGTAGATTTTCCAATTGGTGCGGCTCAACGCGGCCGAAACAATCTCGCGCTCGCGCACGGCGAGTTCGTCCAGAGAAAGCTCCTCATTTCCCTCCGAGCTGAGCTCAGGCGTCGCTCGACTGTCCCGACTCGCACCGGCAGCGCGATGGGGCAGGTCGAACTGCAGCTTGCTGCCTTTGGCCAGAATCACTCCGCGCTCAATCACATTTTGCAATTCGCGCACATTGCCGGGCCAATCGTAGCCTTGCAATTCCTGGACGTGCAGCTTTGTCAGGCGCGGACGCGGAACTCCGAGGCGACGGGCGGCCTGTTTAATGAAGTGCTCGGCCAGCGCCCCGATATCCTCGAGCCGTTCGCGCAAGGGAGGAACTTCGATTGGGAAAACGCTGAGGCGATAATAGAGATCGAGGCGAAACCGGCCCGCCTTGGCCTCGGCAAGAAGATCGCGGTTGGTCGCAGTGATGAGACGGACCTTTACCGTGCGCGTGCGTTCGTCACCGACGCGCTCAAATTGCCCCTCCTGCAGAACTCGCAGCAGCTTGCTTTGCAGGTCGAGAGGGATTTCGCCAATCTCATCCAGAAACAATGTGCCGTGGTCGGCCAATTCGAAGCGGCCGACACGGTCTTTGATGGCGCCGGTAAACGCACCGCGGACATGCCCGAAGAACTCGCTCTCAAACAGATCCTTGGGGATTGAAGCGCAATTCACTCGCACGAGTGGATGATCTTTGCGTGCGCTCAAATCGTGAATCGCACGCGCGACCAATTCTTTACCTGTGCCGGACTCACCAAGAATGAGGACGTTCGCCTCGGTCGGGGCGACGGTTGCAATCTGGGCGAGGACTTTCTGAAGGGCCGGGCTGTGACCCACGATATTTCCAAAATTGGCGCGAAACTCGTCTTGCAGAAATTCATTTTCGAACTCGAGGTTCTTTTGCCGGGCAATGCAGCTCAGCGCCACGACGCGTCCCACCACTTCGCCGCCATCGTTCCGGTAAGGGGTGGCCTTCACATGGATCCAGTGCAAGCGGCCGTCCTTGCGCTTCATTTCGAACTCGAAGGTCTTCGGGCCGTCCGCCGGGTCGTTGTTTTCCTCGCAGGCAGCCGGGTCCGAATCAGCACGCAACAAGTAAGGTGTCTGGCCCAGGAGTCCCTCGGGCGAGTAGCCGGTGATCTCGTAAACGAGTCGATTGGCGTAAATGATCCGGCAATCATTATCCAGGACCATCACTCCCTCGGAGAGGCTTTCGAGCGCGGTTCGGTAAAATGTCCCGGGCTCGAAAAAGGGCTCGGTGCTCGAGGAGTTTACGGTTTGAATAGCTGCAGCTGAATCCATAGACCGCAACATGGCTCACAACGCATCGGCGTGCAACGATCCATCGTTGTGGTCACAACGATGGAAAGTTGATCACGCTGATTCGTCGTGGCGCCATAAGCCAACGCTTCTTCGGTTTCTACCTGAATGTTTTTGAATACTAACAACTTAGGTCCAGGACAGGTGGCGATTTGTCTGGTTGGCACGGCGCTAGCATTGCTCCCGATTCGTTGAGCTTGTAGTGAAACCCAACAGGCAATCAGCAAACCCGATATGTTTCTATTCGCAATTACAATCGTCGTGTTGAGCGTGCTCTACGGCTTGGCCTGGCACAACCAGCCAGCCCGCGAGCTTATCCAGGGACGGCACACAGGCCCGAAGCAAGAGCGCCATCATGAATGACATCACCCAATTCCTGACAGGCCACGGCGGGCCAGTCTTGTTTGCAATCGTCTTTGCAGAGCAGGCCGGGTTGCCTCTGCCGTCGGCACCGTGGCTATTGGCGGCTGGTGCGCTGTCGGCGAGCGGCAAGCTCAATCCGGCGTTGGCCATTGGAGTCACGGCGGTGGCCGCTGTGATGGCGGATTCGCTCTGGTTTTATGTCGGACGCCGGGGCGGCCAGCGCGTGGTGCGCTTCTTTTGCCGTTTGTCCCTCGCCCGGAACTCGTGCGTTTGCCGCACCGAAGGCTTATTCGATCATTATGGCCTCCAAGCCTTGGTTGCCGCGAAATTCCTGCCGGGGCTGGGTGTGGTAATGCCGCCTCTGGCTGGAGCGCTCGGGATGAGCACTAGTCGATTCCTGGTCTTCGACGGTTTGGGCTCGTTGTTTTATGGGACCTTCTACATCGTCGCAGGCTCCATTTTCCACAACCAACTGCAGCGTGCCCTGGGCATGTTGAGTAAACTCGGATTCGGTTCCTTTGTGGTCGCGCTGGTTCTGGCGGCAGGTTACGTCGCTTTCAAATTTGCCCGGCGTCGCGAACGGCTAAGCAGAGAGGGACGTCAAGAGACCTCTGTTGGCCGAAAGGCTCAGGGAGCGGAGGAAGAGCCGGGTCCTGGAAATGGCCGGGCTCATCAGAGTGCCTCGAGTTTGACGGATGAGAGGCTTAATAATGCGGAATTCCCTGACGTCGCACTCGCGCTCACCAGAGCGTCTTCGCCAGGTGTTGACGCGCAGACTGACGGAGCACTGGTCCCACACCCACTCTGAGTTATGAGAGGATTTCTTCCAGACCAAACCCGCATCAGCCAGGTTCATCTGCGCACCGACAGGCTGGAGAGGTTGCTGGACTTTTACACCGGCGTGCTTGGGCTGAGCGAGTCTCCCGGGCCAGGCACCCGAGCCGTCCTCTCGCCAATGCCAAATGAGCCAGGTCTGCTTGTCCTTAGTGAGGACCGGAACGCCTCGCCCCGCCCGCCTCGCGCGACTGGACTTTACCACTTCGCCCTTCGCCACTCGAATCGGAATGACCTTGCTCAGGCTTATCGGCGCATTGTCAACGCCGGCTATCCGATTGCAGGCGCTTCTGATCATGGGGTGAGTGAGGCGATTTATCTCAGCGATCCTGACGGCAATGGCGTCGAACTGTACGCGGATCGCCCTCGCGCTCAGTGGCGCTGGCAAAATGGCCAGATCGCGATGGTCACGACCCCGCTTGATCTCGAAAACCTTCTTGCCACCGTCACCGACAGGCCGGCGACAACAACCCCGCCCGCGCAGGTCGACCTTGGGCACATCCATCTTCACGTCGGCGACCTGGCCGCAGCGGAGCGATTTTACAGCGAATTCCTGGGCTTGGCTGTAACACAACGGTCGTACCCCGGCGCGCTGTTCTTCGCCGCCGGGGGTTACCACCACCACATCGGGGTCAATATCTGGGCGGGCAAAGCAGTTCCTCCGGCCAACAGTGTAGGATTGATTTCTTACCGCCTGGAGGTTCCGGTTTCGGAAATTCTGTACTGCCTCAGTCACCGGGCTCCGCTGCTCGGCTACGAAACGCGGATGGAACGGCAGGTAAAGGGCGTCCCGATTCTCCAAATCCGCGACCTGAATGGAAACTGGCTGGAAGTCCAGCCATCACAGAACGCAGCGGTAGCCAGCCCAGCGAATGAGGAAGCCTACATATCCCGCAAAACGTGGCACGTGTAGCCGCCCGGGTGCTTCACCAGGTATTTCTGGTGGTATTCCTCGGCCGAGTAGAATTTTCCGGCGGCGGTTATCTCCGTCGTGATCGGCCGGCTGAACTTGCCGGATTTTTCCCAACGCGCTTTCACGCTCTCGGCCGTCTGTTTCTGAGCTTCGCTGGTGTAGAAAATGGCCGAGCGGTACTGAGTGCCGATGTCGTTGTGCTGTCGATTCGGAGTGGTGGGATCATGCATCCGGAAGAAATAATCGAGCAAGTGCTCGTAGCTTAGCCGAGTGGAATCGAACTCCACTTCAATCGACTCGGCGTGGCCTGTGCCGCCGGTGCACACCTCTTCGTAAGTCGGGTTCGCGGTGGTGCCACCCGAATAACCAACGGTCGTTTTAGTGACGCCGGGGATTTTGCGAATGATTTCCTCCATGCCCCAAAAGCACCCGCCGGCGAGGATGGCCGTCTCGCGCACCGGAGCTTTGATTAACCCCGCTTTTATGAACCGCTCGAGATATTGGCCATAGCCGGCCTGGTCCATTTCTTCCACCGGGATGAATCTAAGCGCCGCGGAGTTGATGCAGTAGCGCAGACCACCTTTGTCCGCCGGACCGTCCTCAAACACATGGCCGAGGTGCGAATCCGCCACTTTCGAGCGCACTTCCGTGCGCGTCATGCCAAAAGCAGTGTCCTTTTTCTCGACGACGTCCGTATCCTTCACCGGTTGCGTAAAGCTCGGCCAGCCGGTGCCGGAATCGAATTTGTCGAGCGAACTGAACAGCGGCTCGCCCGACACCACGTCCACATATAGCCCTGGCCTGTGATTGTTCCAATACTCGTTGTGAAAGGCCGGCTCCGTGCCGCACTGTTGCGTCACAACGAATTGCTCGGAGGACAGCTTTTTCTTAAGCTCCGCCGGTTCGGGCTTTTTAAAGTCCTTCATATCCTGAGGTTCCAAAGTTGATATAGTTGATATTTCTGACGGCTGCGCGCGTCCGTGGCGCACCACGGCGACAACGGCGGCAGTCAACAGTACGACCGCGATGATAGCTGCAAGTCTGATCGAGGACATACGGATTCGATATTTAAGTTGAAGTAACGTTCAAACTGTGGGCCCCGGAGTTTCTCCGGAAGCCCCAAATGGTTGTCGTGTGTTCCGTAGAAACCTTACATCAAAAATGATAATCGTCGATGTTTGAAATAGTGTTTGAAAAGTGGGCACACAGGCTGTTCTGCGGGTATCGCCTGGTTATGGGTTTGGCCTATGGATTTTCCTCGCAATTAAACTTCCCGCCCGCAAACTGCGTTCGGCCCCATGAAGAGCAAGGTTGTTCAATTGATCATTATCGCTGCGCTCGTTTGCCTTGTCTCTATAGTGGCCTGGTTGGTCGCTTCAGGTCCCCGAAATCCTATCGCCTTACTGCGCGTCGTTGACCCCTCGGGCAAGCCGATTGCAGCCGCAGTCGTTCAGCCGGAAGGCCTGCGGACCAAACCAGGACCGTACGTCTCGGGCTGGTATAGCTGGAGAACAGGACAGAACAAGGTGCCCGATTCGCCTGCCATGACAGACTCCGAAGGTTACGCTCGCTTGCCCTATCCCAAGTATGTATTTGAACGGATCGAGACCGGCACACTTTGCCTCTCGGTCGAGCACCCTGATTATGTTCCAGCCCGCCCAGAATGCAGAGTAACGATCGCTCCGCCGACGGGCGCGCCCTGGCGCGTCTGGATTGATTACCTCACCGACAGAATTCGACGAAAAGAGCTCATTGCTCCGACCGCCCCAATCGTGCTGCAGAAAGGCGCCGTCTTGAAATTGTCGCTGAAACCAGGTTCGGGTTCACCCCACGGCTCTTTCCTCACCGCTCAGGTGTCGGATCTGGCCGCCGACACCGGCAACTTTTGGACCCGCCCAGCCGCCGGTTTATTAATGACCCGAAGGCTTCGCCCTGGCCCTTCAGCGGTCCGCGTCGTCCAATTCGACCCCGGCGGTTCAATTTGGTTTGGCGCCGTAACTTCTATTACGGCAGTCGCCGGCCAAACAAACGAAATAATGGTGGAACTCAAGCCAGGCTTGTCTGTTCGTGGCCTCCTCGACCAAACGGTTGCTCGCCCGGTTCACGATGGGCGGATCATCGCGCACGTTTGGCCAAAAAACGAAGATGTCTCCAGCTCGCCGCCCCAATGGCACACCTGGACCAATATCCAACCGGATGGATCGTTCGAGTTGCATTCGTTGCCCGAGGGCGACCTGGAGTTGGTCGCCATCTGTGATGGATTTGTCAGCACCAATGGCCCAGGCAAGTTTCATTTCCACTACCCGCAAAAATATTCGCTCGAAGGCAGCGATCTCAATGTCGTTCTGCGCATGGAACCAACCGCCTGCCTCGAAGTCACCGTCCAGAATGACCAGGGCAAACCACTCCCCGATGCGCAAGTCTCCACATGGCCCAATGTTCGTTACGGGGAATGGGCCGCGACTGTCATCGGTGAGGATTGCTACAACACCGTCGACTTGCTGAACAGTGCCGGAAAGGATTCGCCGAACAGGCGGGTGTTATTTCGACCTGTGCATTTTATGGCCACGACCGACCTTTCGGGTTGGGCGATCATTCGGAATATACCTTGCGAGGCGGACGTCTTCACCGTGGAGCACCCGCGCTACGTCCTTCCGGCTGCCGACACCGGTTTCGGCCAGAAGCGCCGGCAATCGGCCATGGTCCTGCACCCCGGGCAGACAAACTCGGTTACCGTTCAGCTGGAACCCGCCACGCAATCACCCATTACGCACTATTGATTCAAAAAATCGCGGTCAAGGAGACTCAACCACGGATGAACACAGCGCGGAATGGCCGCACAGAAGGCAGATGAATTTTTACCGCCGCCGCGTCGCTGAAAAACAAAATGAACACGTCTGTCCGCACGCCGCCGTTCTTGCCCCGCTGCCACTGCCTGGTTCCGAGGGCGGGTTTCACCCAGTAGCACATTTTTGGGCGACGCTTTATGGTTGGTTCATACAAACCATGAAGCCAGGAAATGGATTTCGCCCCAGTCTGAGTTTGAATGCCGGGCGCGTTTCCAGCAAGAACCCTGAGTTCAATCGAGGATCACCTGCGCTCGCGGGCCTTTTGTTTCTGTGCACATTATACATTAAGAGAAAATATGGGAAAAACTACCGTCGTCTTGGTCGAGGATCATGAAGTCGTTCGTGAGGGCATTCGGGCTTTGATTAAACCGGAGCCTGACATCGAGGTTGTGGGAGAGGCTCGTGATGGCCGCGCGGCCGTGAGCGTCACCCGGGAACTCTCCCCCAATATTGTAGTCATGGACGTTTCTTTACCGGAGCAAAATGGGTTGCAGGCGACGCTTCAGATTAAACGCGCTTCCAAGGAAACCCGTGTGTTGGTGCTCAGTTCTTACGATGACTTGACCTGCGTGGCGCAAATGCTTGAGGCCGGCGCAGCCGGTTTCGTCAGCAAGTGCAGCGCGGCAACCCAACTCATTGAGGCAATTCGTACCGTGCGTTCGGGCAGGATCTTTTACAGTCCGGAGGTCGCCCGGCGCTTGCAGGACCACAAGAACGCGGCCATGAGGGCCGGCCGGCGCAGTGACCAGCAGGTTGAGCTTACCGCGCGGGAGAAACAAGCGTTGGAGTTAATCGCCAAGGGCCTGCGAAATAAACAGATAGCGGTCGAGATGGGTATCAGCATCAAAACGGTTGAAAAACACAGGCAGGGCGTGATGAACAAGCTCAATATTCATGACTCGGCCGGCCTGACACGTTATGCGCTCACCACCGGAATGGTCTCGGCCGGAGGTAAACTGCACGCCAGCCCTGCAGGGTCGGTCGGAATCTAGAAGATCCTAATTGTCAGTTGGCCCTGACGCGGAAAAAACGTTGGGGGACGCTTTGGGGGGCGGCGAACGGAACGGAGATGATCCCGCCTGTGCCATCCAGAAAAACGGATTGAGACCAATGGACCGGCGGCTGCAGGGACAGAGTGGATTCCAACGTATAGTGCCCGCCCTTGGCAGTCGCAAATTGAATGATTGCCATGCCGTTGCTGTACGCCAGCGGAAGGATTGGCACCATTATCGGAGCGAGGCCTGTTAACCGGATCGTGCCGTTGGTGGTGAGTTGGCTGGTATCCCACTTAAATCCCGGTGGCAGGTTCAGGCTGCTAAAGGCCCCAACGATTTTTGTCGCGTTAAACAACTGGAATGTTGAAGAATAAAACCCAGGGCCGTTACCGTTCCATGACTCATTGCGATTGGTCAGGACGGTCAACGTTCCGCCGCAATCCAGTTCGCCGGCGACCTTAACCGGGTCGTAGGGGGTACTACTCGAGATAGTGAGGGTGGTGTTTCCCGCCAGGACCAGGCGGTTGGTAAAAACCATTACCGGAGGAGGGGATGGTCCGAGTGGAGGTGGCCAGCTGGGCGCGAGGTTGCCTTGGATGGCTATGGGACCGACAACCGTACCGTTACCCGTAAGAGTCTGCCCGGCAGGCACAGTGTAGATACTTAAGGCGTCACGCACGTTTAAGACGCCCGCCGGCAGGACATTCAACGATGAGCTGGCGGAGATTGAACCAGCGTTGGTTATCCTCAGAGTACCGGAGATTTCAGTGGGTCCTGTATACGTGTTGCTGCTGCTTATCACCAAGGTGCCGGCCCCGAGTTCACGGAGGCCGCCGGAACCGGAAACTTCTCCATCGAGAAACATCGCCGTATTAACCAGAAGAGTGAGTTCGTATCCTTCGGTCCGCACTCGGCCACCGATGGTGAGGGCGCCGGGGTTCACATTGAAGGTTTGGGGACCGTCGAGAGTGGAATCGATTGCCCAGGTGTTGGAGCCCCGGCTCAACAGCCCGCCGCGGAGCACCAAGGGATCGCCATCGATATAGAAGCCACCGATGCTCAGCGTTACCAGGCCGGCGCCGGTGAGGAAGTCGTTGTGATTCGTCTGTTGCTTTGTGCCCACGAAAATCAACTTGCTGCGGTCGTTGGGCAGGGTGCCATCCCAATTGCTCGCGAGGCTCCAATCGGCGGCCTCCGCGCCACCGGACCAGACAAAAGCCGGGGAGTTGTCCACCACCGGCAGGGTAATGGTGGCCAGAGCGGAGTTGAGGGGGTACAAACCGCCGTAGCCGGAATCCTGAACCTCGACAACGAGCGTGAAGTTGGAAATCGTGTAATTTGCAAAGGCAGAGTTGTCGTTCACGGCAAGCTCACCGGTATAAGGATTGAGAGAAAAGGTGTTGCTGAGATTTCCGGAAACGATCTTGTAAGCCAGCGTCTCGGCGGCGCTGGTGTCTGCAGTGAGTGTCGTGATGACCGTGCCATTGGCACTGGTGATGGGCAGGGCGACGGTTCGATTGGCGAAAATCGGGGGGTACTCCAGGTCGAT
>Ga0210409_10004551_pt1 | contig 14892 bp, 13 predicted proteins | sample IncBWH17MmetaG_FD_161649 | JGI IMG/M metagenome (GOLD analysis project Ga0210409, IMG submission 161649) | Forest soil microbial communities from Barre Woods Harvard Forest LTER site, Petersham, Massachusetts, United States - Inc-BW-H-17-M | ecosystem: Environmental > Terrestrial > Soil >... | reverse complement strand
AGCCACCGGCGTCGTCCACGTGGACTCGATGTGGTCCGTCAACTCCAGCGTCGCGCTGCCCAGAACCCGGTCGCCGGCCACCGCCACCAGGACGGTGGTGCGCGGCGCGCGTCCCGCGATGTCGGCGATGCGGTTGAGGTATTCGGCCCACTCGGGCGACGCGGACTCGGCGAACTCGACATACGCCAGCCTGGTCACCGCCCCGGCGATCTCGTACTCGTCGGGGCGAACTTCGCGCACTTCAGGAATGTCCGGCACACACCGACGATACGGCGACAGGCTGCTGTCGCGAGGGGGCCGCACTCTATCGCCCATGAGCGCATTCATCGCCACCGGGTATCGGGAGGTTCGGGCCGTGCAGGAGGAGGACTCCTATCTGGCGCGGGCATGCCGGCTGGTCGCCGACAACGCCGAGCTGTTCCGGGCGTCGGTGGCGCCGGCTCCGCGCCTGGTACGGGTGCTCCCGAGACCCACGTCGCCGCCGGTCAAGCCGGCACGGCCACGCAGCCGGCAGCTCAAACTCCCCATCCCCACTACCATGCGGCGCTGATGCGCAAGCTCAGCGACGGGCGCGTGATCCTCACCGCAACCGACCTCTCGAACTTCCTCGCATGCGATCACCTGACGCAGCTCAGCCTGCGGGCGGCGCTCGGCGAGGACCTACCTCGCAGCGAGTCGGAGATGACCACCTTGCTGAGCGAGGCTGGTGCGCGGCACGAGGACGATACCCTCAACCGGCTCGTGCAGACCGGTTGCACCATCAAGCAGTTCGCCGGCGACGCCTCGCGAACCGCAGGCACCGCGGAGGAACTCGCCCGCGCGGCGGCGGACACGCTGGACGCGATGCGCGAGGGATGGGATGTCATCTATCAGCCGACCTTCTTTGACGGTGAATGGGTCGGGCGCGCCGACTTCCTCTTCAAGGTCAAAACGCCAAGCACGCTCGGTGGGCATTCATACGAGGTTGCTGACGCCAAGCTCGCACGGCACGTGCGCGCCGAGGCACTGCTGCAGTTGAGCGAGTACTCGTTTCAGGTCGCGCGGCTGCAAGGCCGTGCACCCGAGCGCATGCGCGTCCTGCTCGGCGACGGTTCGGACAGAGCGCACCTGGTCGGTGATTTCGCTGCGTACCACATGAGCGTGCGCAAGCAGCTCCTGGAGGCGGTGCATGGTGCGCCGACGTATCCCCTGAAGGTTGCGCATTGCAAGGTATGCGTCTACGCCGACCTCTGCGAGTCGAAGCGTCGCGGCGATGATCATCTTTCGCTGGTGGCCCGCATGCGCAATGACCAGATCCACAAGCTGGAGAGCGTTCGCGTAGCCACCCTCACGGAGCTCGCCGGGCTGCCGAAGGACGTCGACGTGCCGCGGTTGGCCGCGACCACGCTGGAGAGCCTTCGCCTGCAGGCGTCCCTCCAGCTGCGCGGGCGCGAGGCCCCGGGGAGCGCGCCCCTGGTGGAGCTGTTGCACGAGGACACGCCTGGGTTCGGGCTGGCCGCGTTGCCCGCACCGTCACCTGGCGACGTCTTTTTCGACATGGAGGGCGACCCCCTGGCGCGAGACCAGCCGCTCGAGTACCTGTTCGGTGCCGTCACCGTCGAAGCCGGTGCGAGCCGGTACCACTCATGGCTGGGACATGACGCGCGCGAGGAGAAAGCCGCTTTCGAGGGCTTCATGGACTGGCTCATGGCACGGCTCGCGCAGCATCCCGATTTGCACGTCTATCACTACGCGGCTTACGAGCGCAGCGCGCTGCTCAACCTGATGGGGCGGCACGCGACGCGCGAGTCGGAGGTGGACCAGCTTCTGCGCCGAGGCGTGCTGGTGGATCTCTACCGCGTCGTGCGTCAGGGGGTGCGGCTCTCGACCGAGTCCTACGGCCTCAAGGAGGTCGAGCGTTTGTACCTCGCGCCACGCGGCGAAAGCATCGCGGATGCCCAGGGAAGCGTGGTTGCGTACGAGAAGTGGTTGAGCAGCGGGCTCACGGCCGAGACGCGCGACCAGCGGTTGCTGGACGGCATCATCGAATACAACGAGGTCGATTGCGTCTCCACGTGGCGACTGCGCGACTGGCTCGAGAAGCAGCGGATTCAATGGGAGCACGAGCACACGGCGCCCCTCCCTCGCCCGCTGCCGCCCGAGTCGACGGTGTCTGCAACGCTGGAGGAATCCGTCACCGCCGCGGAGGACATGCGCTCCCGGCTGACGGACTCGATTCCCGACGACCCCGTCGAGCGCACGCGTGAGCAGGCGGCGACCTGGCTACTGGCCCAGCTGCTCGGCTACCACCGGCGGGAAAACAAGGTCGAGTGGTGGCGGTACTTCCGCGAGCTGGAGATGACGCGGGAGGAGCTCGAGGAGGACTCGTACGCGCTGGGGCCCCTGACGCTGCTGGGCCCGGTCGAAACGTCGGAGTCCGCGACGGTGATGCGGTACCAGTTCGCGCCGCAGGAGCACAGGATCCGCGAAGACGCGAAACCGAAAGCGCTGCCCATCCGGGCTGGTGCACGCGGGCCGGATGGAGCGGGGGTCGTGGTCGCAATCGACAACGCAGCCGGAACAATCGATGTGCGGCGCGCGGCTCGAGGCGGAGAGGTCCCGCATCCGCTCTTCCTGATTCCGGAGCCTCCGTGGGGGACGGCAGGCCACGCGCAAGCGCTCCTCGAAGCGGGCGCATGGGTGGAGGCGCACGGCATCGACGCAGCAGGCGAGCACCGCGCGTGCCGCGACCTCCTGTTGCGCAACCCGCCGCGCATGCGCACAGCGACATCGGGTGCTTTGCGCCGCGCCGACGAGTCGGCCGAACAGGCTGCGGTCAGGGTGGTGCGTGACCTTGACGGCGGCTGCCTCGCCATCCAGGGCCCGCCGGGAGCCGGCAAGACGTACACCGCGGCGCGCATCGCGCTCGAACTCGCGCGTCATGGTCGCCGCGTGGCAGTGACGGCCACGGCTCACAAGGCGATCGCGAACCTGCTCGACGAGGTCAGCCGCGCCGCACGCGACGCGAATCATCCGCTGCGTCTCATGCAGCTGGTGAGAACCAGGGACCGCTGCAGCGAGCCCGATGTGGTCATCGCTACGGACAACCAGAAGGTGTTCGCGGCACTCGACGACGATGCCGTCGACATCGTTGGCGCAACGACATGGCTCCTGGTCGCCGACAGCGCGGCAGGGCAGTTCGACACGCTGATAGTCGATGAGGCCGGACAGATGTCGCTCGCCGACGTGGTGGCGGCCAGCCGCTGCGCCCGCAACATCGTGCTCGTGGGCGATCCCCGTCAGCTCGCGCAGGTGGTGCAGGGCACCCATCCCACCGGTGCCGGTGTGTCGGGCTTGGAGCACCTCCTCGGTGAGGACATCACGATCCCACCGGATCGGGGCATCTTCCTCGACCGCACATGGCGCATGGCTCCGGCGGTGTGTAGCTTCGTGTCGACCTCTTTCTACCAAGGGCGTCTCGAGCCCGAGCCGGCAAATGCGCACCAGGCCATCCTCGCGGAGGGCGTCGAGCACGCCGGCCTCCGCCTAGCGGAGGTCGCGCACGAGTCGGACCGCACGTACTCCGTGGCCGAGGCGGCGCGCGTGGCCGAGATCGTCGCCAATCTGCAGCGGTGGAGGTGGCGCGACCGCACCGGGCAGGTGCGTCCGATCCATCTCGACGACATCCTCGTCGTTGCCCCCTACAACGCGCACGTGGCGTGCTTGGAGCAAGCCCTCCCCGAGGGGGCTCGCGTCGGAACTGTGGACAAGTTCCAGGGACAGGAGGCGCCGGTGAGCATCTTTTCGATGGCCACGTCGAGCACGGAGGACCTGCCTCGCAACCTCGAGTTCCTGTACAGCATGAACCGGCTCAACGTGGCGGTCTCGCGCGCGCGCTGCCTCTCGGTGCTCGTGTGCTCGCCGCAGCTCTTGCGCGCGCGCTGTCACACACCCGAGCAGATGCGCTTGGTCAACGCCCTCTGTCGCTACCAGCAGATGGCCCAGCCGTGGGATCCCGGCGCGACACCGGTCGCCGCGCCGCCCGCCCAGCAACTCCCGCTTCTCATGGCCACTATGCTGCCCGCATGACAGATCAGCAGGTGAAACCGCAGCTGCGCCATACAGTGGAGGCCGCTCGAGACAAGGAGCGCGTCCTGGCCGAACTCTGCGACGACACGCCGGCGGGAGTCGATGGACGGTGGACGGCGAAGGACCACGTCGCGCATCTGAGTTCGTGGCGCGAGCACGCGGCGCGCGTCCTCGACGCGGCGGTGCACGGTGAAGACCTCGCCGAGGACTTCGAGATCGACACGGAGAACGCGCGCACATACGCCACGTATCGCGATAGCTCGCCGCATGACGTGCTGGCGGCCGCGAGCGCTTCGTATGACCAACTGCTTGCCGCCATCGACGCGACCACGGAAACGGTGCTGCAGCGCAAGCGGAAGGGCCGGCCGGGCTCCGTGTGGATGGTCGTGCCCGGCAACGGACATGCGCATGTCGGTCAGCACGTGAGCCAGTGGCAGCTGGAACAGGGTGACGAGAACGCCGCGGTGCAGACAGCGCTATGGGTTCACGGGCTGGATCTGCTGTTCACCGACTCGCACAGTCAGGCGGTGGCCGACTACAACCTCGCGTGCTTCTATGCGCGCGCCGGTCGCGCCGAAGACGCGATTCCGCTCCTGCGCGCCAGTCTCGAAAAGGGCGACGCGAGCCTCACCGAGTGGGCGCGCGAAGACACCGCCTCACGGGAATCCGCGACCGTCCAGAGGTGATCGCGCTGCTTGGCGCGTAACCAACGCGGATCAACCCGTCGGCGTCGGTCAGCGCTGCAGCTCATCCACGAAGAGGGTCTGCATCGCACGACCGATGGGCCCACGCGAGTCGTACAACGCGCTCTCGGCAATGCCCACACCGTGACGGCTGACGTGCGTGGCCGCGTCGAGGCAGATCCATTCGCCCTCCGGCTGGCGATACAGGTACGCGGCGAGGTCGGTGTTGATGTACAGGAACCGTCCCCACTCCAGCGCGGAGCCCACGCCGTTGCCGAAGTCCGCGGCAGCGAGCACACGCATGAGCGGTGACGGTTCCTCGTCCTCGACGACCGGGCGGCGCAGGCGGATCCACACCGTCGACGGTCCCGTCTCCCAAAAGGAACCGCTGACGAATCGCAGCTCAACCCCGGTTCGGTGGAACGCGGGTTCGTCGCTCTCGGGCTCGAGCGACGCGCCCACCTCGGGCCCGTTGAACGGCAACCCCCACTCTTCAGGGATGCCGTCTCCCAGATCGGTGTGACGGATCCGCCAGGCGCGGGCACGGCAGAGCTCGTCGTCGCCGGCATGCAGCGATCCGCTCACCAGCTGCACGCGGCGTCCAGGGCGTTCGATGCGCGCGCTTACGGTGAGCGGCGTCAGTGGGACGGGCCGGAGGATCTCGATCGTGAACCGAGCGATCGCCATGGGTGTCTCGGCAGGCAGCGACTCCATCGCGCGGGCAAGCAGCGCGGCAGGCGCGCCGCCGTGCTGCGCGCCGGGCGCCCATGGACCCCGCGTGTGCTCAGACGGTATGAACCGATCGCCATCGCGCGCGTACAGTGCGGCTGCCACGGCGCGTCATGGTGAGGCAAGGATCGATCGGGCCGCCTGATACGCTGCCTTGCGATGGCGACCCGCCACATCACGATTCGCGCTGGCGAGTTCACCTTCGACGCGCTGGCCGCTGGCCCGAGCGACGGTGAGCTCGTACTGCTCCTGCATGGCTTCCCGCAGTCGGCGGAGGAATGGCGGGGCGCGCTGCAGACACTCGGCGACGCCGGCTACCGCGCCGTCGCGCCCAACCAGCGAGGCTATTCGGCGGGTGCGCGTCCGGAGGGCGTGCCCGCATACCGCATGAGCGAGGTGAGCGCCGACGTCCTGGCGATCGCGCGCGAGCTTGGACGCACGCGCTTCCACCTCATCGGGCACGACTGGGGCGGCACCGTCGCGTGGGCGGTGGCCGGGGAGAATCCTTCGGCTGTGGCCTCGCTGACGGTGGTCGCCACGCCCCATACCGCAGCGATGGGGAAGGCGCTGCAGGGAACGAACCAGCGCGCACGGATGGCGTACATCCCGGTGTTGCGCGCGCCCATGGTTGCCGAGACGCTGATGCGCGCCGGTGGCGGCGCGTTGCTCGAGTCGCTGTTGACCATGACCGGGCTCAGCCGAGCCCACGCCAAACGCGACGTCCGCAACATGCTTGCCCTGGGACCGACCGGGCCGCTGAACTGGTACCGCGCTATCGGTGGCGCAACGCGTCCGCAGGCCACGCCGATCGAGGTGCCCACGCTCTACATCTGGGGCGACCGTGACGTTGCGTTCGGACGCGAGGCGGCCGAGGCCACCGAGGAGTACATCACCGGCCCATACCACTTCGTCGAGCTGACCGGCGCATCGCATTGGATTCCCGACGAGCATTGGGACGACGTCCAGGACCTTGTTCTCGAGCACCTGCGTGAGCACCCGGTGGGAAAAACGCGCGCGTTGACGTGAGCCTGATCGAGGTCACGGGTACTGCGCTCCGCGACTCGTGGCGCGACGATTCGATGCCCCCGGTGGAACGCGTGCGCCCGGGACTCTGGTCGATACCGGTCCCCATCCCGAGAAACCCACTGCGCTACGTGATCGTCTACGCGCTGGAACTCGACGACGGCGTCGCGGTCATCGACACCGGCTGGAGCACCGATGAAGCGTGGACCGCGCTCACCGGCGGGCTGCGCACCGCAGGGTTCGCAGTCACCGACGTGCGTGCGGCGCTGATCACACATATCCACCCAGATCACTACGGGCTGGCCGGCCGCCTGCGCGAGGAGTCGGGCGCATGGGTGGCCCTGCATCCGGCTGACGCGGCGCTGCTGCCGGCGCGCTACGGCATCGGCATCGACACGCTGATTGCGGGGATGCGCACCCTCCGCCGAGAGTGCGGGGTGCCGCCGGAGGTGCTCGAGGAGCTCACCGGCGCCTCGATGGGCATTCGCGAGTTCGTCGCGCTGGCCGAGCCCGACGTCCTGCTGGAGGACCGGGCGCGCATCGACCTCCCCGGCTGGGACCTCGTCGCGCTGCACACGCCGGGTCATTCCCCCGGTCACGTCTGCTTCTACGACCGTGAGCGGCGCCTGCTCATCAGCGGAGACCATGTGCTGCCCCGCATCAGCCCCAGCATCACGGTCCACGCGCAGCAGACGGGCAACCCGCTCGCCGACTTCTTGGACGCGCTCATGTCAGTGCGCGGCCTCGGCGTGGACGAGGTGCTGCCCGCGCACGAGTGGCGGTTCCGCGGCCTCGACGCCAGGGTGGACGAGCTTGTCGAGCACCACGAGCGGCGTGCAGAGCAGACGTCGGCGCTGATCCGTGCCGCACCGGGCGCGACCTGCTGGGAGGTGACCCGGCAGCTGACCTGGTCGCGCGACTGGGACGAGATCACGGGGTTCATGCGGCGTGCCGCGGTGGGCGAGACGCTGGCTCACCTCGTGCTCCTCGAGAGCCGCCACCGGGTGCGCCGGGAGGCGTCAGGCGGACCGGTCCGCTGGTACCCGGCCGCCGCGGCCTGACCGCGTGCCCATCACGCACTGAGCCCGAACAGCTCGCGCAGCTGCGTGGCCAGGGCATCGCCGGTCAACGCGCCAAGCCTCACATCGCGGAGGGCGCCGGACGCGTCGTAGAAGGCGGTCACGGGCATGCCGGGGATCGTCGCCAGTGCGTCGCGCAACCCGCTCTGCTGGCTGCCGCCGGTGTCGCGGGCCAGTGGCCAGGCTGTGATGCCCGTCTGCCGGGCAAAGGCGGGCCCGTCGCCGTTCTCCTCGGAATCCACACCCACGAAGGCCACCCTGCCGCCGAGCTGGCGCGAGACGGCGAGGAACTCGGGGAGCTCGCTGCGGCATGGCGTACACCACGAGGCGAAGAAGTCGACGACCAGCGGCTTTCCCCGGAAGTCCGCCAGCGAGACGGTGCCTGAGCCCTGGAGGCGCGACAGCGTCCACGCGGTTGTGCTGGTCGAGGTCGCCGGCTCCGGCGCCGCCGTGGTGCGGGTCACCACGATGACGAGCAGGGCAACGACCCCGGCGACTGCCACTGCCACCGCCGTGCGCAAGCGCGTTCCGCTTGCCCCGGAGGGAGGCATCAGGCTCCGCGGGATCACGGCCGCCCGCGGGCTGGGGGTAGCCAAACGAACGTCGCGGTCGCAGTCGCGGTGAAGCCGCGTAGCCGCCAGGTCACGGAGTTGTTGTGCTCCGGTCGAAGCGATTGCCCGCCTTGATACTCGAGATCAAACAACCATGGTGTGTTGGGGACCGAATTCTTGACCGCGCCGCGCATCCTGATCGCCGACGACGAACCGCGTCTCTTACACATCGTGGCCATGTATCTGACCATGGAGGGCTTCGATGTGAGCTGCGCGCCGGATGGTGACGTCGCTCTGAGCCTCCTCGAGAACGAGACCTTCGACCTGGCGATCCTCGACGTCATGATGCCCGGCTGCGATGGTATCGAGGTGTGCCGCCGGGTCCGCGCTGACGACCGGACCCACGCCCTGCCGGTGCTGGTTTTCACCTCGCTGTCGTCGGACGCGGATGTCGAGCGGGCGCGTCTGGCCGGAGCCAACCACATGGTCACCAAGCCGTTCAGCCTTCCCGGGCTCGGAGCGGTCATCCGCCAGCTCTTCAGCGAAGCCGAGGTGGCCACAGCATGAACACCCCCCTCATGAGAACTTGCCTCTTGCGCGCCTGTGGTGAGTTTGAGACGATTGACGCGGCGCGTTGGTTAGCCTGTGTTAGCCCCTTCATTGAGGGGGATCGAGGGGGTAGAGGAGATGGATATGGAAGGGCCTAGAGCATTGCAGCTGGCCAACGCGCCGATTCGCCTTGATGACCATTGCAACGTGGAAGGCTGCGCCGAGGAGAGCGGCATCCGCTGCAACTACGTGGACTGGCGCGGCAAGCCCTGCCGCACGTCCTGGTGCTTCGCGCACTGGAAGCTGGTCCGAGGCAAGCCATACTGCCGCCGCCATGCGACGGTCATCGAAGCACTCGACGGTGAGAGTGCTGTCGGCGGGCTGCCCGACCTGACCACCCGCGCCGCCTCGCTGGCCGGCTGGATGGGACGGGAGCTGGAAGCCCCGGTGCGCGGTGTGCTCCAGGCGGTCGCTGCCGGAGAGGGCGCGCGCGTGATCAGCGAACCGCTGCGGCCGGCGCTCACCCCGGGAGCGGGACGGCGCTGGCAGCGCGCCTGGACCCTCGCCGACGACTCCGGCGTCCTCAATCGCGTCAGCGTCGAGGTCGAGGAACACGACGACTCAGAGGTGATCGTGCGCGTCGACGGCAAGGTGATCGGACAGGGCATTCCTCCCTGGATCCAGAGCGGTGGCGCCAGCGAGCCCGAGCGTCGGGAGTTTCGCAACGCGATCGCGCGATCCATCGAACTGGTCCTGACCGGCCGGGAGCTCGTCCGGGTCTTCTGACCGGCTAGTCCTCGGGATGGGCGGCCAGCTGGTGGTGCTGCTCCAGGTACTCGCGCACCGCAAGCAGCGCCGCGATGCCGTCACCGACCGCGCTGCCCAGCTGCTTCGTTGAGCCGCGGCGAACGTCGCCGGCGCAGAACACTCCTTGCAGCGACGTCCTGAATCCGCCCTTGTCGTCGACAAAGCCACGCGCGTCGAGGTCCACGCTGCCCCGGAGAAATCCCGTGTTGGGGTCCAGCCCGATGAAGACGAAGGCTGCCTGCGGCGTGAACGTCTGCTCCTCGCCGGTGGAGCGGTCACGCACGACAACCGCCTCCAATTTGCCCTTCCCGCGCAGCTCGACGATCTCCGTGTTGAGGTGCACCACGAAGTGCGGGTCGTTGTTCACCTTGTCCTGCAGTAGCCGGGACGCGGTGAGCTGAGCGTCGCGCTGCACGACCCGGATCCGCTTGGCGAACTTGGTGAGATACATCCCCTCCTCGAGCGCCGAGTTTCCGCCACCGATGACTAGAAGCTCGTCGGCCCCGCGGTAGAAGGGCCCGTCGCACGTGGCGCAGAAGTGCACGCCGGCTCCGATCAGATCGTCCTCGCCGGGTACACCGAGGCGCCGGTACGACGAGCCGGTCGCGATCAGCGCGGCATGCGCCGACACCTCCTGACCGCCGGCGAGATGCAGGCACACATCGCCCGCCTCGAACTTGTCGAGGTCGATCGCAGTGACGCTGACCGCGCTCAGCAGCTCCACGTCATAACGGCGCGCCTGCGCGATGAAACGCTCGGCCAGATCGCCGCCGCCGACGCCCTCTGGAAACCCTGGGTAGTTGTCGATCTTCTCCGTCACGCCGGCCTGCCCGCCCAGCCCGCTGCGCTCGACGATGAGGCAGTCGATGCCTTCGCGTGCGGCATAGATGGCGGCGGACAACCCAGCCGGGCCCCCGCCCACGATGACGAGGTCGTACGAGCGCCGCTTGGCTTCGAGGTGAAGCCCGAGCTTGCGCGCCAGATCTTCGTTGGTGGGTTCGAGCAGGTGGCTCCCGTCGCCGAAGACGATGGTCGGGATCGTGCGGCCGCCGCCCTGCAACTCCTCGACGATTCGCATGCCGGCGGCGCTCTCATCGATGTCGACCCACTCGTACGGCACGCGCTGCTCTGCGAGAAATCGCTTGGCGCGCTTGCAGTCAGGACACCAGGGGGCGCCGTACACGGTGATGTCAGCCACGCGGTTTCCTCACGATTCAGCGCAGGGCGTCGAGGATGTCGGACACGCCGTTGAGCTCGCCCAGAAAGCGCTTGACGATGTTGCCGTGCTGATCGATGACGATCGTCGTCGGTGGCGCGGACACGTCGTATGCCGCGGCAATCTGCTCGTCCCCGTCGTTGATGCTTCTGTAGGCGACCGCGTAATCGTGGTCGTACGCGATAGCGGCGGCGTTGTCGTCGCGCATGTCGACCCCCAGGAAGATGACTCCCCGCGCGGCGTACTTCGAGTAGAGCTTGTTGAGTTCGGGCTGTTCGGCGCGGCAGGGACCGCACCACGATCCCCAGAAGTCGAGCACCACGGCGTGGCCGCGCACCGACGCCCAGGAAAACGGCGCGCCTGTAATGGTCGCCGCGTTGATGGAGGGCGCAAGGCTGGGGCCGCCCGGCGACGTGTACGGACCCTGGGCGAGGCCCTGCTGCAGGCCGCAGGACGCAAGGGCTGCGACGGTCGCCAGCGCCACCGCGGCGCGCGCCGCTCTGTGCACAACCACGGCCCCATCCTAGAGCGCGGTCAGGGGCGAGGCGTCTCGGCAACGACGCGGTAACGGTCGAGAGCCATCCGTGTCGGAGCGGCGAGACGCACCGATAATCGCGTCATGGTGGCCGCCCGAAACGATCGGAACACGCCGGCAGGGGCCGTCCTCACACCCGCGACCGACCCCGCGGTGTCTCGACTTGATCGCCACGTTCGCGAGTTGCAGCGGTTGCTCGACGAGGAGCGCCAGCGCGTCCAACGGCTCACCGAGCTCAATGAGTCGAAGAGCCACTTCCTCAGCCTCGCGTCGCACGAGCTCCGCGGTCCGCTGACCGTGCTCACCGGTCACCTGTCACTTCTGGAGAGCGGCGCGTTCGGCCCGGTTCCCGAGAGCTTCATCAGCCTTCTGCCGTTGCTCAACATCCGCCTCGCGGAGATGGAATCGTTCATCAACGCGATGCTCGAAGCGTCGCAGCTCGAGGACCATACCCTCCATCTGCTGCGGGCGCCTGTGGACGTCCAGGACATCGTGGCTGAGGCTCTGCAGCGCAACGAGCTCTTCCTGCAGCCCGAGCAGCACATCTCGCTGCTCGCCCCGGAAACCGCGATCGTGGTGAACGTCGACCGCGCGCGCATGGTCCACGCGGTCGGCAACCTGGTGCACAACGCGATCAAGCACTCGGTCCGCCACACCGACGTGCGCGTGGCAATCACCGCGATGGACACCAGCGTGTCTGTCAGCGTGAGCGACGACGGCATCGGCATCGCGGGTCCCGACCTGCCCATCCTGTTCACGCGCTTCGGGCGCGTCCGCACCGACCCGGCTGTCGGCCACATCTCCGGCACCGGCCTGGGGCTCTACCTGGCGCGCGAACTGACACGGGCCCACGACGGCGACATCACGGTCGTGTCGGAGCCTGGGTCCGGCTCGACATTCACGTTGACTTTGCCCCGCACGGCCTGAAGCACGACGGGCGTGGTCTGCGCGGCGTAGGCAGTCTCCTTCGGGATACGCCGTCGGGCCCCCGCTGGGGCCCGCGGCCCGCGTGTCGTCCGGAGGCGCATCGGCTGTCTTCTTCGGGAGTCGCGGTCGGAACCCCGCTGGGGTCCCGCCGCTCGCCCTCGCCTCGCCCTGCGCTCCGACTACGGGCGGGCTCGGCTGCGAGACGCTCCCTGCGAAGACAGCCAACGCCCTCTCAGACCAAACGCGGTGCGTTCATGGCGTGAAGGCGACGTCCTCGAGAATCTCGCGACCGAGGGTCACATCTCCTTCGATGACAACTCTGTCGCGGGCGGTCGGGTCGTCCGCGCGGCCGCAGCCGAGAACCGTGAGCGTGTTCAGGTCGAGGCGCAGCGTGACCGTTGCGTCGGACGATTCGTCGCTCACGCGGGCCTTGTGGCCGGTGAACTGGATCCAGCGCTGGGCCGCGCCCGGGCCGGTGATGTCCAGGAGGACGACGGTCCCCTCCGGCACGTCGATGCGCTGGGCTGCACGGCCGCCGACACCGCGAGCGAGCAGCTCGCGCGAGTGCAGTCCGGCAGGGCCGTCGAAGCCGCCGGGCTTGCCCACGGCGCGACGGATGTCCTGCTCGTGTGACCATAGGTCGAAGACGCGGGTGGTCAAGTTGCTGCGCAGCTTGGTGATGCCGAAGATTCCGATGGCGTCGGTTTCAAGCTGGTCGTCCTGCACGGCGTCCAGCTCCTGCAATCTGATCCCAGCGACGTCGCGATATTCGGCGAGCAGATCGGCTAGCGGCCAGGGACGCCGATAGTCGACGCCGATTTCCGTCACCTCGGCCAGTCCTGGGCGCACGTGGGCGAGGCTGCCAGAGACCGTATGGGCCGGCTGCTCCCTGCCGATGAGGAACGACTCGACCGCAGAGACATGGGCGACGATGTCGCGCACCGTCCAGCCGGGGCAGCCGGTCGGGTGATCCCACGAGTCGGAGTCGAGAGGCGCGACCAGCGTCTCGATCTCGCCCAGCGTCTCCCTGTATCCGGCGCGGAATGCGTCCGCCGTGCGCATCAGAGCGTCGGGCATAACCCGCCGAGGGTATCGCGTTGCCGACAATCGCCGAAGCTATGAGCGCGCGATTCACGGCCGAGAACTCCGCCGGCTTCACCGCGCCGGCTGGCATGACTGCGGTGCCGGTGGTGCTCGCGCCGCTGTCGGGCCGCTTGCACGTGCTGCTCGTGCAGCGAAGCGAAGAACCCTTCGCGGGTACGTGGGTGCTGCCCGGCGGCTTCATGAGCCCGGGCGAGCGGCCCGAGGAGACGGCCCAACGCAAGCTCACAGAGAAGACTGGGGTTGGCGCCGTCTACCTGGAGCAGCTGCAGTCGTACGCGGACCCGGCGCGGGATCCGCGCGGATGGATTCCCATCGTCGCGTACCTGGCGCTGATCGATGCAGCGGTGTTGCGCGCGGACGAGCGCGGCGCGCGCTGGTTTCCAGTGGACGAGCTTCCCCATGTCGGCTTCGACCACGCGGCCATCGTCGGCGACGCGGTCGAGCGGCTGCGCGGCAAGCTCTGGTGGTCCAACATCGCGGTCGGTCTCCTGCCCGAGCGATTCACCATGCCCCAGGCGCGGCGCGTGTTCGAAGCCATCAGCGGCGCGGCGTACGAACCGTCGAATTTCCGGCGCGAGCTGGAGCAATCGGGTCTGGTGCGCGCGACCGGGCGCGTCGCCAAGGGCGGGCCGGGGCGGCCCGCGGCGCTGTACGAGTTTGTCGACCGGCGTCCGGCTTGGAGCCTGCGTCGCTCCCGCACGCCGGCGACGAAGCGGCGCCGATCCTGAGCGGCACGCGCGCTCACGCGAGTCCAAACAGCCGGCCGCGCTAGCGGAACTCTGAGGGAGAGCCTCAACCCCGGCAGCGTAAACTGACCGCCAAGCATCAATCTTGAGGAAGGCACGTCATGGCTCAAGCCGCCAGCACGCGGGAATTTGTGATCCCGCAGATGCCGAATTTCTCGTCGCTCGACGAGGAGCGAACCTACCGCAAGCAGCGCCTCGCCGCAGCCTTGCGACTCTTCGCCCTCTACGGGTTCGACGAGGGTGTGGCCGGCCACATCACGGCGCGCGACCCGGAGTTCGCCGACCGGTTCTGGGTGAATCCGTTCGGCATGTACTTCGGGCACATCAAGACGAGCGACCTCATCTGCGTCAACCACCTGGGTGAGGTCGTCCACGGCGACCGGCCCGTGAACGCCGCGGCATTCACCATCCACTCGCAGGTACACGACATCCGGCCCGACGTCGTCGCCGCAGCGCACGCCCACTCGCCCTCCGGGAAGGCGTGGTCGTCGCTGGGCAGGCCGCTGGACGCGATCACGCAGGATGCATGCGCATTCTTCGAGGACCAGGCGCTGCTCGACGACTACACCGGCGTGGTGGTCGACATCGAGGAAGGCCGGCGCATTGGCCGCACGCTCGGCCAGCACAAGGCGATCATCCTGCGCAACCACGGCCTGCTCACGGTCGGCAAGACCGTTGACGAGGCCGCGTGGTGGTTCATCACCATGGAGCGCTCCTGCCAGGCGCAGCTCGCCGCGGAAGCTGCGGGCACCCCGGTGATCATCGACGAGGACAACGCGATGTCCACGTACAACGTCGTCGGCACGAGCATTGCCGGATGGTTCAGCTTCCAGCCGCTGTACGACCGGATCGTCCGCGCGCAACCCGACCTTCTC
>Ga0210409_10004549_pt1 | contig 14897 bp, 16 predicted proteins | sample IncBWH17MmetaG_FD_161649 | JGI IMG/M metagenome (GOLD analysis project Ga0210409, IMG submission 161649) | Forest soil microbial communities from Barre Woods Harvard Forest LTER site, Petersham, Massachusetts, United States - Inc-BW-H-17-M | ecosystem: Environmental > Terrestrial > Soil >... | reverse complement strand
CAGTCCTGAATCTTTTTTTTCACGCTGGCATCGGCGACAGCCATTGCGGCATGCGCGGCTTCACTCGCGCCATTTACGACCGCATGGATTTACGCAGCACAGGAATGGAATTTGCGTCCGAGTTTGTGATTAAAGCCGCGCAACTCGGCGCGCGCATCACGGAGATTCCCATCACCTTGTGGCCGGACAAGCGCGGCCGTCCGCCCCACCTCCGCAGCTTCCGGGATGGCTGGCGCCACTTGCGATTCATGCTGCTGTATGCGCCGAACTGGCTCTTTCTTCTGCCTGGCGCGTCGCTCGTCGTAATCGGCCTTTTTATTGTGTTTTGGCTGCTGCCCGGACCGCGCAACATTTCGCCGCGCGTTGTACTTGATATTCACACGATGATCTTCGGAGTAATCTTCACGCTTCTCGGCGTGCAAATTCTTTCGATAGGATCGTTTGCAAAAGTTTTCAGTTATGCCGAGCGCTTCGACCGCAACACTGTCTCGCTGAAGCGCGTCCTAAAACGCGTCACGCTCGAAACCGGTTTGCTTCTCGGCGGCGTCGTTTTTCTTGCCGGTTTTGCAGGATGCGCTTGGGTCGCCTGGGAGTGGGCTGCCAGCGGCTTTGGTCCGCTCGCCCAGGTCCGCCAGGTTCTTTTCTGGTCGATGTGGCTGTTCATCGGCGTTCAAATCATTTTTGCTTCTTTTTTTCTGAGCATGCTTGGCATCAGCCGCGGCACGTACATCGGCGACTACGACCTAAAATAAATGCCCTATACCGGGATCGACCACTTCATCGCCAGGCTCCGTTTTCGCGCCGCGTATCCTTATATACGTCCAGGCTCGCGCGTCTGCGATCTCGGCTGCGGTTTGGAAGCCGCTTTCCTGGATTACGCTTCGGACCGTATTGCCACGGGCGTTGGCGTTGACGATCAGGTTGCAGACGGCGTGCAGGGGCGCTGGCAACGTGTGCGCGGCGATCTGCGTTCGCCCTTGCCTCTGCCGGATGGAAACTTCGATCACGTCGTGATGCTTGCCGTGCTCGAGCATCTCACTGAGCCCGAGAAGGTGCTTCGCGAAGCGTACCGAGTTGTCGCGCCTGGCGGTTCGTTGATCATGACGTGGCCATCAGCGATGGTTGATCCAATTTTGAATGTGCTACACAGCCTACGCCTGGTCAGTGATGAAATGGAAAGCGACGAACATCAAAAGCGTATTCCTGTCGAAACGCTGCAACAAATGCTCCAGCGCATCGGCTTTCAGAAATTTATTCATCGCCGCTTCGAATTCGGCCTCAACAATCTGATGGTCGCTTTCCGCTAAGATCGGCCGCGTTGCAGAGATCCAGCAGAAAATCACTGATCCCGCAGTGGAGTGTAGGGTTTTATTTCGGTGTTGTCGACGTCTGGTTCGACGAGCCAGATATGGCGGTCTTTGAAGTAGGAGAAGAGCTTGGCGTTTTGTTCGGGATCGAGCTCGCGAGCCCAGATGATTTTTGAGCCGTCGATGTCGGCGCCGTTGTAGACCCACTCGTCGTGGATGTTGTGATCATCTGAATAGCGCACCACGATCAAGTGCTTTCCGGGAGTATCCATAAGCTGTTTGATCACGGCAACACGGCTCGGATCGCCGGTGCAGGTCCACCAGAGCGGATCGCAGGAGCGGCGCGCGATGCTAACGCACGTGCTCAGCACCAGCAGAACCACGATCGCGCGAGATAACGCGACACCAACGGGGCGTGCCTTCCATTTCATTGTGCGCAAATGGCGCACGGCCTGCGCCAACAGCGCGTAGACGACGCAAGTGACCGGCGCGGCATAGTGTGGCGCCGACCAGATCACTGCAAAAACTCCCCCGAGACACAGGAAAAGTGTGACGACCAGCAGGCGCATCCTTCGGTCTCGGAAAGCATACGGCAAGGCTGGCAGCAGGAAGAGCGCGCCCGGCCAGAAAAATTCAACGCCCATTCGCGCCACTTTTTCCGCCGTGACGTTCCACGCATCTTTCCAGGTGGTTTGATAGTCTTCGCGCTCCCAGCCGTTATAGAAATCCTCGAATTGCTGGTTGTGATAGGTAAGCTCAGGTTTGAGGTGCTCCCACAGAAACAGCGGAGTCGAGTGATATGTGCGGGTGTTTAGAACATGTGGCATGAGCAGCGCATTTCCCGTCAGCCGCCAGTTGTAGTAGCCGATGAATGCCACCGTAAAAACCAGAACGGCGGAGAGCGGCAGGAGGACAATTCGAGTGTGGGCTCCGGCTGCAGTATGAGACTTTGTTTTTCCGATTAGCCACCAGAAGAGCCACAATCCCGCGGGAACACAAAAGAGAAATCCTTCATAAGGCCGGCTATTCGCGAGTATGGCAACACCCAGCCCAAGGAGCAGGGCATTGCTCACACTAGGGCGCCGGAAGATGCGTGCCAGCGCCCCCAAGACAAGCGCTCCGCCGATGCCTGCCACTGCACCGCCCCAGTAGCTGTTCATCCAGTAGCTGGCGATTCCCAAATTCAGCGCAGCAAATACACCGCCTAACAGCGCCCATCTCGCCGGCATCCACGCTTGCAGCATCCAAAGAATCGCGGCACACATGGCGGCGTCACTCAGCAGCACGCCGATCCAAGGATTCCCCAGTAGCTGGCCGATAGCCATCACGAAGCCCTGCGCCGGCGGGTACATCGAGGAGTAGGTCGGAAACCAATTCACGTGAAATGTTTCGAAGCTCATCCACATAGGGTGAGTTGGATTAGCTAGACGTCCATGGGCGAAGGTGTCTGCCATCAGCAGATAGCTAAATTCGTCGTGAATCCCCGGGATGGGCACCGGCAATAGCGGCAAGACCGCGAGGCGGATGGCTGCAACACCAAGAAACATCAAACCAACGGCCAGTTTTTTGCGTTCAGCAAAGAGAGAGAGACCTTGCTCTATTTTCTGAAAGGCGCGGCCGCCGATGGTTGGTTTCCAAAATGCCAGCAGCCCAAAGAGGAGAGTAAGCAGGAGTGCAATTTCGGCCGACGGCCAGAAGTGAGTATCCGATTGGCTTCCAAGTGGATTCATTTAGCGAAAAGGGATTCCGACGCGGATCGCTTCCGAAATGCGCAGACGCGGAACCGTTCCATAATCATCGTGCAGGGATTCTAGCGTATTGAGGCGGCAATCAGCGCTCGATTTCCATCTCGACGTTATCCGAGGGCGCGATTCGGGATGCGCCGCCGGCACGCGATTCCGTGAAATCGGCAAGCTCGAGCCTCAGGTTTCCTGCGTTTGAGGAAAAGGCGAGGCCCGTTTCAAAATCCACAACACCGCTGCGAATGAGCTTGTCAATTTCTCCGTCAAAGTATTGCATTCCCTCGGTGTCGCCATCGCGCATGGCATCGAGCAAGGACTTTCCTTCTGCCTCTCCTTTTTCGACGTAATCCCGCGTGCGCATGGTGGACTTGAGGATTTCAATCGCCGCAATCCTGCCTTTGCCGTCTTTTCGAGGGAGAAGGCGCTGGGAAACGATACAGCGGAACGCCTTTGAAAACCGATTGCGTATGGCTAGCTGATCCGCGAGAGGAAAAGCGCCCACGATACGTTCGATGGTCTTCGCGGCGTCAATGGTGTGCAGGGTAGACATCACGAGGTGGCCAGTCTCCGCCGCCTCCAGAGCGATTTCAATCGTTTCGCGGTCGCGCATCTCGCCAACCAGAATGACCTTGGGGGCCTGGCGAAGAGCGCCGCGCAGAGCGAGAGCAAATGTAGGCGTGTCACTGTGGAGTTCCCGCTGGTGAATGGTGGCCTTCTTGTGTTTGTGCAGAAACTCGATGGGGTCCTCGATGGTCAGGATGTGATAAGCCTTTTCTGTGTTCATCATGTCAATGATCGCGGCAAGCGTCGACGATTTTCCCGAGCCCGTCGGACCGGTCACCAGCACAATGCCGTTCTTCATCTGCACGATCTCTTTCAACTGCGGCGGCAGGTGCAACTCTTCAAATCCCGGAATCGCGTCGGGGATTACGCGCATAACGACCGCGATGCTTCCGCGCTGACGAAAGACATTTACGCGAAACCTGCCCACGCCCGAAACGCCGTAGGACAGGTCGGCCGAGCCATCTCGCTCCAGCTTCCCGATTGCGTGTTCATTTTTGTCCATCAGGTCATCGGCGAGCCACTGGGTATCCTGCGGGGTCAGGCGCTCGATCCCTTTGAAGTTCAACTCGACGAGCTGCCCGCTGAGCTCAATTTGTGGTGCGCGGCCCGGTGAAAAAATCAGATCGCTCACATGCCCACGAGCCTTCAGCATGCCGGCGATAAGCTGCGCCGTGTCAAATTTGCGCTGTACGGGTGATAGCTGTGCCGGTGCCACTTGTGTAGGAGTTCCCATAGTTCCTTAACCAGGTCACCTGAAGAAAGGGGATAGGTCGAGCGAGTGACGACAGCAGCGATTGTAGGCGAAGGATTGGCCGGCGGGGATATAACTCTCAGCAGACGTGCCTAAAAGTTATTGGAAGAGAAGAAAACGACCAACCTTCCAGCACCGCAAGCACAGACGTACCGCGCGGCGCTGTCCAAGACGGCGCGTCTGGCCCGTTCGCGAATGATGCCCACAGCTATTCTTGCGAGACAGCTACACGGAGGTTGATTTGCGATGGATACTATTTTGACGCGCTGTCGATAAAACTGGCGATGTTTGCTTTGAGCTTTGCAAGGTCCTCGTCGCGTAAATACATCATGTGGCCTGCGTCGTAGTACCGTAGGTGGATATTTTTCTGTAGCTTTTCCGGAAGGCCCAGATGCTCCATCGTATATTCCGTGGCGTAGAACGGCGTGGCCAAATCGTACAATCCATTCTCGACTTCGATTTGCAAATGCGGATTGGTGAGCATCGCCTGGATCAGATCGCCTCGACATTCGGTGAACCGGGAAAGCCAAAATTGTCTCCGCTGCGGTGTTTCCAGTCCCAATTGTTGCCGGCTTCGTCGGCGCCGGTGTGGTAGACCTTGTCCTGCCCGAACTTCAGCTCTTCCCGAACGTAGGTGTTCCAGGCCGCGGTGAATGGCCCAGTGATGGAAGTGTCCTGCGGATCGTATTCGGCGTATTCGCCGAGCAGATCGTAGCTAAAGCCGGAGAAGCGGGCATCGAGGCGGCCGGTGGTCAAGCCACGGCTGCGCTGCAACTCTTTCATGAACTGTGGGAGGTTCACGCGCAGGTCGGCTTTGATAAGGTAGTCTTCGCTCAAGCCTGTGTAGCGCGAGAGTTGTTTCGCGACCTCGGATTTCTCGGCGGCGCCGAGCTTCGATCCTTTCACCAGGGCGTTCAGATATCCCGTTTGCGCAAAGTTTCGCGCTTCCTCGAGAAACGCGGGCAGATTGTCCGGGCGGACTTTGAGCATCTTGTGATACCACGCCGTCGCCGCGTAGCTAGGCAAATAAAAGACGTAGGGCATGTCTTCGCCGGGATTGAAGGAAATCGTTCCCAGGTCCAGCACCGAAGAAATCAGGACGATGCCATTGAAGTCCATGCCGTCGCGTGATTGCAGGTAGTTCGATAGCGCCGCTGAACGAAATGTGCCATAGCTTTCGCCAATCAAAAACTTAGGGGAATTCCAGCGATTGTTGCGACTCACATAGGTATTGATGAATTGCGCGAGCGACTTCACGTCCTGGTCCACGCCCCAGAAATCCTTGTCCTGCGCTTTGCCCACGGCGTGGCTGAATCCCGTTCCGACGGGATCGACGAAGACCAAATCCGTTTTGTCGAGAAGGCAATTCGCGTTGTCCACCAGCTTGTATGGCGCGGGTGGTGTCGCGTCGGCGTTCACAGTGACGACGCGTTTTGGCGAGAATGAGCCCATGTGCAGCCACACGGACGCGGAGCCCGGCCCGCCGTTATAGACGAACGCAATCGGGCGCGTGCTCGGATCTTTCACGTCGCTACGCGTGTACGCCGTCGAATAGAGCAGCGCGATGGGCTCGTCCTTTTCATTTTTCAGGAGAATGGTTGCCGCTGTCGCTTTGTAGGGAATCGTTTGCGAGCCGATCTTGATCGAGTGGTCCGTAACGGAAGATTCTTCCTTCGGCGTAGGCGCTGCCGCAGCTGCTGCGTCCGCTGGCTTGTCAGCGGGTTTTGCGTCCTTATCCTGGGCCAGCATGCCGAGAGGCCACGCAGTCAAAAACATTGCCGACGCTAAGAAAAACTTGCAGCACTTCAAAATGCTCATCACGACATTCCCCCATCCGATTGAATTAGCCCACTCGGCAAATCGGAGAATTGTATCTCTTTTGCTGAGGTCTCGCGCTACTTCTTCTCCTGTAAGCGGAACGCGAGGGCCGCAGTTTTCCCCTGTGGATCGAGAGACAGCGCGCTTAAATCCTTCGCAATCCAATCTGCTCCTGCGCTTGAAAGCTCTTCCTCCGTCGAGGTGGTGAGCAATCCGAGTACGCGCGCGCCCGCCGCTTTGCCTGAGCGGACTCCGGAGGCGGCATCTTCCACTACAACGCAATCCGCCGGGTCAATTCCCAGTATCTGGGCGCCTTTCAGATAAGGATCGGGAAAGGGCTTGCCACGTTGGAGATCACTGGCGGTGACGAGATGTCTAGGAACCGGCAATCCTGCTGCGTGCAAACGTACCTCCGCCAGCCGTCGACTGGCGGACGTAACGATGGTCCAGCGCGCTTCCGGAAGGGTTTTCAAGAGCTGCAAGGCTCCAGGGAGCGCCACGACATCCGCGATGTCGTCAATTTCCCGGCGTTCGACTTCGCGATTTTCAGCGTCGTGATCGCCGTGCGGTAGCAATTCGATGATCGTGGCGAGGCTCGGCCTCCCATGCGCCTGGCGCACGACTTCGTCGGGAACCAAGCCGTGTTCTAACGCCCAACTCGTCCACACGCGCGCGACCGCGGGTGTGGAATCCACCAGCACGCCATCCATGTCGAACAATACGGCGCCGCATTGAATCAAGATCATCGTCGAAGTTGCCTATCGTTGACCGGGAGCATCATCCTGAAAGGTTCTTAGACTACTGGAGTCTGTGAAAACAAGGAAGGTTTAGCCTCTATCCTCTCGCACTCGGAACTCTTCCGTCTCAGGTCGTTCCCGCTTCGTCTCTTGCTGGAAAGTTTGCCACACTTGACTTAGTCTAGTAACTTAGTCTACTATGCGAACATGAAAGCGGTGAATACGCACGAAGCAAAGACCCAGTTCTCGCGCCTCCTACGGCGCGTCGCCGCGGGCGAAGAGATCACCATCGCGAATCGCGGTATTCCTGTCGCCCGTTTAGTCCCTGCAGCGGCCACCGGTACTAAGCGCAAGCTTGGAGCGTTTAATGGCCAGATGACGATCCCCGCAGACTTTGACGCTCCGCTGCCAGACGAACTGCTTGCCGCCTTCGAAGGCAAAAGGAAACGGCAGAAAAAGAAAACATGAAACATCTGCTGGATACGAGCATCTTCCTGTGGAGTCTGGGCGCCGAGCAAAAGCTTAACCAAAAAGCGCGAGACCTGCTCTCTTCCAGCGCAGCCGAACTGTATCTATCCGCCGCCAGCTCCTGGGAAATTGCCATCAAGTACGCGCTAGGCACGCTCGCTCTCCCAAAGCCGCCTTCGCAATTCGTCCCCCATGCCATCGGTTTGCTGGCCCTCCGTTCGTTGGACGTAACCCATTTCCATTCGCTGGCGGCCGGCGAACTCCCACAGCATCACCGCGATCCCTTCGACCGCATGCTCATCGCCCAAGCGCGCATGGAAAATATGTTGCTGCTTACGGCGGACCGCACCTTCTTCAAGTACGAAGTGAAGATCATGTTATGTGGGAAGTAGAAGAGCTATTTGTAAGAGTGGATTGGGGTGGGAGACGGGGATTGAACCCGCGACATTCGGTGCCACAGACCGACGCTCTACCAGCTGAGCTACTCCCACCACCGTTCGATTTACCTAGTTTACGCTACTTTCTCGCGATGGAAAAGCGGCTCAGAACAGCTTCCCGCGTGCGCGGCTTCTCGATCAATTTGCGAAGAAAACAGCCGGGCGCCTCGCCGTCGCTTTCCGTGAACCTAAGCATCCGTGCCGAGCATCCAACTTTCATTGCGGGCATTGCAAGAAGCAGCCCCAAACGCTTACAGTACGCTAAGCAAAACTCAGCCCAGGCCTGAGGACCCGCCGTCCGTATCTGTTCTCCGTGGCTGCTGGGAGTGGCCTTCCGCAAGCATCTGGAACCGCCGGCGCTTTTGGGCCTCTTCGAAGAGCGTTGCAAGTGGGCCTGGCTTTTCATGACACGTAAGAAGCGGCTGAAGTTTTTGTGGCGTTTTGTTGAGCGAAAATCAGGGCGTGACAGGCGTTTGCCCTGCAGTCGAATCAAAACGGGGGAGAAATTGAGTTTCACATGAAGATCCTCCATCCAGCGCGGCGAAGCAAGGCCAGAGAGCGCAACGGCGACTTGAGCCGCGGCTTGTTGCTGAGGCTGGAGTTGCCCAGCGATCCCAGCTTGCTGTGTGCGGTACGCGGAGCCGTGGAACGCCTGACGGAATCGTTCGGATTTTCCGCGCCGGATTGTCGCGCAGTCACTCGTGCTGTTGACGAAGCGCTGACGAATATTATCCGGCATTCGTACAACGGACGGCCCGACCAGCCGATTGAGATGTTCTTCCGCTCCGTCCACCGGCAGGCCACTCCGAACGCGTCCGAGGGACTCGAGATCCTGCTGTGTGATCGCGGACCCTCCATAAAGAATGCGCAACTGTGCATGCGAGCACTCGAAGAAGTAAAGCCAGGCGGACTCGGGCTGCATTTTATTCAGCAAAGCATGGACGTCGTCGAATACAAGCGCGCGAAAGGGACCAACCGCCTCCGCTTGGTCAAGTACGTGCGCGCCGCGAAGCAGGACTCGAACTCGTAACAGCTTGAAGGAGAATACACTGTGCAGATTTCCAGCCGGCAACTCGATAAGACAACGATTTTCGACGTGTCGGGAGACATTGACCTGGCGAACTCGCCCGCCGTTCGAAAGGCGCTTTTGAAGGAAGTGCGAGACAATCGCACGCCTCGCGTGGTGATGAACCTGAGCAAGGTGCGCTACATCGACAGCTCCGGCGTAGCTTCTTTGGTGGAGGGTCTCAAGGCGTCCCGCGACGTCGGCTCGCGCTTCATCTTGTTTGGATTAAGCACCTCTGCGCGGGAAGTTTTGCAGCTCTCGCGCTTGCTGAAGATCTTTGAAGTCTACGATAACGAAGAACAGGCGCTGGCGGGCTAGCAGGTTTATCTCAGGGCGGCGGATTTTACTGAGTTTCATTGAATTGCGTTACCAGGGAATGAGTTACACAGACTAGTATGCAATTCGTGTCACAAATCGGCGGCAGCGTAATGAACAGCCTTGCCTACGTCGGTTCACTCGCCTCACTCGGCGGCCAGGCGGCTTACTACACTTTTGTAGCGCCGTTCCAGGGCAAGCCGCTACGGTTGCAGCGCGCCGTCTCCCAGGCTATGGACGTAGGCGTCCGGGCTTTGCCGATTCTCTCTCTGATTACCTTTTTTATTGGGTTGATTCTCGCGCTCCAGGCTGCGTATGAGCTGCGGCGATTTGGCGCGATAAGCTATGTCGCCACGGCCGTGGCGATTTCGATGTCGCGCGAACTTGGCCCGCTCATCACGGCCATCGTGGTGATCGGTCGCTCGGGTTCGGCGTTCGCCGCCGAAATCGGCACCATGAAGGTCACGGAAGAAATCGATGCGCTGGAAACGATGGCCATCAGTCCAATCCGTTTCCTGGTCACGCCGAAATTTCTGGCCATGATTCTGATGCTGCCTTGCCTTACGATCTGGGCCAACGCGATGGGCATTCTCGGCGGTTCGCTTTTCGGAGTAGCTCAGGCCGATTTCACGTTTGCCCGTTATATTCAAGCCTCTCTTGATTCGCTCCTTCTGCGTGACATCATGACCGGCCTCGTGAAAAGCGTAATGTTTGGTATAACCATCACCGCCGTTGGATGTCAGGAAGGGTTGGACACGGGCGCTGGCGCTGAACAAGTCGGCCGTTCCACTACGCGGGCTGTCGTGGTTTCGATCTTTCTTGTTGTGCTTGTGGATCTCGTTTTTACGACCCTGTTCTTTTTTATCAGTGGCAGTTAGGAAAGAGCGACTTTGGCAACGGAACTAGAAAATACGGATTCGCTCGATTCAGAAGTGATGCTCTCTCTGCGCGACGTGCGCGTGAGTTATGGCGAGGTCGAGATTCTGCACGGCATCACTTTTGACGTGAAACGCGGGGAGACGCTGGTAATACTAGGAGGTTCCGGTTCCGGAAAGAGTACTCTTTTGCGGACGCTCGTCGGCCTGGAAAAAGCGAGCTCCGGTGAAATCTGGATCAAAGGCAAAAACATTGCGGCAATTCCCGACTCAGAGATGGACGAAATTCGCAAAAAGATTGGCATGTCGTTTCAGGGCGGCGCCTTGTTTGGTTCCATGACCGTCGGCGAAAACGTAGCGTTACCGCTGCGCGAGCACACCAAGCTCGAAGACTCCACGATTGAAATCATGCTGCGGCTAAAGCTGGAGCAGGTAGGACTCGCCGGCTTCGAATATTACATGCCGTCGCAACTGAGCGGTGGTATGAAGAAGCGCGCGGCTGTTGCTCGCGCTCTGGCGATGGACCCGGAGATTCTTTTTTTCGATGAGCCGTCGGCAGGATTGGATCCGATTATCGCCGCCGGCATCGATCAACTAATTCTGGAATTGAAGCAAGCATTCCGCATGACTATCATCGTGGTCACTCACGAATTGGCCAGCGCCTATTTGATTGCCGATCGCATGGTGCTCATCGATAAAGGCCACGTCGTAGCCATAGGCACGACCGCGGAAATGCGTGCGAGCACGCAGCCGCGCGTGCGGCAATTTCTGGACCGTGTTCCCGAACCGGAAGTAGCCCGCGAAATGGATTATCTGCAAATGCTCACGCAAGACCGCCGCTTGTGACGAGCATCAGCAGGGGAAAGAGGACGTGATGGCAGGGAAGCGCGACCAGGTTTTCGTGGGACTCTTCGTTATAGCTGCCGCAGCGGTGCTCATTGGCATGGTCTTCGCCATCTCGGGTGTCTTTGGCCGTAGCGCGAAGACGTATCATGCTTACTTTCCGTTCGCTGGCGGGCTTGAGCAGGGCGCGACCGTGCGTTACGCCGGAGGCCCCAAAGTGGGCCGCGTCGAGAAACTTGCCATCGACCCAAAAAATCCTTCGCAAATCGACGTGGTATTCAGCGTGCAAACCGATTTGCCCGTCAAGACAGACAGCCACACTAAGATCATGAGCATGAGTCCCCTGGGAGACAATCATCTGGAGATTTTTCCAGGCGGAGCGCAAACCGCTCTCGCTCCGCCTGGCGCTTTGTTGCAATCGGATCCTTACGTCGATTTCAACGCGCTCACCGCTCAAATCAATGACCTCGCGCCGCAAGCCAAGCAGCTCATCCAATCGCTTAACGAGCGTGCCACGGAGCTGAAAGTAACGGTAGAGCGCGTCAATGACCTGCTGAACGCCGAGAATCGCGCAAATCTTTCCGCCACTCTGGCGGACACTCGCGGCATGATTGAAGAAAACCGCCCTGAAATAAAGTCCACTATTCAGCACTTTAATGCTGCGAGCAAGAAAATCGAACCGCTTCTTCAGGATTTGCACAAGACTTCGGAAGAAGCCAATAAAGCCCTCGACCACATAGACGAGATGCTCGGAGAAAATCGCGCCGACGTTCGCCAGGCCGTCATTGAGCTTCGCAAGTCGCTGACGACCCTTACCGATATTACCCGGCAGGTGAATCAGACGCTCGACGTCAACTCCGAGAATATCGACGAACTCCTCGATAATTTCCGCCGCGTCTCCCAGAATCTCAAGGAGTTCACGGAAACCATCAAGAAGCGTCCCTACACTCTCATTCGCGCCACTAATCCACCCGATCACAAACCTGGTGAGCACAAATGAAGCGAGGAAATAAGCAACTCATGACGAGAACCAATGAACCGTCCACCCAACTGCCTCGGGTCGGCCGCCAACTTTCGATTCTTCGAACGACAATGACGGCGAAAATCAAGCTCTCAATACTTGTACTGGGCGTGGGTTTGGCAGCGGGATGTGGCGCCGCCCGGCCGAGCAAATACTATCAGCTCACGGTTCCCGGCGACCTGGCGCCCGCCGCAAACCCCAATCCTGTTCCCATCACGCTGCTGATTGGACGCCTCACGGGTCCAGCCCTCTATCGCGCGGACCAAATCGTTTACAGTTCCGGCGGCGAGAGCATGGGGACTTACGAGTATCAACGTTGGTCGGAGCCTCCCACGGAGATGATCGCGGAAGTTATTCTTCGGCAGTTCCGCGCCTCCGGCCATTATCGCGGCGTCTATACGCTGCGAAGCGACATTCGCGGAGAGTTTCTCTTGCACGGGCGGCTCTATGACTTCAAGGAAGTCTCCGGAGCCCCCATCGTCGGCCGGGTCACCATGGAGCTGGAGCTACGCAACATCAAGACAGGCACTTCGGTTTGGACACATTTTTATACGCACGATGAACCCGCCAGCGGAAAAGATGTTGGCGCGGTTGTTGCGGCCCTCGACAAAAACGTCCAGCAAGCCGTAGCCGAATTCCGGTCCAGCCTCGATCAGTACTTTGCGGAGCATCCGCCCGCGCAGCCCGCGCCGTAACCCGAGCCTTCTTGCAAATCCCGTAGGGGCACGGCACGCCGTGCCCGTCTTAATTCATTTTTGATGGTTTGCGCCGGCGTCCTCAGCCCAAGCGCCGCAAAGTCAGCAAGGTCACGTCGTCCTCAAGCTCCGAACTTCCTCTGTGAAGCTGCACGCCTTCCAGCAAAGCCGCGGAAAAGTCAGGAAGCCGGACGGGCCCTTGCATCTTTGCCAAAGTCGATTCCGCCAACTGCAGAAATCCCTGTGGCGTCAGCTGCTCGCCACCAGGTGACTGCACTTCGGTCGCGCCATCCGAAAATGCCAAAATCATGTCCCCCGGCTGAAGCCGAACGCTCTGCTCGCTATACATTTCTCCCGTGACGAAGCCGAGCGGTAAATTTTCCATCCCCTCTCCCAACTCATAAAACTTGTTCTCTCGCGCCCGCCACAGCAGCATCCGCGGATGAGCCGCATACGCAAAATTAAACTCTCCCGTCCCGCCATCAAATGTCCCGGTCACCACGGTTGTCAGCCGTAGCGGGCCTTTCGATTTCTCCGCGTCCAAAGTGAACTCGTCATTCAAAGAAGCCAGTAACCCCGCCGTATCTCGAACATCCTGAAATTTGTGCAGCAAGTGATGGACGTGCCGCGCCACTCCGCTGGCCACATATCCATGCCCCACACAATCCGCCAGCACCACCCGCGCAATATTGTCGCTGCAAGAAAACACCGCAGAAAGGTCTCCGCCTCTATCCGCCCCTGACGGTATGGCGATGACGTCCGCTTCCAACCCAGCCAACTCCAGCGTACGATGCGCCCTCTCGTTTCCCGCCCACAATTCCATGCAGCCAAACGGCCGCGCAGCCGACGTCGTACACACAAAAGCATCCGGTTCAATCTTCTTAAACTTCATAAATATTTTGATGCACGCATCTGCCAAATCGCTACGCGCAACCGTCAAGCAATCCCAGCACGATGACACCCTCCAAGCTTACGCGGCCTGTTACCCCCGTCGGAATTCCGCCAAAGGCCTAGACTGGTCAGTTTGCGGTTTTGCGACTAATCGTCCAAATGGAAATGGTTAGATCGACTCTGCCCTCAAAGACAACTTGTCAGCGATAGGGCTCAATCGGAACTCAAGGGATATGTTGGGCGGATTGCTCTGTGTGTTTCCCTTCCTCGCGCATTTTCGGAGTGATCCAGATGAGTTTCGCGCCGCAGCCTTGGATCGTGTCGATGGCGTAGACATCATCCATGTAAAGCGTGTCGGCATCGCCCTCGAAATAGACCGTCCACCCCACGCTGCGCCCCAGGTGTTCAAGCAGTTTCGTGCGCAGGCTGCCCCGCTCAACCTCCTCGCCATTCACGAAGAAGCGGCCACGTGGGCCCACATACACACCAATTGTTTCCTGCCCCGTGCTCTTCCCCCAGGAGACAACTTCGTGGCTTCTCATATTCACGAAAAGTCCGTGGGGAGTCTGCGGGCCAAACATCATGAAGATGATTATCAGAATCCACAGAACGGCTGGACAAAATATTCCCCAATGGGGCAATGCGTGAATGGGAGATAGCGGTGCATGCTTTGTGAGCGGTATGAAATTTCGCAGAGCCATCTCCGGAAACATGCGTGGTGCGGAGGCCGGAGGAAAACTGAGGCGGGCGGTGCGCGCGGTTGCAAGAACGACGAGTGCGAGCCCTGTTCCGCCTAGGAAGATGCAGAAAAGTTGGGCGACGCTAACGGCTTGCCGGTAGCCCCAGGAATCGGTGAAGACACGGAGGCGCGGATGCCTGGGGTTGAGACAGGAAGCAGTGACGGGAATATCCCACTCCAACTGGTATTGGCCCGAGGAAACGCGGAATCCATCGAAGTAGTAGTGCTGCGCGGCGTCTTCAGCGAAGCTTACCCAGGGTTCTCGCGGCTGACCGGGATTTGAACCCAGCTTATAGAGCCACCACTTTGGATCGAGAATCGTCTTATAGTTGCAGCGATTATCCTCATACCAATCGTCGGCGCTATAGTCCAAATCAAGCGAAACGTAATAGGTTTCCTTGAGATTGATTCGGAATGGCGGCGACTGAAGATGGCGAGAGTCGAGGGTGACGGAATAATCCAGAGGCTCAAAGATCCGGGTGTTCAGCCAATAACCTGTGAGGAAAAAGACAGTGAGCGCAAGGAAAAGAAGGCTCAGGCCCAGGCGAAACAGGGTTTTCGGTGGCATTGCCTCTCAGTGTAGTTAGACACCATCGACAAAGCGGTTGTTCCTTAGAGGATGTTCCAT
>Ga0210409_10004548_pt1 | contig 14900 bp, 9 predicted proteins | sample IncBWH17MmetaG_FD_161649 | JGI IMG/M metagenome (GOLD analysis project Ga0210409, IMG submission 161649) | Forest soil microbial communities from Barre Woods Harvard Forest LTER site, Petersham, Massachusetts, United States - Inc-BW-H-17-M | ecosystem: Environmental > Terrestrial > Soil >... | reverse complement strand
TCGAAACCGGGTTGCGCAGGTCGCGCGCACGCCCGATGAATCGCGAACGATCCGTCTCGTACTCGAGTTCGCCGACGGCGTCGCCCTCCACCACCAGAACGTGAGCGACCCAGACCGAAGGCTCGTCATCCGAGCGCTTTCTCCGGGTCGCGAGCAGCACTCCTTCATCCGCGACGAACTCCGTCTCTACAAATAGGTTCGCGAAGGCCGGGTGCGCCACGTCCGCCTCCTGCGTCGTCAGTGAAATCTCTGCATAGGACGTCACCTGAATATCCCGCGCGCGCAATCCTGAGTTGGTGATCGAGATACGGCGGGTTTCCGCATCATCCTCGGACGACACGATTATCTCGAGGGCTGTAATTACCGAGCGGTCGCGTCGAACGATCTCCGCGTGATCCTCGAAAAACGACGCCTCATAGGAGGTCGGCTCGACACCACTCGGTTGATAACCCGCCGACCAGACGCTACCGGTCTGTTCATCCCGCAGGAAAAAGTATGCTCCCCAGCAATCCCTCGTCAGATCCTCGCGCCAGCGGGTGATGGCAATTTCATGCCAGCGGCTGTATCCCGAGCCCGCCGACGTCACCATCACGGCGTAGCGTCCGTTCGAAAGAAGCGCAGTGCGCGGTGTGAGATCGAAAGGTAGGCCAAATTTGCGCATGGCGGGCGGCACGAGTTCGCGCACGTGAGAAGCCGCGGACACTTCCTCGGCGCGCGGACGTGCCACCAGCACGTCGCGCGGCGTGCGCTCCTGCAGCAGGAGTTCGGTGGCTTGTACGATCGGCACGGCGTGAAATCGGCTACACATCACGCCTCCGTGGAGAAGGTTGGCGACTGAGACCACGGACATGCCCTGATGGTGCGCCATGTAAGTTCGCACGATCACCACGCTTTGCCCCTCCGACAGCCGCGAACTCGTGTAGTCCAGCGAGTCGTAGAAACCGTAAACTCCCCGCCCTCCTTGCTCCTCCAGATGCCCCAAATTCTGAAGCGCTGCGGCCGGATCGATCATGGCGGCAAGCGCGGTCGCATACGGCGCGATAACCAAGTCTTCGCTCAGGCCCCGTTTCAGCCCGAGGCCTGGCACGCCGAACGTCGAATATTGGTAGGTAAAATTGATGTCCCGTGCGCCGTAAGCCGATTCCGAAATTCCCCACGGCACGCCGCGCTCGTTTCCATATTCAATCTGCCGGGCCACGACCTGATCGTACGTTTGGCTCAATAAACTGTTGGCTGGAGAACGCATGATCAGCGCAGGCATCAGGTATTCGAACATGGAGCCCGACCATGAAATCAGCGCCGAGCCTTTTCCAACCGGAGTGAGCGGACGGCCCAGCCGAAACCAGTGAGAGGGGGGCGCATCACCCTTCGCAATCGCGATGAAGCTGGCGAGTCGCGCTTCCGAGGCGAGCAGATCGTAGCAGTTCGGATCAAGGTGCCCGTCCGCGGCGCGATATCCGATGGAAAATAGTTTGCGGGTTTCATCGAACAGGAACGTAAAGTCCATCGCCCCGAACATTTCCTCGCACCTCTCCGCGATTGCCAGCAAGCGACGATGCAGTTCTGCAGCCTCCGCCGCGGAATCGCGGATCGCTTCGATCAACATGTTGATGCGCGCAGCTTGCTGCTGGCGTTTTGCGGATCCGTCGCTCGCGTCTCCGCGGAGGGCGTTCAATGCGTCGATAGCGCCCTTGAATCGTGCTGGCGCGTCGGCAAGGTTGCCATCGTTTCGAAAGTATTTTTTGATCCCCGCCCATTCGGTGGCACTCAAAACCGGGTTCGCGCCGGCGAGTGCTCCTCGCTGGGAGCTCAACCGAGTCCAGGGAAAAAAGATTCCGGCGTCTCGCAGTTGGCTTTCGGCGCTGGCCATCGCTGCTGCGGACGAACTGCGGAGCGCGGAACTCGACGCATCGCCCAGCTCCTGCGCAAGAGTTTGAGCGATGTCCGCGACCGTATGGGCGTATTTAGCTACTTCCATAACTTTCGTTGCGGCTCGATCGGCATCTTGCGGTGCGGAACGAACGGATGTGACCAGGAGGTCCACGGCGCTGTTGAGCTGCCTCCGCGGCACTGAATGAATTCGCGGCACGTCCACAACCTCGGCCAGCGCCTCGCGCAACAAACGGATCGCGTCTTCGATTCCGGCAAAAATGTCCGTATCCACGGCCGGTTTCTGGATGAGCTCGCGGCAGCCGCTGGCGAGTGCCAGCAGGTGCCCCGCAAAATTTCCGCTGTCCACGCTGGAAACATACTTTGGATCCATCGGATGAAGATCGCGTGTGTCGTACCAGTTGTAGAGATGGCCGCGGAACTGTTCGAGCCTGCCGATCGTTTGCAGCGTAGCCTCGATGCGCTCAACACAATCCGCCATTCCTATCCACCGGAAATCCCGCGCGGCGAAGGCGGAAAGCAGGTAGAGCCCGATGTTCGTCGGCGAAGTGCGATGGGCGACAACCGGCTTCGGATCTTCTTGAAAATTGTCCGGCGGCAGAAAATGCTCGTCGAGGGTCACGAAAGTCTCGAAGAATCGCCAGGCTCCGCGCGCCACGGCACGCATGGCCTCGGAGTAGCTCGGAGACAGCCGCTCACGTTCCGAATGCCGCAGCGGCAGGCTGATCCAGTAGGCAATTGCCGGCGACGAAACCCACACCGCCACAAACGGGATCGCGGCGAACATCGCTCGATGGCCTTCCAGCGAAACGGCGGCAATCGCTGCCAGTGCCAACGCCACTCCGCCGGCCATGCGCCGGAAAATACCCACCAATTTCAGATCGACCCGGCCGCTCGCTTGCGCAGCGGTCACCCATTTCAGCAGGTGTTTGCGGGTTATCAGCATCCGGATGAGCGTTCGGACAATTGCGTCGGCCATCAGCCAAGCCTGGTAAGCGAGAAACGTCACGGTGAGGGCGGCTTGGGAAATACCAACTGAAAAATCTGATGCGATGCCGCGGAAGTGGCTCCGTTTTGAGATTCCTACCCAGGACGCATTGATTCCGGCCAAGAATGGCATCAGCGTCGGAAGTGCAATCACTGCAACTATCAAGCAAGTCCAAACCCACGGAGACACTTCCGGAATCAGCCACCCGGCGACCAGCGTTAGAAACATGCTGGGCGCCAGGAGCGATCGCCGGAGGTTGTCCAGCATCTTCCAGCGGCCGATGGTCGGAATCTTAAATTTGCGCCCGCCCGGTGGCCCGGCAGTTCCTCCGAGGATCCATGGCAGGAGTTGCCAATCCCCGCGCGCCCAGCGGTAAGTACGCGCGGCGGCAGCTTCGTAATGAGAGGGAAATTCGTCGAAGAACTCAATATCCGTTGCCAGAGCGCTGCGCGCACAAATTCCCTCAAACAGGTCATGGCTCAGCAGAATGTTGTCCGGAATTTTTCCTGCAAGAGCCGTCTCGAACATCTCCAGATCGTAAATTCCCTTACCCGTGTAAGAGCCTTCGTGGAAAAGGTCCTGGTAAACATCGGAGACCGCTGAAGCGTAGGGATCGACTCCGCAGGGGCCCGAAAAAACTTTTTGATAGCGGGAGCCGTCCCGGTCCGTCGGCAACGAGGGCGTGATGCGCGGTTGCACGATTGCGTAGCCGCTTACGACTCGCCCTTCTTCGACGCTGAATGTCGGCCGATTGAGTGGATGGGCCATCGTGCCAACCAGCCGCGCCGCTGCGCCGCGCGGCATGCGGGTGTCTGCGTCCAGCGTGATCACGTAGCGAACGCCGGGGACCGGTTCCGGGGGATTTCCGGCGACGGCGATGAATGTGGTGTTCTGGCTTCCTCGAAGAAGCAAGTTCAATTCATGCAGCTTGCCGCGCTTGCGCTCCCACCCCATCCATTTTTCTTCGGACTGATTCCACACGCGCTTCCGATGATAAAGAAAGAAGAGATTGCCGCTTCCGGCCGCCGGCCCGTGGCGCTTGTTCAACTCGGCGATGCCATGCGCCGCCGCGGCCAGCAGAGCCTCATCGCTGGGCAAGGTTTCCGTTGGCGCGTCGACCCAGTCGGTGAGCAAGGCGAATCGAAGATCCCCGTCGGAATTCGCAAGATAGTGGATTTCCAGCCGCTCGATTTGTTCGCTGACGTCAGCGACGGAGGTCAGCAATGTGGGAACCACGACAATGGTACGCAGATTCTCCGGAATGCTCTTTATCTCCAGCCGCGGCAAGGTACGTGGCCCGAGCAAATCCGTCACCGTTCGGTTGATCAGCGCGATGGCGAGATCGGACGCGGGAATCAACGCCACCACGGCAAGCAGCGCGAGCTGCCAATCCTTCACTCCCAATTCCCAGCAACGCAGCAGCGGAAGTCCCAGAATCGCGAAGGTCAGCAGCGCAATCGTCCCCAGATAGCCCGGCACGGCGGAACGAACGTAGAACCGCATAAACTTGCGCCGCATGGGAACGCGAAAGCCGATATCGCGCTCGAACAAATTGCGCCCGTCGGAAATCAGGTAATAACCCGGATCCGAGAATTTTTCCTGCCCGGATTCGGTCGCCGCGCTCGGAGCGCCTTGCCGGGCGCAGTTCAGCGCGTGCTCGGCAATTTCCAGCTCCGACCGCTTCGAACCGAGGGCCAGTTCTTCAATCGCGTGCCGGTAGGTATCGCGTGTGGCGAAGTCCATTGCGCCGAAATTGCTGCCGCTCCGCAGAGTTTGGTCAACCAGACTCACACTCTCGAAAAATGTCTGCCAGTCGAAGGCAGAAGCCAGGCGCATGCTGGTGATGACGTTGCGTACCGTGACGCTCATGGCCGCCTGCTGTTGGTGTTCGGCGCGTACGATTTCGTCGGCGCTCGTTCCTTGCGCCGCCAGACGATCGTCGAGCCAAACCAGGATCGGCCCGACCTTGGGATCCAGGTCGCGCAGCCGCTGAATCAGCTGTACCGCGAACGCGCGGTCGAGCGGTTTCTTTTCGAATTCGCGAAGCACGGTCGCGGGCGCCACAAGCGCCTGTCCGCCGGCGCCTAGAAGCCGGTCCGCCAGGACGTCTGCTTCATTTCGCGCGTCGCGAGTCAACACAATTCGCGCTGCCAGCCTCCGCAGGTTCTCCACCAGGACAACTCGAAGTGTGATCGCGACGGCCCACAGTTCCCCGATCGAAAGCGGCTGTACGCGCTGATAGGCCGTCACGAAACGGCGCAGCACTTCGGGATCGAAGCTGCTGTCCGTGTGTGCTACGAAGGCCCAGGCGACACCATAAACGCGCGGGTAACCCTTCAAATGTCCAGAGGCGAGTTTGGGCAGTTTCCGGTAGTAACTCGGGGGCAGGTCGTCGCGGATTTCGCGAAGCTGTTCCTCAACGATATAGAAATTGTCGAGCAGCCACTGAGCCGCAGGCGTTATCGTCTCGTCTTGCTGGACGGCGCGAGCGGTTGCCCGGTAGTACTCGAGTAGCGCTCGGCCGTTCTCGGCGACGCCCCCGATGAGCGATTTCCCGGATGCCGGATCGGACGTTACCGTCTGCGCTGCGGCAATGCTGCTCCAGGCGATCGACGCTGAAGAGCTCGCCGGGAATCGGCTCGTCGTGCCCCGCAAAGACGCTTATGGGCGGCGCAACGCTCATTTCCACCTCGTAGTGCTGTTTCTGCAGCCGCGCGCTCAACTGGCGCGCTACATATTTTTGCACGATGCAAGGTTAATTCGTCGGGTAGAAGCAAGGATCCCGGGCAGAGCGGCTGCGGAGCTGGGCGGCACCATCCCATTGTCTCATCCGTTGACGCTTGATCTCGTCCGAAGTGTCCAGATCCGGCTGTCAGCTGGCTCGGCGCAGCCCCGGGGAATCAAAGGAACGCTCGGAAGAATGCGTCACCGATGATGCGGGCTGGAAACCGCTTCCGCGCGATGCCATTGCGGAATCGAGAATTCTTTCCAGATCAAAACGGTGATAGGGATAGCTGATGAAATCAAAAGCGCGGATATTGAGCGCCGCCAGATAGTCCCTGTACTCTTGAGGGCACGTCGGCGCGCAAACGATGATCATCGGAACGTCAGCACGCCGGCGTTTCAGGTGCCTCACGACGTCCCGGTAAGTCCCATCAACCAGCCAGAAACCGCAGAAGCACGCCATCACGTCGTCTTGCGCAAGTGCGGAGCGAACCTCGGCGATCCCGCTCACCCACGTTGTGTTGACCTTAAACCCCTGCAGAAGTTCGCCCGTGATCTTCCGAATCTCCGGATCGACGGTCGCGATCAAAACGGACGGCCTCACGGACCTGGCGGAATTTATGCGCGGCGATTCCGCTCGTACGGGTCTAATTCCGCAAATTTCTGACGGCATCATTAGCGTTACCCTTCCTCCATGACTGGAAAACGGCGCAAGTGCCGATTCTCCAATCCCAAATTCCGAAGTGCAGGAGCATATTGCGCTGTCTGGTTAGGGCGAACAATACAGGCAACTTATTAGGGCCATACGGGATTTACTGTATGCGGTTGTTCCAGGGAAATTCGCGCCATCCGGCCTGACAAACGACTCAAAGGTCGCACGGATACCCGATCAAATAGGTGATTGGAATTTTGAGGCCGGGATTGCGAAATTCGCCCGCCTGCCATTGATATCCGTTGGCGCTCAGCCCGCTCACCAAATCGCGCAACTCGCCCGGCCGGTAGGTTCGCAGGCAGGAAACCACGCCGTCAAACAGCAGGACGAATGGAATCACCGGCAGGAGATACGTGCAAAACAGCCGCGACCAGCGGAACGGCCTGACAAATGGAGTGAGAACGAAGGGAGCTAAAGACCAGAGCACGATGAGCAGCATCGCCGACGCCGTGCGCCGCGTGATTTCAAATATGCCGATTCCCTGCCGTGCGTCCACGGTGTCCTGAATGATCGCGCGCGCTTCGTCCGGCGGGAAATGGTGAAACGACGTAAAGATGGTCCGAAATCCGAGCAATTCGACGGGAACGTTTCTGGCGTCAACTGAATGCTCGTAGAAATTGATCGAGATGGGAGCTCGAGACCGGGCGTTTGTGAATGCGGCGTGGTTCGGATATTTATCCGTCAGCGAGACCTGAACGCCGCCCGTTGCTCCCTTGAGTCTCCGTGAAAGATTCAACCACGGGCCGCCGCCGCCGGAGCACAAATCCACAATCGAGGGGTTTCCCGCGGACGTGAGCGCGCGTTGAAGCAAAGGAACGATGGCAGCGTAGGCCTTCGAGAGATTCAGTGCGTACTGCAGGATGTCGGTGATGTCGTTGCGAAGAAACGCAGGGAACCAGGGTTGTTCGTGGAGCTCGATGAACTGAACACGATTCATGGCAAGCCTCAACCAGTATGAGGCGATTTGCCCGGGGCGTCCACCGCGAGCCGTTCGACTGGATCAAGCGCGATGTTTCCGAGTCCAGAGGGAAATCAGCGAGATGCAAGATTGGTGACCTTCACCTGCGCGGCGCCGGCGGCGCGCAGCCGATTGTCCAGATCGGCCCGCGCCGCATCCGAAGGATCGATCACGCCAATCAGGACCATGCCGTTTGAGATCTCGGGATCGTACAGCGCGGGCCTCCGCCTGGCGAGACGCGCAGTGATCAGCAGGGTGATGATCGTAGTCATCACGGCGCCGAACATGGTCATTTCGTACGTAACGATCGCCGTGGGCCAGGGCGACACGGGCGGCATATTTCCGACGGTGATTGGATAGGCCAGTTGCGTGTAACGGGCGAGCAGGAATCCGCAAATGCCGCCGACCAAGCCGCCGAACGCGGCGAGCCAGGGCATCGCTGTCTTGCGGTCGGCTTCCGTGAAATGGTACCGGTCAAACGGCTCGCTGGACATGATGATGATTTTCTCGGGAGCGATTCCCGCCGCGCGCAATGCGCTCATGCCCTGCTCCGCTGCATCGGGACCTGGGAAGAGACCGTAGATTGAGTTCACGGCGGCCATATCAGTCGGCCCCTTCTTGAGCGACGCGCTCCCATGCGGGAGGGCGATCTGCGGCGAGGTGCTCCGCCGCCTTCAGTTCCCAGATCGAGATAATGGGAACCGTCTTTGCAAACAACATGTAGAGGACGGCCATGGCGGCAAACGTACCGGCGGTGATGGTGATCTCGACCCACGTGGGCCGGTAGCTACCGAAGCTGTACGGCAAATATTTATTCGAAAGCGAAGGCACGATGATTAGAAAGCGCTCGAGCCACATTCCGATGACCACGCCGGAGGATGCAATCACCGTGCCGGTGATGGTCCGCAGTTTCTTGATCGCCAGGATCGGGAACGGCAGCAGGAAATTGCAGAAAACCATGATCCAAAACAGCGGCGAATAGGAACCGGTGAGCGTGGCCCAAAAAACGGGCATCTCCGGGGTCTCGTTGCCATACCAGACCGTCAGCCGCTCGGCAAAGACGAAGTAGAACCAGAGCAGACTCATCACCAGCAGCAGTTTTCCGAGATTCTCAAAGTGCTCGCGGAGCAGATATGCCTCGAGATGGAGGAATTTCCGCAGCAGCGCCATGGCGATAATCAGCGCGGCGATGCCGCTGAATATCGCACCGGCCACAAAGTAGGGCGCGAAGATAGTTGAATGCCACATCGGAACCGGCGCCATGGCGAAATCCCAGGAAACGATACTGTGCACGGAAACCGCTACGGGTATCACCGCAACAGCCATAATCTGCATTGCTGACTCGAGCCGGTGCCATTGCTTTGAAGTGCCGCGCCAGCCCAGGGCGGCGACCGAGTAGATTTTCTTGCGCAGGCCCGTGGCGCGATCGCGAATGAGCGCCATATCGGGAAGCATCGGAAGCAACAGAAACGTCACGCTGCTGACGAGGTAGGTACTGATGGCAAAAAAATCCCACACCAGCGGGGAGCGAACGTTGGGCCAAATTCCTCGTTGGCTCGGATAGGGGATCATCCAGAAAGCGAGCCATGGCTTGCCGAGATGAATTATAGGAAACGTCGCGCCAATGGATAGCGCGAAGACGGTGATGACCTCCGCGCAGCGCGTCACCGGACGGCGCCAGGTGGCGTTGGCCAGGCGGAGAATGGCGGAAATCAGCGTTCCGGCGTGGCTCAGCCCGATCCAGAAAACGAAATTGGTGATGTAGAAGCCCCAGAAAACGGGACGCCGTATTCCGGCGACGCCGATACCCGCATAGATCTGCCAGCCGAACGCACAAAATGCCGCAACGATGACGCCCGCCAGGAAGGCGAGCGCCGTCAGATAGCGCGCCGAGACTCCGGAGAGCGGGCGCAGCAAATCGTCGGTAATCTGTTCAGGAGTCTTCGCCGCCATGCCATGAATCCCGTTGAAGGTAAGTGACCTTCGGTAGCGTACCGAGCTCGCCGAGAAGCTTTGTGGCGCGATTGGAATGCGCCAGGCGCGAAACTTCGCTGTGCGGATCGCTCAGATCTCCGAACACCATCGCTTTTGTGGGGCAGGACTGCACGCAGGCCGGCTGGATTTCGCCGTCCCGCACGTCGCGTTTCTCGGCAGCCGCTTGAACTTCCGAGGCCTTGATGCGTTGCACGCAGAATGTGCATTTTTCCATCACGCCGACTTCGCGCACCGAGACATCGGGATTGAGTTGCAGGTTGAGCGGCTTGTCCCAAGCAGGATTGTAGAAATTGAAAAAGCGAACATTGTATGGACAAGCATTGGCACAGTAGCGCGTGCCGATGCAGCGATTGTAGACCTGGCCGTTCAAGCCTTCGATCGTGTGATAGCTGGCAAACGTCGGGCAAACCGGTTCGCAGGGCGCGGCGTCGCACTGCTGGCAAAGCACGGGCATGAACTTGGTCTTCACGTCGGGGAATTCGCCTTCAAAGTAACGCTCCACGCGGATCCAGTGTATGGCCCGGCCGCGCGCGGCCTGATCTTCGCCGACGGTCGAAATGTTGTTTTCCGCGTGGCACGCAACGACACAGGCCTCGCAGCCCGTACAGCGGTCGAGATCGATCACCATGCCCCATTGATGCACCATCGTTTCTTCGACCTTTCTTAGCGATGCTTCGTGTCCGCCGGCGTTTCTTCCATGCTGGCGCCGAACATGACGATTTTGCCTTCACCGACGCGCGAAACTTTCACACGGGTCGCGGCCCAGGCGAGCGACTGTGTCGGCTCGACCGTCATGGGCGCGAGAATAGAAATCGGATTGGCGCCGCGACCGGTCGCATAGCGCGTGTAATTCGTATGGCCCTGCCCGATAGGCATGGCGACCACGTCGGGAGCGATCGCCGGCGTGACCAGCGCCGGCGCCTGCAGCTTGCCGTGCTGCGACGCGACTTCGACAGTGTCGCCCATTTTCACGCCGAGTTTCTCCGCCGTGCGTGTGTTGATCTCAATCCACGTGCCCCACATGACGCTGGAAAGCGGATCGGGCGCTTCCTGCATCCAGGGCAAGTGCGCGAGCGAGCCGTCGTAGAACATCTGAGACGCAAACGGCAAAAGGTGGAAAGGGAATTCGCCGGGTGCACCGTCGAATTCCGGCCCGATATCCCTCATCGTGCCGCGAGAATTATTCACGACCATTTTCGAGGGCAGTGTTTCATTGCCGCTCCACCAGCCGCCGTTGGACTGCGACTTGGACCAGAATTCGTCCGCGTCCTTCGCGTCTTTGCTTCCTTTCTGCTTGTAGAGTTCCGCGAACGAAGCCTTCACTGCTTCGTCATATGTTTTCCATGGGAGAGCCTTAGCGACGTCGCCGCCGAGCTGTTGCGCGACATCGAGCAGAACATCGGGCGTGGAGCGAGTGTTGTGAAGCGGCGCCATCGCGGGAGCCGCAAGGCTGACGACGCTCCGTTGCGTTCCGATTATCGAGGAATCGTCGAGCCAGGACTCGAGTGGTGAGTGATCGGGCAAAATCAAATCTGAAAACGCGCTCGTGTCATCAATGAAACTGCTGAAGCTGGCGATAAACGGGATTTTCGCAAGAGAATCCTTTACCTGCCAGGCAGGCGGGCCGCTGAAAACCGGATTCGCATTGAACAAAAGAAGGATCTCGGGCAGCTTTGATGTCCAAAGGGGCTTGTCGGCGAACAACATCGGCGGATAGAACGTCGCTCCCTTCGCAGGCGGAGGTGCGGGAAGCGCCTGGCCAAAAAAGATTCCGCCGGGCTTTCCGACACTGCCAAGCAGGAGGTTCAATGCATTGACCGCGGCTGCGTTGAATGAACCGTTTGTATTGGCGGCAGGAGCGTCGCCCACGAGCGCGACGGCGGGAGAATTCGCAGCCGCTTCGTGTGCGATGCGCGTGATCGTCGCCGCAGGGACGCCGACTTGCTTTTCAACTTTTTCGGGAGCGTAGTCCGGCAGACCCTGCGCCCAACCCTCCACTCCCGCTGCAATCGCGGGGCGCAGCTTGTCGCGGAGGATAACGTGGGCAAGGCTGAGCGCCAGTGCACCGTCCATTCCGGGACGTGATGGGATCCATTCGTCTGCGCTAGCCGCCGTCTGCGATATGCGGGATTCGAAATGCACGAACTTGCCGCGCTGTCCGGCTCGGCCTTTGCGCATCTTTCCGTAGCCGATCGATTGCGCAACCGGCGAATTCCAAGTGCCCAGGAAATCCGCTCCGAAGGAAAGCACATAATTCGATTCGCCGAGATCGACGCTAGACGGAGCGCTGCGCCCAAAGCTTTCCCAGTTCGCTGCGCTCTCGATTCTCCTGCTGAAGAATTCGAGTTCGACTTGCGGCCACGCTTTCAGCGCATTAGCAAAACCCGAAATCACCGTGCGACGCTGACCTTTCAGCGGCCCGGTGAAAATGGCGAGCTGGCCGGTTTCTTTCGCTGCCAGCAGGGGCGAGAGCTTCGCGACGAGCTGCTTGATCGCGTCGTCCCAGGAGATTTCCTTGAATTGACCGGAGCCGCGGGGGCCGATGCGCTGGAGCGGATTCTTGATGCGGTCGGGATGATAGGTGACCTGCAATGCAGCGTGGCCGCGCGGGCAGAGCTTGCCTTGATTGATCGGGTGCGCGGGATTGCCCTCGATCTTTTTAGCCAGGCCCATTCTGAGGATGCCGAGCTGGCCGTTGCGCACGACTTCGGCTTCTCCCTGCATCACGCGCACGAGCGTGCCGCAGCCTGCGGGACAGAGCGTGCAGATGCTGGGCTTCCAGGTGGCCACGCCGGGAATCAGATCCTCTTCGGGAATGAAGCGGATGAGCTGGTGGTCCGGGTTTCCGCACCCTTCGAGTGCGGCTGCGGCTCCCGTGGCCGCCGAGATTTTCAGAAAGTCTCTACGCTGCATAAGTTCCCTGCGCGCTGCGAATCAAGGCTGAAAGACTGAAAAATACGGGCTGCCTGACCTCGAAAAAGTGTGACACTTGATGGGCGTGCCGATCATTTGTTTTCAATGACTTAGGCAAAAATTCAATCGGCACCTTGTGTCGATTGACTTGACGCAGACCGGCGCCCTTGGAGCGGTGATTCAGTTCCGCCGCTTCGGCGACTACGTTCCCAACGAATTCAAGTTCTTGCTTCACGCCCTCGATCCTAACGTTCGTGGTGAAGAGAAAAAAGCATCTGCGCCTGTGGACTTTTTTCTGGCGACCGCTGAGGCAGAATCGCCCGGGCTAAAGCCCATTTCTTTCGCGCGGCCAATCAAAAATGGCACGTGAGGCAATCTACCGGCGCATTCTGCTGCTTGTGACAATCGACGCAAAAGCCCATGGTGTGATCGACTTTGCGTTCGGCCACCGTCTGCGTGTGCATGTCGCCATGACATTTGGCGCAGTCCACTCCGGCGCGAATATGCGGCGCGTGATTGAACTTCACGTGAGCGGAAGGCTCGAATCCGTAAACGCGCTGCCAGGGAATGTCCTCACCGCGCGCGCGGTAGGCCGCGAGCTTCTTGATCTCCGGTTTGTCCACGGCGATCACCTGATGGCAGGTCATGCAGAAATTGACGCTGGGAATGCGAGCGTCCGGGCCCTGATCCACGCCGACATGGCAATCCGTACACTGCATGCCATTGGCGAGATGCACTTTGTGGGTGTAGGCAATGGGCTGGACGGGTTTTGGGCGCGCAGCGAAGAACTCACGGACCGCGTCGCCCACGGTGCGATGCGCAGGCGTGAAAACCGGCGACGACTGCCCGGAGGCCGGAGACACCGTGCCGGAGTCCTCCGCGGGCATGTTCCGGCTCAAGATCGCGCCCCCAAGGACGATCACGATTAGAACGATTGCAGCACGAAACCACCAGTTCAGACGGAGCGCGGGCAACGACAAATCACCCTCTTGAATACGATTCCTGAAAGCGAACCCGCCATACTACATGCGCCCTCCGCGGCTGTAAACCCGGAATTGGGCGCATTTTGATGTGCTGAATCCTTCCATCAAGGATGTCCAGGGCTTATGATCTTGATGTGGACCATTACACTTCGGGGCGCCCAGCCACCCTCCTCAACTCGAAAGGGTGGAATCATGGGTTTTAACGTGTCCGTTCGTCAGGTAGATGCGGTGACGCTGGTGACCATCACGGGGTCGGTGATGTGGGCCGAGGCGGAGGCCCTGCACGAAATGTTTCGCGACCTGCTGGCCAAGGGTCAGAAGCGAATTTTGCTCAATTTGAGCAGCGTCAAACACCTGGACAGCTCCGGGATCGGCGCACTGGCCTGGGCCTATGTAACCGTAAGGAAGGCGGGTGGGGAGCTGAAAATGGTGCACTTGAGCAAACAGGTTCAGTATTTGATGGAAGTAACCAGCCTCTATAAAATTTTCGAAGACTTCTCCGACGAAGAATCCGCGCTGGATAGTTTCCAATAGGCGCGCGGCACCGACCCCTACCTGCCGAGCGTGGACGGAGCGGTAGAAATCCGCGCGAAGCATGCGACGGACTCCGAAATGGCCCGTTAGGGGATGCCGCTCCTCTTCTGCACATCTAAGTCCTCCCAGCTAATAGGGATTTTCAACAGAAAGTGATCGAGTTTCCCGGGGCACGGGCCAGACGACGGTGGCACTATCGGAGGAGGGACCCGCGATGGTTGGGGAGCCATCGCGGGAGAAGCAGGTGAGCCCGCTGCGGAAACGATCAGAAGGCGAAACGAGCACCCACGGTCGGAGCAATGTTGCTGGGATGGAGATAGGGGACGCCCGGGCCGTGAGGAATGGCGATATCCAGACCGCCGCTCACGGCGGAATACGCGATCCCGGCGAAGCCGTCGAAACGCGGTGTGAAGTGATGATCGGTATAGAGCGACACCTCGTAGAGAGTGCCTGCGCAGGAACTGCGGAAACCGGCCGCCGGCGAACAAACTGCCGGAACACGGAAGGTGTTCTGGTGCTGCTGATACCAGGCCAAAGTGATGTCGGTTTTCTTGTCGTAAGCGTATTTCGCGCCCATCCACCAGAGGTTCACGAGTTTGGTGGAATCGAGATTGTTGTCTTCGACTCCGCTCAAGAGATAACCGCCTTGATCCGAGGCGCCGACGCCCAAGGGATCGTGCGGGTTATTTTGCGCGATGAATTCGTAGCCGCCAAAGAACCTGAACTGATTCCAGGTGTATTTGACGGCACCCATGATGGCGTTGTTGTCGGTCACGATGCCATACAGGGTGTTGGTCGGTGCGATCAAATTCAGCCCGGTGATCTGGTTGGTATTGATGCTGTTGACGGTGGACTGATATGGCTGCGTCAGACTCTGAGGTCCGAGCAAGGGGTTCAACACGCTGATGGCGTCGTTGTAGTGCTGGAAGACGATATCGGCGGAGAACTTGCCGTGCTCTCCACCGATGTCGAACCCATAGGCGTTGTTATGCGCCGGTTCCCCGACACAGGTGGCGGCACTCCAGCCTGCCAACGGCGAGTAGCAGCCGCCAGAACCATCGGCGAATTTATACATCGCGCCGAAGTGGACCTGACCAACGGAGAGGCGATACTTCAGGGCACTGTCCCAGCGGCTGTCCTCGGTGTCGCCGCCGCCGGACATGGTGCCGTTGTAACCGATGTACGAAAAGGCATAGGAGCCGC
>Ga0210409_10004546_pt1 | contig 14900 bp, 10 predicted proteins | sample IncBWH17MmetaG_FD_161649 | JGI IMG/M metagenome (GOLD analysis project Ga0210409, IMG submission 161649) | Forest soil microbial communities from Barre Woods Harvard Forest LTER site, Petersham, Massachusetts, United States - Inc-BW-H-17-M | ecosystem: Environmental > Terrestrial > Soil >... | reverse complement strand
TGACGGAGCCGAACAACTCGGATTCCAGCAGGGTTTCCGGAAAGGCTCCGCAATTGATGGTGATGAACGGCTCCTTGCTGCGGGCGCTGTTTTCATGGATGGCGCGCGCGACCAGTTCCTTGCCGGTGCCGGTTTCACCGGTGATCAGAACGCGGCTGGTTTGCGGCGCGACGGTCATGATCATGTCAAAGATCGCGCGCATCTTGTCGCTGTGCCCGATGATATTGTCCTGGCCCGTAAGGCGCCGCAATTCCCTGCGCAGGTAGCCGGCTTCGTTCTTGAGTCGCAGCGTTTCATCGACCTGGCGCACGGCGCGGCGCAGCTGATCGACGAGGTCATGATCCTTGATCACATAACGGTCCGCCCCGGAATTAATCGCAGCAATCGCGGTTTCCAGTGTGGGCACGCCGGTAATGAGGAGGAAAAAACTCGAGGGCGATATTTCCTTGCAAAATTGCAGGATTTCCACGCCAGTGGCGTCCGGCATGCGGATGTCAGAGATGACAATGTCGAAAATCTGCGATTCGAGCTTGCGCCGCGCGGTCTCGCCGTTCAAGGCAACTTCCACGCGATGCCCTTCTTTGCGAAAAGTAATCTCCAGCAATTCGCAAATGGATCGTTCGTCATCCACGACCAGAATATGAGCCATTCTACTGCTTCCTTCCGGCGGCGCGTCAGGCGACGCGAGGCAGATCCACTGTAAATTCCGCTCCCTTGTCTTTTTCGGAGAAGACGCTGACGCGCCCGCTGTGAGCCTGCACGATTTGATACACGATGGCGAGTCCCAGACCCGTTCCGCCAGCGAAATTGGATTGCAAAGGCTCGAATATTTTGGCGCGCTGTCTCGGATCGAGACCCATTCCCGTGTCGCGGAAGCGGATGCGGACCCAGAAGGGGGCGGCTTCCAGAGACACCGTCAAGATTCCGCCGTTGGGCATGGCTCGCAGGGCGTTGTCGGACAAGTTCCAAAAGACCTGCTTGATGCGGTTGCGGTCGACGCGGACACGAACTTCAGCCCCTGTGAAGGACCGCTCGATGCGGTACTTTCCATCCACCTGGGGGTTGCGCTCCAGCAGCGTCAGGGTTTCATCCAACAGGTTCGAGACATCTTCTTCCGAAAACTCATACGTTTTTTCGCGCGAATAGTTCAGGAATTCGGTAATGATTTTATTTAAGCGCTCCGATTCCCGGGACACAATTCCCACCAAGTGTTTTTCGTCCTCTTCCAGCGGCACCAGGCGGCCCAATTCCTTGACGGCGCCCGCCATGGCAGTCAAGGGCTGGCGGATTTCGTGCGCGATGGCCGAGGAAAGGCGCCCGAGCGCCGCCATGCGCTCCTTCGTGGCTACTTCCTGTTCCAGGCGCTTCAGGTCGGTGAGGTCCTGGAAATTGAACACGTAGCCCGTGGTGCGGCGCTCTCCGGTACGAAGAGGGGAAACCGAAATGCCAATGAAACGCTGCTGGCCATCTCGCGTCTTGAAATCCACTTCGCGCCGTTGGGGGAGCTTGCCGTCTTCAGACATGTCGCCGGGAAGCCAGAAGGAGGGCCAGACGTCCTGCATGAACAATCCCTTCACCCTGGAAAATTGGCTGCCCGTAATTTCTTCGCCGGTCCGGTTCAGCAAAAGAATGCGCCCGTCGATGTCCGTGGTGAGCAGCCCGCCGCGCATGGATTGAATGATGTCTTCGTTGAAAGCTTGCAGGTCCTGAAGCTGCCCGCGCTTGACTTCGAGTTCCGCGCTGTGGCGACGCAGGGTTTGCGCCAGAAGGCTGGAGAGATAGGCCACAGCCAGAAAATAAAATAAATTGCTGAAGATCCAGGTCTGCAGCTGGCGGCTGCTGGGCACGGCAACCTGCATGCGAGGCAGGATGTTGTAGAAGATAAGTTCGGCCAGGCCTCCGATCAGAATGAAGCTGAACCCCGCCACGATAAACGTGGTTTTGCGCGAAAATAAAATGCTGGCGACGATGATGGCCAGCGGGTACAGCCAGATGAAATAGCTGTCCTGCGTCCCGGTGAGGTAAATCACGCAGGTCACCACAAGCAGGTCGAAAACCAGCTGAACTCCGGCGTGCCAGGAGGCCACCGGCATCCAGCGCATTAATATGGAATAGACAATCGCGAGCGTGTACCAGAGGATCATCAGAGGAATGAAGTAGCGGGTGGAAACTTCCAGCTGGCTGGTCTTGCCCAGCACGATGACCAGAGCAAGCAGAAGCGTAATCAGGAAAAACCGGACGCGTGAAAGCCAGCCGAGCCAAGCAGCGACATTTTGTGTCAGTTCCATTCGAGACGAGCTTGTCAGCCGGGATCCTTCCAAAGTTTGTAAATTTCCGTCAGACTCGAGCCGGGGAGAGAATGAGGGCGGTCCGTTGGGACCACCCTTCCGATCTTTTGGCCGCTGAAACGTTCTCCAGCAGGCCTATAGCGCGCCTCTAGTGAGCCTTGCTGAGCTGTCCGATCAGCGAGAACAACGGCAGATACATGGAGATCACGATGCCGCCCACCACGACGCCCAGAAAAACGATCATCATGGGCTCCAAGGCCGCCAGAAGGTCCTTTACCGCCGCGTCAACTTCGTCTTCATAGAAGTCGGCAATTTTTTGCAGCATGGCATCCATCGCGCCGGTCTGCTCTCCGACGCCGATCATCTGCGTCACCATGCCCGGGAATACATTGGTTTCCTTGAGCGGATCGGCCAGGTTGCGGCCCGCTTCCAGGCCTTTGCGAACTTGCATGAGCGACTTTTCGATCAGGGCGTTACCCGCCGTGCGCGCCGTAATTTCCAGTCCTTCGAGGATGGGGACGCCGCTGGAGATCAGCGTGCCAAGCGTCCTTGTAAAACGCGCCACGGCGATTTTCCTGAGCAGAATTCCCATCAGAGGCAATTTGAGCAGCGTGGTGTCAATGGCCATGCGTCCGGCCGGGGTTTTGTACCATACCTTTAACCCGATGATAGCCCCGGCGATGACCAGCAAGATCAGAAAACCGAAAATGCTGCCGATGAAATTGCTGAGCGCGATAACGATCCTGGTAGGCAGCGGGAGATCCACACCCAACCCTAGAAACAAAGTCGCGAAAATCGGCACGACCTTCCACAGCAGCAGGACGATTACTCCCGCGGCAACCGACAGGACGGCAACGGGGTAAACCATCGCGGACTTCACGGCGCGCTTCAACTTGACGTTCTTTTCGATGTAGGAAGAAAGGCGTTGCAGGATGGTGTCCAGAATACCGCCCGTCTCGCCCGCTTCGACGAGGTTCACATACAGGGCGTCGAAAACCTTTTCGTGCTGGCGCATGGCCGCGGACAGAGTCGATCCGCCTTCCACCGAGGCGCGCGTCGCGGTCAGCACATTTTGGAAGACCTTGTTTTCCTGCTGCCCGGCCAGGATTTCCAGGCACTGCACCAGAGGCAATCCAGCGTCAATCATCACGGAGAATTGGCGGGTGAAGACGGCCAACTCCTTGGCCTCGACGCCTCCGCCGAATGTCGGCAGGTTAAATTCCTTGCCCTTCTCCGACATCTTAGTGACGTTGATCTGCTGACGCTTGAGAGTGTTGATGAGTTCCGTCTTGCTGGCGGCCGCCAACTCTCCGCTTACGGTAGCCCCACCACGGTTGGTACCTCGATACGTGAAAACCGGCATCGTGCTCTCCTCCTCAAAGTCATCCTGCCCGACTCTCCTCTCCCACATCGGGGCGTCGGCTAAAATTTTCCGGCGGGCCGACCTCCACGGCGGACCCGCCCCATTGGGTTAGCGTCGAACCGGGGCCGGCGCGCGCGAAGCGGGCGACGTCACTCCCCGATTAATCATATCCTGTAGCTCCTCAGGGTTCGACGATCGAGATAGGGCGATTTCCAAAGTGATTAACTTCGCGAAATAGGCGTTCGCCAAACCCTGGTTGAAGGTCTGCATTCCGGAAGCGCTCGTTCCGGTCTGCATGGCCGAGTAGATTTGATGAATTTTGTCCTCACGGATCAAGTTGCGGATCGCGGGATTGGGAATGAGCACTTCCATCACCATGACCCGCCCTCGCGCGTCCACCCGCGGCAAAAGGGACTGGCAAAGGACTCCTTCGAGCACCATGGAAAGCTGGGCGCGGATTTGCGGTTGCTGATAGGACGGGAAGACGTCCACGATACGGTTGATGGTGGATACCGCGGAATTGGTATGCAAGGTGGCGAATGTCAGGTGGCCTGTTTCCGCGATGCGCAAGGCGGATTCGATGGTTTCGAGGTCGCGCATTTCTCCGATCAGCACGACGTCGGGGTCCTCGCGAAGGGCCGCGCGCAGCGAATTGGCGAAGGAATGCGTGTCCGAATGGACTTCGCGCTGATTCACCAGGCAGCGCTTGTGGCTGTGCAGAAATTCGATGGGGTCCTCGATGGTGATCATGTGCTCGTCGTGCTCGCTGTTGATTTTGTCCAGCATGGCGGCGAGCGTCGTGGACTTGCCCGATCCGGTCGGGCCGGTGACCAGCACCAAACCGCGGGGCTTGTCACACAACCCTTTCACCACGGCGGGCAGGCCCAGCGCGTCGAAATTCTTGATTTCCCAGGGAATGGTCCGAAACACGGCTCCCACGGCGCCGCGCTGTTGAAACACGTTGCCGCGAAAGCGGGCCAGATTTTTCAGACCGAAGGAGAAGTCCAGTTCCAGATTTTCCTCGAACCTGTGCTTCTGCGCGTCGGTCAAGACGCTGTAGGCCAGGGCCTTGGTGTCGGCCGCAGTCAAGGGCGCCATTTCCATGGGCTTCAGTTTGCCGTGGACACGGACCCTGGGCGCGCTGTTGGTGGTGATGTGCAAATCGCTCCCCCCCAGCTCAATCATGTTTTTCAGCAGTTCACTGAGTGTGATTCCAGACATCGCTTTGCCTTTCCTACAGCACGGTTTCCCGAACAACTTCCTCGATGGTGGTCATGCCTAAGGCGACCTTGGTCAGGCCGCTGCGGCGCAGGGTGAGCATCCCGTTATCCACGGCTTTTTTCTTCAATTCGAGCGCGGACGCGCCGACCAGAATCAATTCGCGCAGTTCGTCATTGATTTCCATGACCTCGTAGAGGCCCACGCGCCCCTTGTATCCGGTCTTGTTGCAGGTTCCGCAGCCTTTGCCGATAAAAATCTCCGTGGTCTTGAGTTCCTCTTGCGAGTACCCAGCGTCAAGCATGGCTTGTTCAGGGACCTTCAGAACTTGCTTGCAGTTGGAGCAAATTCTACGCACCAGGCGCTGCGCGCAAATCAGGTTGACCGAAGTAGCCACCAAAAAAGGCTCGATTCCCATGTTCATCAGGCGGCTGATGGTCGAAGGGGCGTCATTGGTGTGCAGGGTGGAAAGGACCAAGTGTCCGGTGAGCGCAGCCTTCACGGCGATTTCCGCCGTTTCAAAGTCGCGGATTTCGCCGACCAGAATAATGTTCGGATCTTGCCGCAAGAAAGCGCGCAAGGCCGCCGCGAAATTCAGTCCAATCTGGTCCTTCATCTGGACCTGATTGATTCCCGGGAGCTGAAATTCCACGGGGTCTTCCGCCGTCATGATGTTGGTTTCGGGCGTATTCAGCCGGGCGATGGAAGAGTACAGGGTGTTGGTTTTGCCGGATCCGGTGGGTCCGGTTACCAGGACCATTCCATAGGGGCGAAGAATGGCGCGTTCGAATTTGGCCAGGGACTCGGCCTCGAAACCGAGCTTGGTCATGTCCAGTCTCAGGTTTTCTTTATCGAGCAAACGCATGACGATCTTTTCGCCGAAAAGGGCCGGGATGGTGGAAACGCGGAAATCGAGGTCCTTGATCTTGCCGTCCTTGCGGTACTTGATCATGATGCGGCCGTCTTGCGGCAAGCGCTTTTCGCTGATGTCGAGCTTGGCCATGATCTTGACGCGGCTGATGATCGCGTCGCGAAGTTTCATCGGAGGCGTCATGACCGCCTGCAGGATTCCGTCAATTCGAAACCGCACCCGGACTTCTTTTTCGTAGGGCTCGATGTGGATGTCGCTGGCGCCGCGCTTGACCGCGTCGGTCAGGACCAGGTTGACCAACTTGATGATGGGAGCTTCCTCGGCCATGCGTTCCAGCTCGGCCAGGTTCATCTCCTGTTCCTCGGCGGCGAGCTCCAGGTCGGCGGCTTCCTCGCCGGTGAGGTCTTTCATCACCTTGGAAAGTTCTTCTTCGCTTTTGGCCTCGCCGTAGAACTTGGAAATGGCTTCGGCAATCGCCGTCTCGGAGGCCACCACCGGTTCGACGTTGAATCCGGTCATGAACTTAATGTCGTCCATGGCGAAGACGTTGGTCGGATCGGTCATCGCAATGGTCAGAGTCGAGCCGACCCTGGAGAGAGGAACTATTTGATAGCGGACGGCGGTGTCCTGGGGGATCAGCTTGATGACGGCTGCGTCCACCTCATAATACTTCAGATTGATGGAGGGAACCCCGTACTGGCGGGAAAGCACACCCGTAATCTCATCGTCGCTGATGAAGCCGAGCTTCATCAGGCATGTCCCCAACCTGGCCCCGCTGGATTTTTGGTGATCCAAGGCCTGACGGAGCTGGTCGGAGGTGATCAAGTTTTCCTTGATCAGTATTTCGCCGAGCCGCGACGACATAGAATGAGAACTCCTCGGGGCAACCACACCCCCGGTAAGATTAAATTAGCAGATAGGGGAGAACGGCCATGGGTCCATTTTCCCCGGACGTACTGAAACGGGCACTATGAGGTCCCCTGTCCTTTGGTACAGGTCGCTTGGTATCACGTTCAAGAGCTTGCCTTGACTACGGGTACGGCGCCCGTTATCTTCCGAAGCAATGGGCGAAGCGATGTGCGAAACAGCGAGCGAAGCAATGGCCACGGCGGCGAATGGGTCCGCGCCACGGAGAGGCCGCAGCAGCAAGGGGCGCGCACCACAGGGCACGGCTGGCGCGGCCCCAGCGACTCCCCCTTCCGGCGAACTATTGCGTTACTATGAAGCGATGTCCGGCGCGCTTGGCCCGATGCGCTGGTGGCCGGCACAAACGCCGTTTGAAGTGATAGTGGGGGCGATCCTGACCCAAAGCACCGCTTGGGGAAACGTCGAACGCGCCATTGCCAATCTACGGGCGGCGCGCATGCTCACGCCTGCGGCGATGTTCCGGGTGCGAACGGCGCGACTCGCTGTGCTGGTGCGGCCGTCAGGTTATTTTCGCCAAAAGGCGAAAAAATTGAAGGCCTTTTTGCGATTTCTTCATGCCGGGTACGGGGGCTCGCTGAAGCGCATGTTTCTAACGCCGACATTGGAGTTGCGCGAAAAATTGCTCGCCGTCCACGGCATCGGGCCGGAAACAGCCGACTCCATTTTGCTGTATGCCGGGAACCATCCCGTTTTCGTGGTGGACGCTTACACGCACCGGATCTTCGGCCGGCACGGAATCACCGGAGGCAAGGCGGATTATGAGAGCGTCCGGGCCCTGGTGGAGACTTCCATTCCGCGTCGGCCGGAACTATTTAATGAATTACATGCATTAATTGTGAATACAGGGAAGAACTGGTGCCGCAAGGGCGCTCCGCGCTGCGAGGAATGCCCGCTTCGCCCGCTGCTGCCGGCAAACTCGCCGCTGTCAGCGTTCACCGGGATCGTGCCGGCCGAGACTCCGCTTTCCGGAGGCCTGCCATGAGCACCAGCCGCAAATCGCAACTCCTGCTGGCCGTCGGCGGCGTGACCGTCGTAATTCTGCTCGCGGGAGTGTTCACGCTGGGTTCGCTGACCCTCCCTTACCCAAACCTGTGGCAATCGGATCAAGTCGTTCTCTTTGCGTTGTCCCTGTTCATTGTGTCGGCCTTGGTCGTATTTCTGTTTATTCTGGCGCGTACGCTGGTTCGGCTTGGCACGGAAAGGCTGGAGCACAAGGCGGGCTCACGATTCAAGACCAAGATGGTTTTGGGCGCGATTGCAGTTTCCTTCCTCCCGGTGATAGTCCTGTTTTTCGTGAGCTACGCGTTGCTGAACCGCACCCTTGTGCTCTGGTTCCCGCGTCCCCTCGAAATCGCGACCGAGTCCAGCCGCTCTCTGGTCAATGAAATGAGCCGCGCCGATGCGGAGCGCATGTCCGGAATTGCCAAAGACGTGGCGGCAACCGCGGCGAGCGATTCTGCGCGGGACACCATGCACGCCTTCGATCAAACCTTCGCGCGCGGCGCAGACCTGGCCTGGGAAGTGGACGCGAGCGGGCATCCCTTCGCTGTTGCCGCGAACCCCGACTTGCAATTTCAGCCGCCGAAGTCCTCCACCGAGACAAACCTGCGGCCGAATCCCCCCACGTTGTCCCGCCAGCTGCCGGATGGCACGGAGCTTTGGGAATACGGCGGGAAAATATTCCTCGCCGGCCGGGCCAAAACGTTAAACGGCTATCTCCTTGCCGGACGAATTGTTCCCGACGATTTTCAGGAGCGTATCAAGGAAATCGACGCCCAAAAGACCGCCTACGAACAACAGCGCCAACATCTGCGGACATACAAGAATCAAATGTTGGCGACCTTGCTTCTCTTCACAATTCTTTTAATGTTCGCCGCCACGTGGACCGCGTTTTTCCTTTCCAAGCAAGTCACCGTCCCCATTCAGGCGTTGGCACAGGCGACTCAGGAGATCATCGAGGGCAATTACGAAACGCGAGTGAACGTGCAGGCCAAGGATGAGCTTGAGACTCTGGTCCGCTCTTTCAATCGCATGACCGAACAGTTGGGCGACAGCCGCCGCCAGATCGACATCTTCACGCAGAACCTGCAACAGGCGGTGCAGGAACTGGAGCGGCGCAGGACGCTGATGGAAACGATCCTTGAAAATATTCCCACTGGCGTTATTTCCGTCGACGAAACGGAAACGGTCCGGCGCGTGAATCCCGCCGCGGTGCGCATGTTTGGAGAAAGCGCCCGGCAGGCCATGAACTTCGTGCAACTCCTGGGAGAAGAAGGGGCCCGCGCTCTGCACGTGCTGATGAGGCGTTCGCTGCGCCTGGGCACCGCGACACAGGAACTGGAATTTTCGGCTGCCGGGCGCTTGCTGCGCGCCGCGGTGACGGTGAGTTCGCTGGGACCGCGCAAATCGAATCGGGGTTACGTAGTGGTAGTGGACGATCTGACCGACTTGCTGCGCGCACAGAAGGCGGCGGCCTGGCAGGAAGTGGCGCAGCGCATCGCTCACGAAATCAAGAATCCGCTCACGCCGATTCAACTTTCCGCGCAGCGATTGTCCCGCTACCTGGAACGAAATCGCGTGAATCCTGAGAAGAACGAACCGCCGGAGCTGGTGCGCCTGGTTGGCGAGTGCTCGGGCCTGATCGAACGCGAGGTCCGCGTGCTGGAGTCCCTGGTCGGAGAATTCTCGCAATTCGCCAGGTTCCCTACCGCGAAGCTCTCGCCCACTTCGCCGAATCAAATTGTGAATGAGGCGCTCTCGGTTTTTGACGGCCGGCTGGAGGGGATCCGCCTGCGCAAGGATCTGGCGCCCGATCTGCCGGTCATTCGCGCAGACGGCGAACTGTTGCGGCGCGTGCTTGTCAATCTGATCGACAATGCCGCGGAGTCGATGGAAGGCTCATCGGTCAAGGAAATGTCCCTGTGCACGCGGTTCAACAGCGATCGCGAAATCGTCGAGATTATCGTGGCCGACAGCGGGCACGGAATTTCGCCGGAGGACAAGGATCGCCTGTTTCTGCCTCACTTCTCGACCAAGGATCGCGGCACGGGGCTGGGACTGGCCATCGCCAGCCGCATCATGGCCGAGCACCACGGCTCGATCCGCGTCGAGGACAATTTGCCCACCGGCGCGAAATTTGTTCTCCAGCTTCCCATGGCGGAGGTCGCTTCGGCTCCGATGTCCCCGCGCATCGGATAGTTTTCCCTTTTACTTTCATGTCCAATTCCATTCTCATCGTGGATGACGAGCAAGGCATACGGGAAGCGCTTTCTTCCATCCTGGCGGACGAAGGTTACGAATCCCTTGCGGTATCTTCGGGCGAAGAATGCCTCACGCTTCTCGAAAAGCGCTCGATTGACCTGATCCTTCTGGATGTGTGGCTCGACGGGATTGACGGTCTCGATACCTTGGATCGCATACGCAAGAACGGCGTGGACGCCATGGTGGTCATGATTTCCGGGCATGCCAGCATCGAAACGGCCGTGCGCGCCACCAAGCTCGGCGCGTTTGATTTCATTGAGAAACCGCTGTCGCTCGAAAAAGTCATCCTGGTCATCAAGAATGCGCTGGAAGTCCACCGCCTGGCGCAGGAAAACCGGCAACTGCGGGAGGAACTCGGAGGCCGCACGCAGTTGCAGGGGGATACGGTCCCGATGCGCGCCTTGCGGCAGCAGATCGCTCTGACCGCGCCCACGAACGGGCGCGTCCTGATCTACGGGGAAAGCGGCACGGGAAAGGAACTAGTCGCAAGGGCGCTGCACGCCGCAAGCCTGCGTGGCGACCGGGGATTTGTCGAAGTCAATTGCGCCGCGATTCCGGAGGAACTCATCGAATCCGAACTGTTCGGGCACGTAAAAGGAAGCTTCACCGGAGCGACCGAGAACAAAGTCGGAAAATTCGAGAAGGCCGATGGAGGAACGCTCTTCCTTGACGAAGTGGCGGACATGAGCCTGCGCACGCAAGCCAAAGTTCTGCGCGTGCTGGAGGAGCAGCGCCTGGAGCCCGTGGGCTCCAGTCAAACCGTGAGCGTTGACGTGCGCGTGATAGCCGCGACCAACAAGACATTGGAGGATGAAATCGCGCACGGCCGGTTTCGCGAAGACCTTTTCTACCGGCTGAACGTCATTCCCTTCACCCTGCCGCCGCTGCGCGAGCGCATCGAGGACGTTCCGGTTTTGGCTCGCTATTTCATGGCGGAATTCGCCGTCGCGTACGGCCGCAAGCCAAAAGAATTGAGCGAAGCGGCCCTCGGCGTCATGGCGCGTTATCACTGGCCGGGAAACGTCCGCGAACTGCGCAACCTGATCGAGCGCCTCATGATCGTGGTCCCGCAAGACAAGATCGAGCCGCTGCATCTGCCCCCCGAGTTGTTTCGCGCCAGTTCACGCATGGCCCAGCAACCGAACGCCACGCTGCACGAAGCGCGCAGCGCGTACGAGCGGGAATTTATTCTGCGCAAGCTCGAAGAAAATCAGTGGCACATGACGCGCACCGCGGAAGCGCTGGGCCTTGAGCGCAGCCACTTGTACCGCCGCATGCGCGCGCTGGGTATTAAGACGGAAGAGTAGCGCGACAAGTGCCTGCCCCACCCTTCCCGAGCCAAATCCGCCAAAACTTTGTGGGGAATGCGAGTTGGGCCCGTGTTCTATAATCCCGCTTGCCAGGGCCTATCGACCGCAACGAACGAAATGGAATGCCGCCTATAGCGCGAACAATTGGCTTCCCGGGAACTGAAAAAACATCTGTCCCTCTTCTCATCTACTGAGCAGGTTTCCAGGAGGTGAGAGTAATTAAATGACGACCGTACATGGGCCCCGCTGGTTCACGGTCGATGATTGGTTTTGAGCCCTGGACCTTGACTGGCCGCAAGGCCAGTTGCCCGCTCATATGTTCCTTCGTAGCCTCCACACGCTGCTTGATGGACAAAGGCTGACCCACCCCCGGCGCTTGTACGCGGATTACGGAGCGGCAGAGCAATTCGAGTTGCGGGCGATGTCAGGGCCCGTGTGGCTGCGAATTGCACAGATGATTGCCAAATAAGGGGGTCCACAGTGAAAAAGATACTTTATATCGCCGCGACGCTTGCGATCGCCGTGCTTTGTTCGACGCAGGGGCAAACCGAGACAACTGGAACCAATCTCGTGATCCACGCCAACTGGGACACGAAATCCGACGTAGAAGGCGTGGTTACGCTCGGTCAAGTGAATACTAAAGGTCCGGAAACCATCGTCGTGACCAGGAGTCTTTCAAACGGTCGGGCCGCATTCCAGACGGTCCTTGCCCCGAACTCGGTCTATGATGTCATTCTGACTGGTTCCGACGGCGCACAACTTGTAAAATTTCCTGTTACGACCGTGTTGATTAACCCGGCGAATCTGGAGCGTGCCGGAATTACTCTTGTGTTCAACAGCACGGACAAAAGCCTCAAATCGGCGAGCGTGAACGTGGATCTGGACTTCTAGCTGTCGAAATCACAACATTGCAGTGCCGCGCTCCTTCATACGGGCGCGCTCTCCCTTTTAGTGTCGATTTGTCACGGAATGTTGGACGGGTCGCACAGCCTTTCATTTTGATTGTGCGGGCGCCCATGTGTCACGTTTAGTGACAGGTGGGTCTTTTGATTATCGTTCCTTCGTCGGAAATTGCGAATCCCCGTTCGGACAGAGCAGGCCGAACCCAAAGCCCCGCCCTTGAAAAGGCGACAAGGGAAGGGCCCCCAAAGTTCACAGCATTAATTCAGCGCGAGCATAGGGGAGCAGTAAAGGATCCCGCAGTGAATAAGATTCTGCGGAATGCCAAGGGGAGGGCCACCGTCCAATCCCTCAAGAATTGTCCATCGTGAAGGTTTTCTGAAGAGGGCCGGCTTGATGTTGGTCTGCGGAGCGGATCATTAGCTTCCTTTAAGGAGGATGTCAATTTTCTCCTGGGCCCTGCGAAACATACTGCGAAGGGCATGCACGACCCAGCGCATCAAAATGACGATCACTACTACAAATGAAAGTGCGATCAGCGCGGCCAAATAAGGATGCCTTGTGGCAAACCACGTAAGGAACACGGCAAGCGCGTCCTCGCCCAGGCTCAGTGCGATATTGGAAAATGGTTCCGGGTGGGGAGTCACCGCCGCGCGAACGGCGATCTTGCCTCCGTGTGCTGCCAGCGCAATTGCTCCTCCCAGGAGCGTGGCCAACAGTTGCATTCCTGGTGAGAGCTGGGCCGTGGCGGCATAAGCAAGCAGCGCCGCTACTGGAATTCGCACAAATGTATGCAGGGCGTTCCACAGCAGATCGAAAACAGGGATTTTGTCGGCGAAGAACTCCACCAAAAAAAGGGCAATGGAGCACGCAATCACAAACCAACTGGAGAGCGAGTGCAGAGCGGGCGGCAGCGGAACCAGGCCGGCGTGCGCCAAAAGGCCGAGCGTGGCCACCGTTGCATACACGTTCAGCCCAGCGGCAAAGCTGGTGGCGATCACTACGGCGAAGAGTGCGTCGGACGGAATGCCCACGGTATCGAATATCTTAAGCCAGCTAAAGAGCGGACACCACTCCAGCCGGGCGAAACTGCACAATCAGCCGAACTCAGCCTCAAAATGTGAGCAGCGGGTACCGCCGTCAACTCCGGCGAATGAATTGCAGCGAAGCCACATTCCGATAATTAGGATGTGGAACGGCCCATTGACAGATCGGCGGGCGCCCCATTTAGACGGAGAAAGCCGAACCCAAAGGCACGCCCGCCCAAAAAAGAGGTCAGGGACAGGGCACTCCAAGTTCACAATCTCAATTCAAAGCGGACGGTCGTGAGTCGTACAGGATCGCGCAGTGAAGGCGATTCTACGGAATGCCGAATGGCAGGTCACACGTCCTTTCGGCCGGAATTTCCGCTTGCCCTTCGTATTCAAGTAGGCAAACGCGGACAGAAATCCTATTTGGTTGCACAAGCGACCCTGCATACTGACCTTGATGAACATGACCCGTTCAAGCGTGAAGCGTTGGAGCACTGCCATTTTGTTCGCTGGTATAGTTTTCATGAGCGGCTGCATGCGCATGTATCGCATGTATCAAAGCTGGGAGGTAAGCCGCTACGACGGTGAAATTCGCCGCGCCGGGCAAGCTATCGCAGCCTCCAGGAACACAACGCAACGCTCCGCAGCGTACGCCGACCGGGCTGACGCATATGCCGAAAAGGCGCGGTACTTGCGACTCATGGAACATATCCCCGGCGAGGAGTACAGCAAACTCTTCGATTTGGCCGTTCAGGATTACGACCAGGCGATCGCGCTGGACCCCGACAACGCGGAGATGTATTACCGCCGGGGCAATGCTTACTATTCCCGTGCCGGCCTGGACATGATTTACGCGCCCTACAAGTCTGAATATCTCGCTCCGGCCAAAGCTGATTTTTCCCGAGTAGTGGAAAAGAATCCCAGAGATGCCACGGCCCTCGACATGCTTGGCTTGACCGATGGTTCGATGGGAGATTGGACCCAGGCCCTTGCTGATTTCGAACAGGAAGCCGCACTGAAGCCGAGGATGCGCTTCCGTGTTTCCGACGCCTACTGCAATCGCGGCTCCCATTACCCCAGAGAGAAGTACGATCTGGCCATTTCGGATTTGAACCAGGCGATGCAAAGTCGCGGCACGTCCGATCCTTGCGAGTGCGAGCCCTACAATCCGTTGCTGGCGATCTATTTACGGACACGGGAATACGACAAGGCGCGAGAGGTGGTCGCGCTTGCGCAGCGTTCGGGAAAGTGGCTTTTCCCCGAATATCTCGAGCAACTAAAAGCGTCGAGCACTGGCCGATAACCCTCGATGTGCGTCACTTAACTTTCCCTCCAGTCAAAAGATCCGCGCCAGGACGAATCAACTCCCGAGAAACCGCGTCAGCTCAATGGGTCGTTGCAAAACTCTCCGATCAGTGGTTCTGAATATAGTTCGCTTCGAGAATCGATCAGTACGGCTGCGCTCAATCAGAATCTAAGCCGGGCACTTTTCTTTTTGACTCAACGCTCGCGAACCAAATCACACTTGTAGACTACTTTAAGAAGACTTCCAGAAAGCATTGCAACCACCCATTGAGGCCGCCCACTCATGCCTGCAAAATACAAATCCCCCATGCTGGCGCGTCTATTTTGCGGATTGTTGCGACTCAAGTTTGGCCAGGAACCGCTTCGCCGCATCTTCTTGTTGCCGATCTGTGGAGTGTTTCAGGAATTGCTGGAGGTGGGCTATGG
>Ga0210409_10004543_pt1 | contig 14907 bp, 12 predicted proteins | sample IncBWH17MmetaG_FD_161649 | JGI IMG/M metagenome (GOLD analysis project Ga0210409, IMG submission 161649) | Forest soil microbial communities from Barre Woods Harvard Forest LTER site, Petersham, Massachusetts, United States - Inc-BW-H-17-M | ecosystem: Environmental > Terrestrial > Soil >... | reverse complement strand
GCCGGATGGAGAAGTGTCCGGTTCCGCGGCGTGCGTCCCGAAATCGGCCACCCCTCGATGGGACTTTTCCCCAACTTCCCACGTAAGATACACATAAAAGGAAGCCTGGACGGGGCTCAACTAGGCTACGCGTTTGCACCCATATTCAAAAACAGGGATCGGGCTTTTCTTTGGCGAGGTTATTCGATGCATAGTTTTTGGCAGGATTTTCGTTACGCGGGGAGAACTCTCGGCAATTCTCCGGGATTCACCATCATCGCCATCGTCACTCTAGGCCTGGGTATGGCCGTCAATACCACCATCTTCAGCGTGATCAATGGCATCCTGTTGCGTCCTTTGCCGGTTCCGCACGCCGAGCAAATCACCGTTTTGGCCATGAAGCAGGATAGTGCGCAAAACTTTCAGCGTTTTTCTTATCCAGATTATCTGGACATTCGGCAGCAGGCCGAAGTCTTCAGCGATGTTTTCGCCGAGCGCCTGACGCTTGTAGGGCTCACCGCGGATAAAAAGGGCGACCATTGCGTTCTGAGCCGCGTGACTGGCAACTATTTCTCGGCGTTGGGTGTGCAACCTGCCGTCGGCCGCTTGATTTCTCCCAATGAGGGGCAGACACCCGGAGCCAATCCGATCCTGGTGCTCGGCTACTCTTATTGGCAAAAGCGTTTTGCCGGCGACCGCAGTGTGGTCGGCAAGCAAGTGGAGATCAACGGGCACGCCGTCACAATCATCGGCGTGACGCCCAAGGGATTTCACGGGACGTACGCGATCGTCGATGTGGATGGTTTTGTGCCTCTGAGTACAACGATTGGATCGAAGGGCGTCGCGGAAACCTCCGTTCAGGACACTTGGACGCATCGTGAGGAGCGCACCCTGAACGTCTTGGGACGATTGAAGCCTGGCGTGAGCGTCACGCAGGCACAAGCTCCCCTGCATGTGATTGCGCAGCGCTTGGCGGAGCAACATCCCGAAACGAATAAGGGCTTTACCAATATTCAGGCGTTTCCCGAAAAGCTGGCGCGGCCCGAACCCGATCCCGACAACACGCTGCCGGCGGTATCCACCGCATTCATGGTCCTGGCGGGCTTGGTGCTTCTGGTAGCCTGCTTCAACATCGCCAATGTGCTGCTAGTGCGGGCAACCGTGCGGCAGCGGGAGATGGGTATTCGCGCGGCCCTTGGCGCTGGACGCGGGCGCTTGGTGCGCCAGCACCTGACGGAAAGTTTGTTGCTCGCGCTGCTGGGCGGTTCCGCCGGACTACTGCTCGCGTCTTGGGCCGCGGGATTTTTGAGTTCACTCCCGCTCGGCACCGATTTACCACTTCAGTTTGATTTCCAGGCCGATACGCGCGTGTACTTGTTCGCCTTTGCTGCCGTACTACTGACTGGCGTGATCGTGGGGATTATTCCGGCCATGCGGGTGGTGCGCAACGACATCAACGCGGTTCTGCGCGAAGGCGGCCGCGGCTCGTCAGATGGCCCGCGGCGCCACATCGTGCGTGGCACGCTGGTAGTCGCGCAGGTCGCCGGCTCGCTGCTTCTGTTGATTGTCGCCGGACTGTTCATGCGCAGTCTGGATAAAGCACAGCAGATTTACCTGGGATTCAACCCCGATCATATTCTTGACTTGACGGTTGATCCCGAGCAAATCGGTTTCAATGAGACCCAGGGCCGCGAGTTTTATCGCCAGATTAACGAGCGGATTAGCGCGTTGCCCGGAGTCGCATCTGTCGGTCAGGCGTTTATCGTGCCGATGGGAGTAATCAGCGCAAATGATCCCGTGACCGTCGAAGGCCATCCTGCCGAGCCAGGTAAGCAACCTCCAGAGGTGATGTACAACCCTGTTTCCCCAACCTATTTCGATACCCTGCGCATTCCTTTAATCAGCGGACGCACATTCACCGATGCCGATAGTAAGGAAGCGCCCGAGGTGGTGGTAATCAATCAAGCGATGGCTGCCAAGTTTTGGCCCAAAGAAAATCCCCTGGGCAAGCGCTTCAGCACCAAGGGTCCTAATGGTCCCTTCAAAGAAGTGGTTGGTGTAGTGCAAACCGGGAAATACAAGAACGTGATCGAGGATCCGCCGGAGCCGTTTTATTACGTGCCCATAGATCAGAATCATGTCTCCTACCGCACTATTCACGTGCGCACTTCAGTGCCGCCCGAATCGCTGCAGCGTCAAATTGAAGCGCAGGTGCGAGAGCTGGCGCCGGACATCCCGATTTCGCAGGTGCAAACATTGAGCCAGGCGCTGCAGGGCGTGAACGGGTTTTTCTTTTTCCGGTTTGGCGCGCAATTGACCGCCACTATGGGACTGCTCGGCTTGATTCTTGCGGTGGTGGGCGTCTACAGCGTGGTGTCCTACGCCGCGGCCCAGCGCACGCACGAAATCGGCATCCGGATGGCGCTAGGAGCGAATCCGCGCGACATCTTGAATATGGTATTACGCCAGAGCATTGGCATCGTTGCCGTGGGCATCGCGATTGGCCTGGCGGCGGCATTTGCAGGGACGCGCGCCATCGCCAATTTGATCGTGGGCATCAAGCCGACCGACCCGCTCACGTTCGTTACCGTGATACTCCTGCTTGCGGCGATTGCGTTGGCCGCGTGCTGGATCCCCGCCCGCCGCGCCACCCGCGTCAGCCCGCTGACCGCACTGCGGTATGAGTAGCGGCCGTGTTGTTTGACCTAATCCAATAAGAACGAACAGTAGAATATTCCAGCAACGCGAATCACTCAGTAGACCGCGTCGAAGCTACATTCGTTTCAGGGATGCTGGTTTTCCGGGATTCCAAGATGAGCGGGTGCTGCTCAGGAACGACGGCGTGTGGCCGTTGCTATAGACCCTGTGAGGGTTAGCGCGAACAGTGACATGATCGCGAAGGTCAGAATAAAAATGATCATGATAACTCCCGCCGAAATAGTAGGCACGCAAGAGACCAAAGGTCGCGCTTTGGTTTCAAGCGATTAGAAGGGTTATAGGGGCACTCTTGTATGCAGAAAATAGACTAAATGTCGCCGCCGGGCGACAATTTTTCACGCTACAGTATCTTGGTACTGGTAGTCCTATTGTCGGCCGTTCTTATGACGATTTGCTCAACCGAATCGACCCATCCCCGGTGTGAATTGTCAGCGGTTGCCCGCCGCCATTCATCTTTCCGTGTATTTGCGAATTGCTGAACGTCCCTTCCACCGTCACGGGAATCCCCAAACTGATGTGGCCGTCATTCGTGCTGGCATCGATATTGGCCTGCAAATCGGCCGGCAGGACCATGTCCACGCTGCCGTCCCCCGTGCGGATGCTCCAGCCCCCGGTCAGCTTAGACCCAGGCTCGACACGCGCATCGATACTGCCGTCGCCGGTCTTCACGTTCAAAGCGTCCAGCCGCCCATCGATCTTGATGTGGCCGTCCCCGGAATTGGCGTCCACGCGACCGTCGAGATTGCGGGCATCGATGTGCCCGTCGCCGGTGTGCAACCGGATGTCGCCCTTGGCGCCTTCGACCGTGATACTGCCGTCCCCGGTGTCGATATCCACATTGCCGTCAACTGCTTGCACGTGGACCGAGCCGTCACCGGTATGAATCTTTACGTGGCCGCTCAGTGCTTGCGTTTCCACGGATCCGTCTCCGGTGTCGATCTGTAGGTCGGCATCCTTGGGCATGCGGACTTCAACGCGCGGGCCACGTCGGCCGCGGCCCCACGAAAACCCCCAATGACCGGTAACGCGGGCGTTGAGTTGCACGCTGTCGCCGTCCTGGCGGCTATCAATATGGATCGTCTTGTTCAGCTCGTAGCCCTCGTAAATCACTCGAAACTCCACTTGTTTTCCTTCGCCGGTAGCGATGCGCACCGCCCCGTCATTGGTGTCCACCCGCACCTGTGCACGTCCGGAAATTGCATAGGATTTGGTCCATTCTTCGGCGCGGGCGGTAGCCGGCAAAGTTGCCCCGGCGGTAAGGATCACCGCAATGAGTGCCGGCCGGGTCAGGGAAACCCTAAGGTCCAAATTCATGGGTGGAATCCTCCGTAAACTCCGCTACTGAGACAAGATACGACCCCTCGGAGCGAAAAGTTCCCTTGCTAATGCTTCGCGGCGGCTTGCTTGCTCTTCGCGCTTCCGGGTTTTGGCCGCAGGGCGGCAAGAAACTGTTCCACCGGCAGGGTATTGATCACATTGGCCGCTTCCAGCCAGCCTCGGCGCGCCATAATCACCCCGTGGCGGATAAACTGCAAATGCGGCACGTTGTGGGAATCGGTGTCGATGACCACCTTCACGCCGCGTTCTTTGCACATGCGCAAATGCACATCGGTCAGGTCCAGGCGATCCGGGTAGGAGTTGCACTCCATGGCCACGCCGTGTTTCGCGGCGGCGTCGAGGACCTTGGCCATGTCGTAGTCGAACGCCTCGCGCCGTAGCAGAAGCCGCCCGGTAGGGTGCCCGATAATCTGGGTGTAAGGATTTTCGATCGCGGCGAGCATACGTTCGGTCATGGCCGCCCGGTCCAGATTCATGTAGGAATGCGCCGAACAGACCACCACCTCGAATTGCGAGAGCAATTCATCCGAGTAATCCAGCGAGCCGTCCTTAAGGATGTCAACTTCCGCGCCCACTAGAACGCGAATCCCCAGGCCACTCGCATTCGCGCCGCGCAATTTCCTGATATGTGCCGCCATGCGCTTTTCATCGAGACCATTGGCGATGGTCACCGACTTGGAATGGTCCGCAATGGCGATGTATTGGTGCCCCAGCTTGCGCGCCGCCTCGGCCATCTCTTCGATGGAGCACTTACCGTCGCTGGCCGTGGTGTGCATGTGCAGATCGCCCTTGATGTCCTCGCGACGCACCAAATTCGGCAGCCGATGTTGTTCGGCGGCTTCGATTTCGCCGCTGTTTTCGCGAATCTCCGGCGGAACGAAATCCAATTTCAGTTTCGCGTAAATCTCTTCTTCTGTTCGACCGGCAACCCGGCGCTCGCCTTTTAGCGTGGCCAACGCATATTCGTTCAGCGTGTAACCCATATCATTCGCCCGGCCGCGCAAATTGACGTTATGCTCCCGCGAGCCGGTGAAATAGAGCAGGGCAGCGCCGAAACTCTCTTTGTCAAGCAACCGCACGTCCACCTGGATTCCATTATCCAGGGTGAAACTCACTTTATTTTCGCCGTGCGCCAGCACCTGGTTGATTCGCGGATACTTCAGGATGTGTTCGGCAATGGCATCGATGTGTTTCTGCGCGGTGAACCCATCCGCCAGGGTCAACAGCAAATCCAGATCGCCCACGGTTTCCTTACCACGGCGCAGCGAGCCCGCCGGCGTAACCGACGCGACCCCCTTTCCATATTTCTCGATGTGCGCAATCACGCCGTTGGCCGATGCTTCGGCCACGTCCTGCCTAAACCGTCCGGTAGAGCGCTTGAACGCCTCGACCGCCTTCAAAATGTTCTGCTCGCTCTTTTCGCCGAAGCCCGGAACGTCCCGCAGCTTGCCTTCGAGCGCAAGCTTCTCCACGTCGGCAACAGTAGCAGCTTTGAAGTTCGACCAGAGAAACGCAACTTTCTTCGGCCCCAGCGATTGCAAATGCAGAATGTCGAGCAATGTCACCGGGTATTTCTTCAGCAGCTTCTGCCGCAGGCCGTAATCGCCGGTTTTCAGGATTTCCTGCAAATGCTCAGCCATCCGCTCGCCGATTCCCGGCAGCTCCTCCAGTTTGTCAGGATCTTTGGCCAGCTCCTCGATCGATTCATGCATGCCGGAGATTAACTCGGCCGCTTTCTCGTAGCTGCGATAGCGCCCGATGATGGCCCCGTCGATTTCTAGTAGCTGCGCGGTGTCGCGAAGGATGCGGGCGATGCTCTTGTTGTCCATAGGTGCAAAGATTACAAGACCAGGTAGGCGAGGTAAAGCAGCTCAATCCTTTACTTCCTCTGCTTCCTTTACCTCGAGAAAAAGAAAAGTCTGCGCGGATTTGCGTCCCGGCCAGCCGTAAAAAAAATAATCGATTGTTAACTCGGCTTCTGCACGTTGGCAGCTTGCGGGCCTTTCGGTCCCTGCACGATCTCGAATTCGACCACATCTCCTTCCTGCAAGGTGCGGTACCCTTCGCCAACGATCGCCGAATAATGCACAAAAACATCGGGACCGTCCTCGCGCCCTATGAAGCCGTAACCTTTTGTGTTATTGAACCATTTCACCGTCCCACGCAATCCTGGCCTCCCCCGACAGTCGTATATCTTTCCAGCTGGAGCCGAACGTATTCCCCAAGCAGACCTGCACCGGAAATTGCGCGGAGTCTAGCAGAACGCGGGTTTCAGTCAATGGAAATGGGTATATTTCCGTATCGCAGGCAACTAATTAGGTGGATATAAATCGGTTTAATCATGGCCACTTTCGTTAGTGGGGCTGGCTAAGCGCGTCAGCGTGGGTTCTGTTTGAACCTCACCGGTCGCAAAATCTGAAAAAGATTATTGAAGTCGTCCGTCCACATCCGCAGACCGGGCGGCACGGAAATCGGCTCGATCATCACCGTCGAGTCGACCGAATCGAGCAATCGCCGGTTGCGTGTCACCAGCACCCAGTCCGAAGAATCGATAAGCTTGCGGCGATTGTCGTCATTGGTGACCATTTCCGCCTCGCATCCTGCCTCGGTAGCCAGCAGCTGCACCACCGGCGGCAAGTTCAAGTACGAGTTGGACGTATGCACGGCCAGCACGCCGTCCGGCTTCAGGTGACGCAGATATAACGCGAAGGCCTCGCGGGTCAGCAAATGTACGGGAATCGCGTCGCCCGAGAACGCATCGACCGCCAGCACGTCAAACTGTTGCGGCGCCTCGGCCTGCAACGAAAGACGCGCATCGCCTGGCACAATATCGATGCGTGCAGGAGAATCGCGCAGATAGCTGAACGCACTTTTCGCGATGGCAATCACCTGTGGATTAATTTCGTAAAAGCGAAAGTAATCGCTGGTCTTTCCATATGCCGCAAGCGTACCCGCGCCTAACCCAATCGCCCCGACGCGCTTCGCATTGGGGCAGCAGCCCGCAAGAGCCAGACCCACACCCGAATCGGGACCATAGTACGTGGTCGGCAAAAGACTCGACGGCGGGTTGACGTACTGCGCGCCGTGCTCGATCTTTCCGTTGTACAGCGTTCGATACGGTTCCTTCAGCCAGTTGGAAAATTCTCGGACCCGCAGCGCGCCGTAGAAACTCCGCACGCGCACGATGGTGTCCTGGTCGAAGTTGCGCACATTGCGCACCAGCACGAGAATCATGGAAGCCGCGGTGGCCATCCAAAAAAGGCGAATCAGCCAACCCTGGAGCCACAACGCCGCCACTGCCAGCAAAGCCGTGAAGACCAGCGCCAACGGCAATTCATAGATTGCGGTGAACAAATGCGGAGCGACAAGCCCCACGAAAATCGCGCCGAGCGCCCCGCCGAGAGAAATCATCAAATAGAAAGACGTGATGTATTGCGGCGCCGGCCTGCGCAGCGCCAACTCGCCGTGACAAAACCAGCAGCACAAGAACAGCCCAGCGCAGAAAACCGGCACGTTCACCTGCACCGATTCGGTATACATGGGCTCATAGATGGCATAACCCAAGCTGCCCAGTGCTACCGCGAGAAAGCGAACCGACAGCCAGCGCCAATATAGGATGCGCCGGCTGAACGCCAGCGCGAACGTCAAAAGGTACAGCGCCAACGGCAGCACCCACAGCAGCGGGACCGGCGCAACATCCTCGAGCAATTTGTTGGTGACAGAAAGCAGCAGCATGGAGCCGCAAGCCGCCAGCCCCAGCCACAACAGCCTTTCCCGCGGTGTTGGAGTCGGGGCGTCGTCGTCCTCGTGAGACTGCCCGGCGACTGGTACCGTGCCCGTTCGCGCGATCCACGCCGCGGCGGCGCAGAGCAGCACAAAAACCACAAATAGCGCCGACCACAGCATCGCTTGTTGGTGCGCGGCAATGCGCGGCTCAATCAGCAATGGATAGCTCAAAAGCGCAAGCAGCGAAGCCAGATTCGACAAAGCAAAAAGATGATATGGCTCGCGTTGCGCGCTGCCTCGCGCGTACCACACTTGCACCAGCGGGCTCGTAGCGCTGAGCAACACGAATGGCAATCCGATGGAGACGGTCAACAGCAAAAGAATAGTCGATGCCGGATCGCCGCCCGCGTGCTGCACCTGCAAAAATCGCGGCGCGATGGGAAGAAAAAGCAGAGCCAACACCAGCAGCACAATGTGCAATTGCGCTTGACGCCCCGGCGCGAGTCGCCGCGATGTCAGGTCTGCGTACAAATAGCCCAGCAGCAGCGCGCATTGAAAAAACACCAGGCAAGTCGCCCACACCGCGGCCGCCCCACCGAAGCGCGGAAGAATCAGTTTGGCAAAGAGCGGTTCGATCAGAAAAAGGAGAAACGCCCCAACAAAAACAGTCGATGCCAGGAGCAACGCATGGGACGTAGCAAAGTGACTGCCGGTAGCGGGAGCAGGGACAGGAAGCTCATCTCTCTTCTGTGTACTCTGTGTGCCTATCTCTGTGCCCTCTGTGTTAATTCTCTTTCTTCTTCCCCGCCAAAAAGCGGAAGTAGTAGAGCAACCCGGCGATGGTCTTCGCGTCCCGCAGCACGTTTTTCCGAATCATGCGTTCGAGATCAGCCCGCCTGAAAGTTTTGGCGGTAATTTTCTCATCTTCTTCCGGCCGCGCTTCGCCGGCGGTCAGTTTTTCCGCCAGCAAAATATACATGCGCTCTTCGAGGAATCCTGGAGTGGGGAAAACATCCAAAAATACGCGAAAACTTTTTGCGCGATAGCCTGTTTCTTCAATCAACTCCCGTGCCGCCGCCTGCCGCACACTTTCCCCGGAGTCAATGCGCCCCGCCACCAGCTCCCACAGATACTGTCGCGTCGCGTAACGATACTGCCGTATCAGCAAGATGCGCCCGTCGGGCAACACGGGGAGCACCACGACTGAGCCGGGATGTGTAATCACTTCGCGAACAGCGCGCAACCCGCCCGGCTCCATCACTTCGTCACGTCGCACGCCAAACACGCGGCCTTGGTAGATTATTTCGCTGCTCAGAATCTTTGCGGTCGAGCGGCTACTTGTGCGTGATGCCATTGAAGCATTTCTCCGCCCGCATCATAACGCACGCCCCGCCCATTCTCGTAATCGCGCGCCGTTCCCCGCAATAAAATTGCCTGCGTAAGTAGCCTTGCCTATACTCAATTTGGCGCCAAATGCCCATCAACACCATCATCGTCGACGACGAAAAGCCCGCCCGCGACGAACTGGCCTTTTTGCTCAAGAGCGTTCAGGAAGTCAACGTAATCGGGCAGGGCAAGAACGGCGTGGAAGCCCTCGCGCTGATCAAGGAGCATTCCCCAGACTTGGTGTTCCTCGACGTGCAAATGCCTGGGCTAGACGGTTTCGGCGTTTTAAAAAAACTCGTAGAACGAAAAATGAAAATGCCGCACGTGGTGTTCGCCACTGCCTTTGATCAGTACGCGGTGCAAGCCTTCGAAGTCAATGCGGTCGATTATGTCCTGAAACCGTTCGACAAATCGCGCATCGCCAAAGCCATTCAGCGCGCCCGGAAAATGATGGAGACTCAAACGACTGCAACCGACCGGCTCGAGCAACTGGTCAACCAACTGGCCACCGCCAAGCAAAACCCGCCATCGCCGGCGGTGAAAGTCCTGATCACCACGCAGCAGAAGCTCCTGCTGGTGAACGCGGAAGACATGATTTTTGCTTCCATCGACGGCGGCATGATTACCGTCATTGCCCGCGACCTCGAAGGCAGCTCCAATTATCGCACGCTGGAAGAAATGGAAGAGGCGCTGGCCTCCGACGTCTTCTGGCGCCCGCACCGCTCTTACCTGGTGAACATTCACCATATCAAGGAAGTCATTCCCTGGTTCAAGTCCACCTTCATGCTGAAGATGGACGACAAGAAGCATACGCAAGTGCCCGTCAGCCGCTCGCAAACCAAGCGCCTTCGCGAACTCTTTAAGGTGTAAGCGAACCGCAACGCCCGAGTCGACCGGCTCGGTTTTATCATCATGAGTAAGTCACAGCGACCGGCCAGCGTGGGCTGAAGTTTTAACGGTCGTTGTCGCCGTGATCGCCGTTATCACCGACGGCTTCTTCCAGCCATGGCGTGAAGTCAATGTCGGCTCCGCTGGCCGTTGAACATTCTTTGCCACCCGGTCCCATTCGGCATCCCCAGTAGTTCTCGGTGGCGTCGATGCTTCCCGTGCAAATCGTCGCCTTGTCAAGCGCGCAAACGTCAGCGACCCCCACCTTTTCGCCCAGCAAATCATTGAGATGGATGTCGACCTCGGCCGGAGTGTTCACCGCGATGTCTACGTCCTCATCACGGATCACGTTGTGAGAAATGATCGTGCCGTGAACCGGCGAGCCGCCATCGCCGCTGTTGATGTTGATTCCCACCCGGCCCGGAGTGGCTGTATCGAACGTGTCGGCATTGTTCCGGGCGATGAAGTTGCCAATGATTTTGTTCCCGTCCATGTTATCGGCGGGAGCGCCAAAGGCCGGTCCCACATGCGTGTGCAGGGCGACCCCGCCAAGGCCGTTGCCGACGAGTTTATTGTGGATGATCACGTTGCCAGTGACCGTGCCAGGTCCGGCGCCGTCGGAGAAAAGTCCCACTCCCGAGCCTCCGATTTGCACGCCGTTGGCTGTCGAGACATTCTCGGCGATCGTGTTGCGATTGACCCCAAAGTGCGGAGCAAAGTGTGGCGGGCTCGAGCCCACCGGCGGATGCGACGCCATCACGATGCCGCATTCCAGCGGATTGTTCAGAACCTTGTTGTGGATCACCAGGTTGTTGCGGCTTTCCCCGGTCTCATCGCTGATCAAAAGGCCGTCGGCGTTGCCAATGATCAAGTTGCCAGACAAAATCGAGTCTACCGTTCCGATGAAATGAACCGCTCCGCCGCAGTCACCCGTTTCATCGGTTTCAAACGCCGGCTGGCCAGGACACCCGTGGGGCTGTCCCGTGAAGTTCAAGCCTGGATTCTTGTCATTGTCGATGACGTGGTTGCCGCGAATGGTCACGTCCGAAGCGCTCACCACCAGCACTCCTTCATTCAGCGCGTTCTTGATCGTGAATCCCGCTACCGTCACATTCTTGAGACCGGGATGATCAAACCCATCGACAAACACGCCGTTGGATAGGCCGGTCGCATCGATGATCGCTACTTCCGCGCCCGGCCCGATGACGGAAAGCGGAATACCGATGACCACGTCTTCTTTGTACGTTCCTGCGCCTACCTTGATAGTGTCGTTGGCTGCCGCTGCGGCCACCGCTTTGCCAATCGTTGCAAAACAGCCGTCTCCGCCTCCGGGTTTCACGCATAGCGTGTTCGCCGCGGCCGGCATGCTTGCCACCGCAAGTAGCAAGCCAATCGCCGCCGCTGCGGTTATCGATTCTCTCCGATGATTCTTCATGGTCTTCCCCCTCCAAATCTGGTCGTGCTTGAAAAGTCGTCGAGCCTAGGTCGCAGCTCCGCTGGAGCAGCGACGTCTTACTCAGATCGTTGTGAACGGAAATTTCCGCGCACGGCGGACCTGCGATTCCAGGTAGCGCAGCGTGGGAACGGCGCGGCTACCTACAGGTGTCGATATGGTTTGCCGGGAATCTAAACCGGACGGGAGTGTACACCCACTAGCCCGCGCTTGGGAATATCTTCGAGCGTAACTCCAACCGTGGGAACACATCGATAACGGCTGCTCAGAAACGCTGTCGGCCCCTGCGGGAACATGGCCGCGTGTGTTAGCATCGCCTGTACACTTCGCGCTACGTTCGTGTACACCGGACACGATGGATTTTTCGCTTAGCGACCACCAAAAACTGATTCGCGACACCGTTCGCCAGTTCATGGAGAACGAAGTGCGCCCCGGCGTGCGCCAGCGTGATCGCGAAGCGCGCTTTCCCACGGAAGAAATCAGGAAAATCGCCGAGTTGGGCTGCTGCGGAATGATAACTCCCGAAGAGTGGGGCGGCGGCGGGCTGGACACCATCTCCTTCGTACTAATGATGGAGGAAGTAGCGCGCGTGGATGCCGCCATGGCCACTTCCCTCAGCGTGACCAATTCCGCGGTGCAGCCGCCTCTGCTGCAGTTTGGCAGCGACGCCCAGAAGAAAAAATATTTGAGCCGCATGGCCACCGGCGAAATCCTCGGCGCGTTTTGCCTGACCGAGCCGCAAGCCGGCTCTGACGCCGCGGGCATCCAGACCCGCGCCGTGAAATGCGATTGCGGCTATCGCCTCAACGGCACCAAGACTTGGGTGACCAACGGTAGCGTCGCCGGCTGCTTCATCGTTTTTGCCAAGACCAATCCGGAAGCGGGTGGGAAGGGAATCACTGCCTTTCTCGTCGAGCCGAGTTTCAAAGGCTTTCGCGTTGGCCGCCACGAAGAAAAAATGGGCCAGCTTTCTTCACCATCAGTCGAAATTATTCTGAACGATTGCGAGGTCCCTAGCGAGAATCGCCTCGGGGAGGAAGGGCAAGGGCTGAAGATCGCCCTCAGCGCGCTCGACGGCGGTCGCATCGGAATCGGCGCGCTGGCCGTCGGGCTTGCACAGGGCGCGCTAGAAGAATCCGTAAAGTACGCGAAGCAGCGCCGCGCCTTCGGCAAAAATATTGCCGAATTTCAAGCGATCCAGTGGATGCTGGCCGACATGCAGACGGAAATCGAAGCCGCTCGCAACCTGGTGCATCACGCCGCGTGGCTCAAAGACGTGCATCCCACAAAAATGGGCGCCGCAGGTTCCAAAGCAAAACTCTACGCCAGCGAAATGGCAAATCGCGTAGTCTATAAAGCAGTGCAGATTCACGGCAGCGTTGGCTATTCGCGGGAAACCGACGTAGAGCGAATGTACCGCGACGCCCGAGTAATCTCGATCTACGAAGGCACCAGCGAGATCCAGCGCATGATAATAGCCCGCGACCTGGGTCTGTAACCGGAGGGGCGCAGCACTACTGCGCCCCAGCTCGGCAAGATATATTGAGCGGGCTTCACAGGCGTTCCAGCGCCACACGCTTCAGCCTGTGCCGCCGTAAGACACAGCATTCAGGATGCGAGCAAGGCCGTAGCTCAGGGCCGGTGTCTGGACCTGAGGCCTTTCGTAAGCACGAGCAAGTACACAGGGGATAGATTGGCGACAAGTTCCGAAGCGAAAACAAAGCGCGTAATTAGCGGCATGCGCCCCACCGGCCGCCTGCACATCGGCCATTATTTCGGCGCGCTGCAAAACTGGGTCCGCCTGCAAAACGATCCGTCCTACGACTGCTTCTACTTCATAGCCGACTGGCACGCGCTGACCAGCGATTACGCCGACACCACCGCCGTCGCCCAAAACACCATCGAAATCATGACCGACTATCTAGCCGCCGGTCTCGACCCGCAGAAAAGCATCATCTTCCTGCAATCGCAAGTCCCCGAACACGCCGAGCTGCACCTGCTGCTCTCCATGGTCACCCCGCTAGGCTGGCTCGAGCGTGTCCCCACCTACAAAGAAGCCCTGGAAAACGTGAAAGACAAAGACCTGCACACGTACGGCTTCCTCGGCTACCCGATTCTGCAATGCGCGGACATTGTCATCTATAGTGATGAGGGCAAGACGCTAGTCGTCCCCGTCGGCGAAGACCAAGTCTCGCATGTGGAGTTCAGCCGAGAGATTGTGCGGCGCATAAACGTTTTCTACGGTCTGGTCGTAGACGCAAAGCTCTTTCTTAAAGAAAATGAACACTTCCTGCGGGTGGCGGCCAGTCATTCAAACATTCACTTACCTGGGGATTGGAAATACCCTGTCGATCCTGGCGTACAAGCTTTCCTAATCGGAAGGTTCAGGACAGTGGCGGCGGAGGAAGGGATTAGGAATTTCCTTGATACAGTCCGGCCTCTTGGCAGTTTTTTTTATTGGACCGAACTCTTGGTTGAACCGGACCATCAGCTGACGAAAACCCCGCGTATACCCGGGCTTGATGGGCGCAAGATGTCGAAAAGCTATGGCAACGCCATCACACTGAGCGAAAGCGACGCCGATATTCGCGCCAAGACCAAAGTGATGGTCACCGACCCCGCGCGCAAACGCCGCACCGATCCTGGAAATCCAGACGTGTGTCCGGTCTACGACTGGCATAAACTATTCTCGCCTCCGGAGACACTGAAGTGGTCGGCCGAAGGCTGCCGCACCGCAGGCATCGGCTGCATCGAGTGCAAAGCGGCCATGGCGGACAATTTGATCAAGTGGATCGCCCCAATTCGCGAGCGCCGCGTAGAGTACGAGAAGAATCCGAAGCGCGTGCTAGAGCTGATCGACGCCGGCTCCAAGCGCGCCCGCGTCGAAGCGGTGAAGACAATGACACGAGTCCGCGAAGCCGTCTTCGGATGGGAAAAGAAGCGCACAGAAATCCAAGGCGGCACGGCCGCCAACGCATGGGCCAAATAACGGAAGCAATTGCGGGGTCAAAAAATGAAAGCTGTTGTCCTAGTTTGTACGCTTTTGGGATTTTTAGGAGCGGCGATGTTTTATGCCAGTCGTATCGGTTTTGATCTAGAGAGCTCGTATCTATGCCCGGTGTGCCCGCACGTTACGATGCTGAACGTTCAACCGATTCTGAGTTTTGCCGCTCTCACGCTCGTTATGGGCATGTTTAATTCTTTAGCTTTCTCTGTCGTGAGATGTGGCTCGCTGGCACTTCTGAGACGTGCTCGTTACTTTGGCAGTCAGCCGGAACCTCGGGATGCCCAACGGTGAAGGAAGCGGAGAATGGCTACACCTTATAAAATAAACATCCCGCTCTACGAAGGTCCCCTCGACCTGCTGCTTGATCTCATCAAAAAGCAGGAGATGAACATTCACGACATCCAGATCGCGA
>Ga0210409_10004542_pt1 | contig 14912 bp, 8 predicted proteins | sample IncBWH17MmetaG_FD_161649 | JGI IMG/M metagenome (GOLD analysis project Ga0210409, IMG submission 161649) | Forest soil microbial communities from Barre Woods Harvard Forest LTER site, Petersham, Massachusetts, United States - Inc-BW-H-17-M | ecosystem: Environmental > Terrestrial > Soil >... | reverse complement strand
AAAAGTGCATCGAAGCCGGGATGAATGATCACGTGGCGAAACCGATCGATCCCGATGAACTGTTCACCGTGTTGTTGCGCTGGATTAAGCCGCGCGAGGGCGTCAGTGCGGCGGCACAAGGTGCGGCCCCGGCGGCGAATGTTTCTACAGCGGTGCCGAAAGCCCCCGATGCCGAAACGCTTGCGATCCCTGGGATCGACACGAAGGCCGCGTTGAGGCGAGCGGGCGGCAGCCTCAAGCGCTACGAATCGCTGTTGCGCAAGTTCGTTCAGCCTTCGGCGGGTGGCGTGGAGGAAATTCGCACGGCGTTGGCTGCCGGAGACTCGGAGACGGCTGCGCGTGCGGCACACTCGATGAAAGGTTCAGCGGCAAATCTTGGCGCTACTGCAGTGGCTGAGGTTGCGGCGAAAGCAGAGAGCGCGATTCTGTCGGGGCAAGGGATCGAGGAGGCGCTGGGATCGTTGGAAACTTCCTTTGCCACAACAGCGGCGGCAATCCGAGCGGCGCTGCCGAGCGAGACGCTCGCCGGTGGTAACGGCGGTGGTTTGGTGGATCCCGCCACGATTCTGGAACCATTGATGCGGCTGAAAAGCTTGCTAAAGAACGACGATGGCGATGCCGCCGATTTCATCCTGGATGCGCGGCCCGGTTTATCGCGGGTGTTAACCGAAGCGGAGATGAACACGCTCGCGGGACAAGTTGGCAACTTCGATTTTGCGGCGGCGCTTCATTCGCTTTCTGATATTGCCGCGCGCCTTTCGCTGAAACTGGAGTGAACCTATGCCTGAAGCATCGCCACAAAAATGCATCTTGATTGTCGACGATACTCCCATCAACATCGGCATGATTTCCGGAGCGCTGAAGGACTCCTACAAGACCAAGGTTGCCACAAATGGCGAGAAGGCCCTCTCCATTGCCACGGGAGATGACAAGCCCGACTTGATTTTGCTGGACGTGATGATGCCGGTGATGGATGGCTACGAAGTTTGCCGGCGCTTGAAAGTGAATTCAGACACGCGCGATATCCCGGTAATTTTCCTGACTGGGCAGACGGGAACCGAAGACGAGACCAAAGGATTCGAAGTTGGCGCGGTGGACTACATTCACAAGCCATTCTCCGAAGCGGTGGTGAAAGCGCGCGTGCATACACACCTGACGCTCCGCGAAGCGCACGCACAAATTGCGCGGCAGTTGGTCGAGATCAACCGCGAACTGGAAATGGCGCGGCAAATTCAATTGTCCATTCTGCCGCGAAGCACGCCGAAGATTCAGGGTCTGGAAATCGTGGCTCGCTACCTTCCCATGACCTCGGTCGCGGGTGATTTCTATGATTTCATCGTGGTGGACGAGAAACATGTTGGGATCCTCGTCGCTGATGTATCCGGTCATGGCCTGCCGTCTGCACTGATCGCTTCCATGCTGCAGGTGGCGCTGACCGCGCAAGCGGGTCACGCCTCGGACCCGGCGCGCGTGCTGTCAGGATTGAATCAAGCACTGTGCGGAAAGTTCGAACTGAATTTCGTAACGGCGGCGTATGTGTATGTCGACATGGAAAAGAAGCTGTTGACCTACGCCGGTGCAGGTCACCCGCCACTGTTGTTTTGGCGTAAATCCGCCGGGGACGTCAGCGAAGTTGTGGAAAACGGTTTGGTTCTCGGGATGCTTCGCGAAGCGACCTACGAGTCCCTGCAAACGCCGATCGCCGCCGGTGACCGCTGCGCAATTTATACCGACGGGGTCCCCGAAGCGACGAGTCCTTCACAGGAAGAGTTTGGCACCGCGCGTTTCAAGCACTTTATGAAGAGCAACCAGGGTCTGGCTGCGGATCAATTCGCGGAGGGATTGCTGGACGAATTGTGCCGCTGGTCGCAGCAGCCGCGCGGTGAGGGGCAAACTGATGACATCACCGTGCTGATCATAGATTTCAAGGGCTTCTGATAACTCGCTGGCCACATGGCCTGGAAGGCACCCATCGCAACAGCCACGCGGAAAGGCAAGCACAGTAGGATGACGGCCGGGAAAGTGTGGAGTACACTTCCGGCGTGCCCTGTAGAAGTACCGAACAACTGTGCGCCCTCACGCGCGCACACACTGAGGACAAACCATGAAAAAGACACTTCTGGGTCTTAGCGTTGCTCTCGCATTGGCCGTTCCCGCGTTCGCACAAGACAAAGAACAAGACCGCGTCGAAAACGCCGGCAAGGTAATGAAGGAAATCCTCAACGCTCCCGACAGTATTCCGCAAAGCGTTCTGGACAAAGCGGATTGCGTGGTGATTCTGCCATCGGTTCTGAAGTTCGCCATCGGCTTCGGCGGCAGCTACGGCCGCGGGGTGATGACCTGTCGTGGCGGCAAGGACTTCCGGGGCCACTGGGGCGCGCCCAGTATGATCGCGCTGGAAGGCGGCAGCGCGGGTTTGCAGCTCGGTGGCAATGCCACGGACTTCGTTCTGCTGTTGATGAGCCCACGTTCGGCGTCCAGCATTTTGAGCAGCAAGGTGAAGCTGGGTGGTGACGCTTCGGCCGCGGCTGGTCCGGTTGGACGTACCGCTTCCGCGGAGACCGATGTCACCATGCGCGCTGAAATTCTCTCCTACTCCCGCGCTCGCGGACTTTTTGCCGGCATTTCCCTGGAAGGTTCCACGCTGCGGCCCGACAACGGCGCGAACAAAAACTTGTATGGCAAGGAGGTAAGCGCCAAGTCTATCGTGTTCAACCATGCCGTACCGGTCCCGGCCTGTGCCAAGGAGCTGCTGGCCACATTGCAGAAGGCCTCTCCCGTTAACAAGAGCAAGAGCTAAACAGCAGTTTTTAGCGATTCAAAAATCAAATTAAACGTTCGAGAACCCTCGATTTTCCAACAAAAGGCGCGGCTGGAATTCTTGCACAGGTCCGCGGAAACAAGCGCTTGACACAACTGCAAGCGGGAAGTACTTTTCTTGCTAATTTTTCTTTTGTTGGGCTATAGCTTTTTGCGGCTGTAGGGACTTTCGGATACGTCGAGGGTTAGTGAAGGCGTAGAAGCGTGGGTCCCGGGCTTTCCAAGGCAACTGCAAGACAGCAAAGATGTGGGGTGCGTGGAGGGGTGTCGACGATGAGCAAGAGATTGTGTTCCATCTTGGTAGTTGCGATTGCCGCGCTGCTATCTTCTCCGGCGGTTTGGGGTCAGGCGACCGGCAGTTTTTCCGGCACGGTGACGGACAAGTCGGGCTCGCCGGTCTCCGGCGCCACGGTGACGGTGACCTCGCAAGGCACGGGAGCGGTTCGCGAGATCACCACGGATGAGGCGGGGCACTACATTGTTAACTTGTTGCCGGTGTCGGTGTATACGATACGGGTGGAATACAAGGGATTCCAGCCGGTGGAGACCAAGGACGTAAAGCTGCAGGTCGATGAGCAGCGCGAGCTGGACTTCGCTCTCTCGCCAGCATCGGTGAGCACGTCCGTGGAAGTGGTGGCCTCGGAAGTGGCCGTGGAAACAACCAACCCTTCGCTCGGCCAAGTCATTACTTCGCAGCAGGTGGCGCAATTGCCGTTGAACGGACGCGATTTCGTGCAGCTCGCGACGCTTACTCCAGGCACTACAGCGGAAACAAACCCCAACAGCTTTTTTACAAGCGGCGCGAGCAGCGAAGTGGCGGCGCGCGGTTCCTTTTCTCTATCGGTGGGCGGCTCCCGCGCGAACAGCACCGACTGGTTGCTGGACAACACGGACAATAATGAGTTGACGGCCGGAGGAATTGGGATTCTGTCCTCTATCGACTCCATCCAGGAGTTTAAGGTTCTCACCTACAACTATTCCGCGGAGTACGGCACGCGTGCGGGACCAGCGGTGCTGGTAACCACGAAATCTGGAACGAATAACTTCCATGGCTCGGTGTTTGAGTTTTTGCGCAACACGGCTTTGGACGCCAAGAGCTATTTCGCGACGACCACAGAAAAATTCAATCTAAACCAGTTTGGTGGCACTCTTGGCGGCCCCATCCGGAAAAACAAGACATTCTTCTTCATCGATGGCGAGCAAAAAGATCAGCTGCACGGCATTCCGTTTCAGGGACTAGTGCCCACAAATGCTATGCGCAACGGCGATTTCAGCGCCGACAATTTTGGCACTCCAGTTGGCCAGATTGTGATCGCCAATCCGTATATGAGCGGGGCATCGACGGTCCTCAACCCACCGAACCCCAACCCGAATGTGCCCAACAACAATATCTATTTCCAGTGCGATCCGTCGGGTAATCCCATGCCTCTCGTAAGCGTGGCGAGCGGACAACAATATCAGGGGACGCCGTGCAACAAGATTCCCTCAGCCCTGTTTAACAACATCGGATCACAGATGATCGCGTTGTATCCAGCGCCGACGCCGGGCTACAACGTTAACGGACAAAACTTCCAGAGCGAGCCGGTGCGCTCACTGTACGAAACGAAGTTCGACATTCGAGTGGATCAGAACTTCTCCAGCGCGGATTTGCTGTTCGCCCGCTTCAGCTATGACCAGGCAAATTCTTATGTGCCGGGTGGCGCGGCGGGATTTTTTGCGGAGGAAAATGCTTTCGGCAGCAACCAGGGAATCATCAACCACGCCCGCAACGTTGCCATTGGAGAGACGCACGTTTTTTCCACGGCCAGCGTGAACCAGTTCAGCTTCGGCTATAACCGCATTTTCGACTACATCACTTCCCAAGGCACCGGCACCTGCGAGTCGGCGAAACTCGGGATTCCGGGTGCCAATGTCGGGTGCGCAAACGGTACAACCTGCGCGGGCAGCAGTTGCGGGTTGTCCTCTACCCAGATTACCGGCGGTGGTTACTGGTCGCTGGGAGATCGGGGCTATTCGCCTTTCCAGGGCGGGACAAACATCTTCACGATCAATGACACCTTCGACATGATCCGCGGCAAACATGACATCAAGGTCGGAGGCGGCATCCGCATCAACCAGATGAACGTGCGAGCCGAAGGATTCCAGGACGGATTTTGGGTCGTGGGCGGCGCATGGACGAGCGGCGGATTCAGTCTTCCAGGCTCTTCGATGGCGGACCTGTTGATGGGGCTGTCGAGCCTGCGCATTCACGACCAGAATTTCAATGGGGACATCACGGGACGGCGTTGGAAACTGTTCCGCCCGTTTGTGCAGGACGATTGGCGCGTAAACAGAGATTTGACGCTGAATCTGGGTTTAGCTTGGGCTTTGGCAACGCCAATTTCCGAAGCGAACGACAGGATGGCGAATTTCATTCCGACAGCAACCAGCTATCAATGGCTGATTCCGACGCCTGGGTGCAACGCACAACTTCAAGCACTAGCGCAATGTCAGCCATATGTGGGGTCAGGCGCCGGAGTGAAGATGGATTTCACTGCGTTTGAACCGCGGATTGGCGCGGCTTGGAAGGTGCTGGGAAGCGACAAGACGGTGGTTCGCGCCGGCTACGCGATTTACCACGACTCGGCATGGAGTATGGGCGCGCAGGGCCTTTGGCAAAATCCACCCTACGCTGCAGAATCTTTCGGTATCTCATTTGGTGGCTGCACCACTGTGACTGCCTATTGTGCTTCTCTCCCCAAACAGACGCCAAATATAGGAACTGGCCAGGCCGTGGGCTTTTCGGACGGATTCCCCATAGTCACGCCCCCGACTACACCACTAAATTTTTCCGGCGCATTCATTACGGAAAATACCAACATTAAACAGGGGATGGTGCAACAGTTCAACGTCAACCTGGAAAGGCAATTGCCAGGTCAAATCGTCTTGACAGCTGGATACGCCGGATCTCGCGGTTCGCATATTCTGAATTTTGGAAATAACATCAACACGAGTTCACCGACGGCTTGTGCTGGCGGGCCCAATGAAGTGGCCGGGTACACCTTGGGGTGCGGGCCAGGCGGAGCCTACCTCCCCTCGCCCTACGCGCTATTTCCGTCCTCTTTCGGCATCAACATTTACAGCATCAACGACCTTGGAAGCGCGCATTACAATTCACTGCAGATCAAAGCAGAAACGAAGACGCCTAGATACGGGCTATACGCTTTGATCGGCTACACCTATTCCCGAACGTACGACTCGGGCTACTCCGATGGTTTGAGCACGCCCATTGGAGCACCCGACTTCCCGCTACCCGGCTGGCAGAAGCTGGACTGGGCTCTCTCTCAGATCAACCTGAACAACAATTTCACCGCCAGCGTGATTTATGATTTGCCCTTCGGCAAGGGCAAGAAGTTTGGCAACGACTGGAACAATGTGACCAATGCCCTGCTAGGCAACTGGCAAGTCACGGTGATTGAGAAAATCACCTCCGGCTTTCCAGTCTTCGTGGTTGACAGCAATCCGCTGTCGGGAGCGTCGTTAATCAATATTGGAAATGCCGCCCCTGCTGGACGGCCCGATCTGGTGGGCAATCCGTTCCAGGCGGGCTCCATAGGATCCTGCACAGGTCCGAGCAAGCTAACCGGGAAGGGATATTGGTTCAATCCCTGTGCCTTCGCGATACCTACGACGGGTGAACTGGGGAACGCATCCCGTGCTCCGCTGTCTGGCCCGAACTTCGTGAATACCGACTTCTCGGTGATCAAGCGTTTTGCGCTGCCTTGGGAAAATATGGGGCTGGATTTCAGGGCAGAAATGTTCAATTTGTTCAACCATGCGCAATTTGGACTTCCCGCCGCCAACATCAATGCTCCGTCGCAATTCGGTCTAGTTTCATCGACGGTGAATAACCCGCGACTGGTTCAGTTCGGGCTGAAGCTGACCTTCTAAGCTTCGCGCGTGTAACCCGTCAACCTATATTCTGTAGAGGCCGACCCACTGGAGTTCCGGTGGGTCGGTTGCTTTTTATGTGACAGCCCAGCTAGTGAGGCTTCGTGGTTGGTGTGGGTTGAGAAGGGTTCTGCCCGCGCAGCGTGTAGACGAACTGCTGAATCTCGTGGCGTTGTTGCTCGGCTTCTTTCGTTTTTTGCTTCGAGGTCTGATCGTAGAGCGCCTTTTCCTGGCGGGCTTTCTCCAGTTCCCCGGTCTGACGGTAGATTTGCGCCAAGCGGTAATGCGCCTCATCGGGCAGCGGCAAAAGCTCAATGGCTTTTTGGAAGGCGCGGATGGCCGCGGGCGCATCCTTTTTTGTGGAATAGAGAATCCCTAACTGCAGATAGGCATTGCCAAGCTTTGGATCGAGTTCGATGGCACGCTTCAGCTCGGACTCAACCAATGCGAAGTCTTCCGTCCCGGGACTTTGCTTGCTTAACGCTACGGCGTAGTAATAATGCGCCATGGCGTTCTCCGGATGAAGGTCGGCGAACCGTTTGAATTTTTCTGTCCAGCCGGGCGGCTCGATTTTCTCCGCCGCCTGCAACTTACCCAGGAACAAATACGGAGCAGGGTCGGAGGGATTCAGGTCGCAGGCTTGAAGAAGAAGTTGCACGCCTTGTTCGGTGTGTCCCCGGTCATACGTCGCAACACTGAGGCCAAGCAGCATGCGCACGGAAGCAGGGTAGAGGCGCTGCCCCTTGGTAAACACCTCGATTGCCGGTTCAAATGCGCGGTGAAGGAGCAGTTCCGCGCCCCACACGAAAAGATGCGGCTCGCTTGGTTGAAGCTCTGCTGCCTGCCGATATTCCTGGACCGCCTCGAGTGGGCGGCCCTCGCGCTCTGCGGCATCACCCAAGCGGGCATGGGTATCCGCGCTGGCTTCAGCAGCGCCTGAAATGCTCTTGGGCTGGCCCGGTTCCTCGTGATTCAGAGCCACCGTGTCTTTCGCCAGAGCTTCTTTGGTGCGCAGGACGGTGTCTGATCCGTGCCCGCCCAGATTGGTCGGATCAGTGACACCGGAAACGTTGAAGTGTAGTTCCTCGGAAAATTCCAGCGACGACAGAGCATCCTTTGCGGACGCGGAAGACTCACCCTGCGATAGCTGCAGCGCAACGGACTTCACTTCGTTTTGCTGAACGGCGAACGGGCCCTCACTCTTCTCCCGGTAGCCCGGTTTGGTTGCGCGCAGGGTATAGCTGTCTGCCGGGATCGCCGCGAAACGGTAGTGGCCCTGCGTATCCGAGCGCTCAACGAATTTATGCGCATGGCCATCGCTTTCCAGAGAAATGACCGCGTCGCCAACAGGTTTATTCTGCGAGTCGCAAACCGTTCCTTCGACGATCGCGCGATCATCGTTGGTTTTGGTTTGGCCGCGGCTTGTCGGGAGGAGCAGCGCAATCAGCGCCAGAAAGACGCATAGGGATCCAAGAGATCGCAGTGAAATTGCATTCATGTGGACTTAAGCCATTCTAGCGCGGAATTGACGTCACGCAATTGAGGCGGCGCGTTCACCCTGCAGTCGGCTATTGGCCAAGTTGGGCCAACTGCTCTTTTGCTTGCGGATGATCGGGATGTTGCTTCAGGAGTTCAAGAAGAACCGCGCGCGCCTTCTCGCGATCACTCAGAATCATATAAACACGCGCTAAGTTGAGGTAGGACTGATCGTAAGCCGGGGCCACCCGGATGGATTCTTCGAAACTGGCAATTGCTTCCTGCGGACGCCGGGTACGCAAGTAGAGTACGCCGAGGTTGTTCAGCGCCTCCGGATAAACGGGACGCAGCGTGAGCGCCCTCTTCAGGTAGTCGTAGGCACGGTCCGTATCACCCAGTTGCGCGTAGACCATGCCGAGGCTGTAATTGGTTTCGGGATCTTCCGGGCTCAGGTCCAGAGCTTTCTGCAGCGATTCTCTTGCGGCCGCCCAGTCTTTATTCTGACGATAGGCGTTGCCGAGATTCAAGAGCGCGATGGTGTGGGCGGGATCGATTTGAAGCGCGCGTTGAAAATAGCCGATGGCCGCTGTGGTGTCCCCTTCCCTCGCCGACAGGATTCCCAGATTGTTCCAGGCATTTGGCAGCGTCCCGGGATAGCTGGTACGCAGTTGAATCGCGCGCTCAAAACTTTCGCGAGCTTCTTTCGTTTTTCCTTGCTGCAAATAGACGCTTCCCAGCCCGTAGAGAGCCTCGGCGCTCGCCGGGTCGTCTTGCAGCGCGAGGCGGAAAAAGGCTTCGGATTGGTCGGGATAGCCTCGTTCATAAAAAACGGCGCCAAGAGAAAGATAGTTACGGCCGATTTCATAGGCGGCGCTGAGACCCGGAAATGGCAGCGCCTTGGCGACGCGTTCCGCATCAGTGCGAGGAATGGTCTTGAAGTCGTCGCCGTAGTGCCCGTGAGGGATTGCGCCCTGGTAAACCTTCGCGATGGAGCCGTTTTTATCGATAAGGAAAGAGTTGGGCAAACTGAGGTCGCGATGGCGATCAAACAGTTGACGATAGAGAAGATTGTAGACGGCGATCAACTCCTGCGTCGCTACCAGAATTGGGAACCCATGGCGGGGGTTCGCCGGGACTGGCGCGTTCTTGTTGTCGCTCTGCGCCGCATCAACGTTGATAGTCAGCAGTTGCAGCCCTTCGCTGCCCCAGGTCGAATGAAGTTTTTCAAATTGTTCCAGATCGTTGCGAGACGCGGGCAAAGACGAAGACCAGAAATAGAGAAGCACCGGCTTACCGCGACGAGCAGAGAGCGATTCGACGCGACCATCGCGATCGGAAAGAGAAAACTCTGGAGCGAGGACCGGGACGAACAGCCACGTTTCGACATTAACGGGGAGCACCTCCGCTTTTGCGGTAACACCGGGCGTTGCAGCAGACCACGGGGATGATCCAGCAAAAGGCTCGATGCGCTTAGGCGGCTGTCCTTCTTCGATCCAAATGCGGTGGTTCACCGGTAGGTTAGGCAAGTCCTGCTGAAGTCCGCTGGGCCAGCGAATCGTCGCTCGCACCGTGCCCTTGGTCGCTCCCAAACCAAAAAACAACTCCTTGCTGTGTTGGGCCAGAAACCCCGAACCCGCTTGCAGCAGGCGTGTCTGGTGGCCTAATTCCGTCTCGACTGTGACGGCTGCGCCGATTGCGTCGGGATTGCTTTTTTTCCCGGTGAGGCGAAACGAGACCGCTGCGCCAAGATCGGGCATCACGTTTTTGAAGAACCGCAACTGCGGACCATTGCGATTTTTCAAGACGACTTCCAAGTTGCCGTCGTGATCGAAATCACCGAGGGCGAAAGTGCGACCATCCTCGATGCAATCCAGACCTACGATTCCGGAAACATCGGAAAATGTGCCATCGCGATTGTTTACGTAGAAGACATTGCGCTCGAAGCCGCTCCAGGTGCCATCGGAGCGAATCAGTTCGTTGATGGCGTTCCAACCTTGCTCATATTCATGATTTGGCCGCGGGTCTTTCGGAGAATTTGCCACCACCTGCCGCCAGAAAAAACTGTTCAGATCATCTTGTGAGGTGCCCGAGATCATTCCGTTGGCAATATAGAGGTCCGGGAAACCGTCCTGATCAAAATCCCACGAGTCGCTGCACCAGGACCAGCGCCCCACGACCGTCCCGGAGCGCATACTGGCGTCTTCAAAACCGTCGCGGGCGGTCTTGCGGAACAGGCAATTGCCCATGGCATGCTGGTGATATAGCGCGCGCGTCTGTTCAACTGCATCGGCCTGGAAATTGTCCTGCTCCGAAACGCGGAGCCCGGCCGCGGTCCACATGTTGGCGACATAAAGATCACGGCTTCGATTGCCGGAATCGAGCCAACAGACACTCATGCCGGCGCCGACATCTTCCACGCCCGCTTGTGATGCGATGTCGGTGAATGTGCCGTCTCCGTTATTGCGGTACAGGTTTTTGCGACCGAAATCATTTACCACGTAAAGGTCAGGCCACTGGTCGCCGTCGCAATCACCCCACGCGCAGCAGAAACTGAAGCGCGTGTTGTTCCGATCGAGGCCCGACGATTTCGTGACGTCGTGAAAAGTTCCGTCGCGGTTATTTCGCATCATGAAATTTGGCGGGCCGTTCTCCGCGTCGTAATAAGGCATGGGATAGCGATATTGGTCGGCGCCCTGATAGTAGGAGTACAGGCAGAAATAAATGTCCAGCCAGCCGTCGCAGTCGTAGTCGGCAATGGCTGCTCCGGTGAAGGTGCCTTGCGGAGGATTGGCAAACTGAAAAGCGTCGGGCTTTAAGCGAAATTTCCCGCCGCCCGCGTTCAGGAACAACAGCGGGCCATTCGCGCGCACGACGATCAAGTCCTGGAGTCCGTCGTTGTCCAGATCGGCAAACAGGGCGCAGGCGGTGTTCTCCAGAACTCCAACTCCGGACTGCTCCGTAATATCCTCAAAGGTGCCATCGCCGCGGTTGCGAAAAAGACGATTGGGGATTCCGGCGGGCTGACAAACATACAGGTCGTCAAAACCGTCGCCATCGATGTCGGCAATGGATACTCCGTTATGGCCGTAGATGTCGATGCCGCTCGCTGAGTCGAGGACGGTTCGCCAATAATCCGTGCCGTGAACCAGTTGGGCAGCATAGGAGGAACTGCCGCCGAACGCCGGCTCCGTTACATCAACAAAGATCGGAGCCAACGCCCGGCTGCGCACTTCGTCGAGCACTTTCCACTGTTGGAGGCGCAACTCGCCGGTGGCTAGGAGTTCCCAGGACATTTTCCAGTTGCCGACGCGCTGTTCGCGGTGGAGGCCCGCCGCTGTACCCACTAACTCAAAACGCACCGCGGTTTCCAGCGAACGGGATGCCTCAGCCGTGGAAGAAGCAGCATGGATGCTGATGACCTGAAACTCGGCGGCGATGATCGTGGAGTAGGAACCGAGCAGCGAACGCACGTCTTTCAGAAAATCATCTCGTGCTAAGGCAGGCCCGTCGGCAAACTCTCCCTGCCACACGTTGATAACGCCCTCAGCGCGAATAGGTTTCCACTTGCCGGCCTTTAGCGTAGCAGCCGAGAAATTTTCCTGGATCACCGTTTCCAATGCCACAATACTCTGCGGCGAGCGCAACAGTTGCGAACTCCACTCTTTCAGCACAGCAGCAACCTGGTCTTGATATTTCTCCGTGAGAAATTCGTCGTAGCCTGCCGGGACTTTCCGCAGCACGGCATCGATGCCTCGTTGAACCCGATATTGTGGATGGATGTGCAGTTCGCCGGGCGCGGCGGACTCTTGCGGAGAAGAGAACGAGACAAATGAGAAAAGGGGCGAAGGAAGAAATGCGAGAGGGACGCCTTGGCAATAGTGCAGAAACTCACGGCGGCTGATATCGCTGCGTTTCTTCCGAGACCGGCTCAGTGAGATTCCCCCAGTCTTTTATTGGGCAAAAGCGAAATGTAGCATCGGGGTAGAAGCGCGTCAAGTTTGCGACACAACGCCACAACGCCGAGCGCTCCGATCAGCTATGATAACCTTTTCGCTGATCGCTGATACCCGCGGAAGGGCGTGCCACAGTTGCGTCTCTGGCAAAAGAGTCTCCCCTTGTTCCCGACGTTCCTTCTGGCCACCACGTTGTTCGGCCAGACCGCCAGCCAGAAGCAGTCTTCGCCGCAGGCGGCAACCAGTGAATCCGTGGAGGTGCACCTCGGGAAGGGCTACGAAGCGCTGAAGCAGGACCGCTATGACGACGCGGCCGAACAATTTCGCACTGCATTGAAAGTCGACCCAACGCTGGTGATGCGCGCGCGATTCCCATTGGCAATTGCCCTTTTCCAGTTGCACAGTTTCACGGAGGCGCGCCATGAGTTGGAAACGGTTCGCCGCGAGGTGGGCGAGCGACCAAGTATCTGCTACTACTTCGGGAGGCTGGACCTGGAGGAGCAGAACTATAAGAGCGCAGTCGCCAATTTGAACAAGGCGATTGCCAAGCCACCATTCCCCGACACCGCCTACTTCCTGGGATTCGCCTACCTGAAAGAAGGAAGCGACCAGGACGCCGAGAAATGGTTGAAAGAAGCGGCAAAGCGAAGCCCGGAAGACTCGCGCGCGGAGTATCAGTTGGCGCTGCTGTATAAGAAGGAGGGCCGCGAAGAGGAAGCCAAGCAGGCGTTTTCGCGAACCAAAGAACAACGGGTTCAGAGCAACAAATTGAGCCAACTGAAATGGGATTGCGCTCACGAACTGGATCGCGGCGTGAGCGAGCAGGCGATCACCGTTTGCGAGCAGCTCGACAACCCCGACGATGCGGAAATGCTGGCCACGCTCGGCATTCTCTATGGACAGCACGGCGAACTGGAAAGAGCGCTGAAGCCACTGCTGCGCGCCGCGGAATTGTCGCCGCAATCTCCCCAGATGCAATACAACCTGGCGTTCACGTATTACCAACTGGGCCGTTTCGCGGATGCGCGCGCGCCGCTTGCCGGAGCCCTCGAGCGCTGGCCCGATCTGTTTTCCTTGAATGCGCTTTATGGCGCTGTCCTGTGGCAATTGGGAGAAGTGCAACCGGCTTACCAGTCCCTGAAGCGCGCCCACCAGCTGAATGCCGACGACTCCAGCACAGCGGATTTGCTGTATGCGGCGACGCTAGAATTGGCGAAAAAATCCGAAGCGGGCGGCTCAGATGCAGCGGCCCTCGGTTATTTAAAGGAGGCAGCAAGCCTCAAGCCGGCCGCGCCAGAGCCTCACCAGCAAATGCTCGCGATCTACACCCGCACAGGCCGCGCCGATCTCGCCAGAGCCGAGCAGCAGAAATTGGATCGATTGGCTAAATCCTCGCAGAACTAATACGATGTCTAAGTTGCTGCAATTGGGCGTTTTAGGACGTTCCTGCCAGCGACGAGTCAGTTTCATGCAAAACTTGATTGCAATGAATGCGAAAAATAGCTTGTAGAGTATCTTGCGGCCAGCGCATCTATTCCCTAGAGTACCTGAGATGGCATCGAAACCCCATTTTGGCCGGACTGCCCACAACTGTTGTGCATGTTGTCTGTGTTGTGCGGAAGCGTGCTCTGGCACCGGGGGGCTCCTAGTCTAGAAACCGAGTTCTAGTCGAGTCGAAGCGAATCCCACCGCCAGAGAAACTGGCAGGTGGGTTTTTTGTTTTTGGACGTCTTTGCGGGAGGAAAAAGGCAGCACATGACACAAGCCACCATGGAATACCATTCCGGTTCGCCAGCGCTGGGGCGTGGCATTGACGCAGCGCCCGCGGTGCCGCGAAGGAAGCTCACGCATCTTCAGGCGCTCGAGGCCGAGAGCATTTACATTCTTCGCGAGGCGGTGGCGGAGTTCGCCCATCCCGTAATGCTCTACTCCATCGGCAAAGATTCGTCGGTGATGTTGCGGCTGGCGCAGAAAGCTTTCTACCCCGGCAAGATTCCCTTCCCTCTTCTGCACATCGACACCAGTTACAAATTTCCCGAGATGATCGAGTTTCGCGATCGCTATCCCAAAGAAATTGCAGCCGAGCTGATCGTGCATCAGAACCGCGAGGCGCTCGATAAAGGAGCGAATCCTTTCGTTCTCGGCACACAGAAGTGCTGCGGCTTGCTGAAAACCACATCGCTGCTCGATGCGCTGGGGGAGGGCGGCTTTGACGCAGCCTTCGGCGGCGCGCGCCGGGATGAAGAAAAATCGCGGGCCAAGGAACGTATCTATTCCTTTCGCGACCCGCAAGGACAATGGGATCCCAAAAATCAGCGGCCGGAACTGTGGAACAACTTCAATTCACGCATCGACAAAGGCGAGAGCATCCGCGTATTTCCGCTGTCCAACTGGACGGAGCTCGACGTCTGGTTGTACATCCACGTGGAACAAATTCCCATTGTTCCGCTGTACTACGCCGCGGAACGCGAAGTGGTGGAGCGAAATGGCTCCATCGTGCTGGTGTATCCCAACGATCAGCTGCTTCCCGGCGAGAAGACGCGTCGCGTGAAGTGCCGCATGAGGTCGCTGGGATGCGTGCCGTGCACCGGAGCGATTCGCTCGGAGGCCGATACCGTTCCCCAGATTATCGCGGAGATGTTGTCGTTTCGCAGGTCGGAGCGTGAGAACCGCGCCATCGATCACGACGAAGAAGGTTCGATGGAGATGAAGAAGCGCGAGGGATATTTCTGA
>Ga0210409_10004538_pt1 | contig 14919 bp, 8 predicted proteins | sample IncBWH17MmetaG_FD_161649 | JGI IMG/M metagenome (GOLD analysis project Ga0210409, IMG submission 161649) | Forest soil microbial communities from Barre Woods Harvard Forest LTER site, Petersham, Massachusetts, United States - Inc-BW-H-17-M | ecosystem: Environmental > Terrestrial > Soil >... | reverse complement strand
CGTGTACGAAGCCGAGTTTGCACCGTTGATGTCGCCGCCGTTCCGCTTCCATTGATATGCGAGAGGCGCCGTGCCCGTCGCCGTCACGCTGAACGTCGCCGGTTGTCCGGCCGTAACCGTTTTGCTGGTGGGCTGCGTCACGATCGATGGCGCTACGGGTGCCGCTGTCACGATCAGAGTCGCGGGATTGCTGGTCACACTCCCTGTGCTATCGGTCACAACGACCGTAAATTGCGTGCCATTTTCCGAAATCGTCGTTGTCGGAACCATGTAGGACGCTGCCGTTGCGCCGCCGATTGCTTTTCCACCATTCTTCCACTGGTATGTAAGGGTTCCTGATCCCGCCGCCACGACGGAAAAGGTGGCGTTTTGTCCGGCAATAACGCTTTGGCTCTCCGGCTGGGTGGTTATGGCGAGCGTCGACATTCCCGCTCCGCTGAGGGAGATTGCCAGAGTAGGATTGGTCGCATTGCTGGATATGGCGACGCTTCCAGAGGCGTTTCCGGCGCCCGACGGAGTAAATTCAATCTGAAAAGCATGATTCTGCCCGGCGGCGATGGAAACCGATGACATGGCTCCCACGACGCTGAAACCCGCGCCGGTGACGGTGGCCTGAGAAATTGTGATCGCCGCCGAGCCAGTGTTGGTCAAAGTCAAGGTCTGGGGGCTGCTCGTTCCCGTCGCCACATTTCCAAAATTCAGGCTCATGGGGCTGGCCGCGAGTGTTCCCGAAGAAGCGGGATTTGAAGTCGAACTCGTCTTTGTCTGGGGTGTTCCGGCGCCCGTCAAACCCACGCAGCCGGCAAGCGACAGCACTGCTAGAAATGCAAGAATCAGGGCGAATGGGCCGAGCGGCGCCCGGCGATTGTGAGTTAGGTTGAAGCGGCTGGGAAGATTCGTGTGAGCGATCATGGCGAATCAAGATTAGGTTTGGCATTGGAAAGCCCTCTACTGGCCCGCCGAACAAACATGGGACAGGCGCAAAGACTGTACGGAGGAACAACGGGAGACGAAGTTCATTTCACCTTGGTACAGGCGGCCGCTAGTACGCGGCAAGGCCGGTCAGAGCGCGCTGGAAAATGAAAGAGGCCGGGTCAATGGAACTGCAGCTGTGCGAAGCCGCTCTTCGCCAGAGAAGTGCGGTGCTGTGATAAACTGAAGGATGTTGGTGTACGCGATTCGATACTGGAATCATGAAAACTCAGGACCTTCCGCTCCAACAAGCCAGCGCTCGGTGGTCGAATCGAATTCTCATTCTTTCCCTGTTGGGAATTGCCTGGCTCACCCTTTTTCCATTTCAATTGCAATTTACCGCTGCCAGTGCCTTTCACCGATCTCCCTTTCTTTTGGGAGCTACGGTGAAAGAGATACAATATTCGGATTTTTTTCTAAATATTCTTTTGTTTGTGCCATTCGGATTTGGCATTTGCGCTCAGGTGCGCAAGCAAGGCGGCAGCCGATGGAGTTTGCTTCTGCTGGCGCTGGCCGCGGGCGCGGTCGTCTCCTACCTCGTGGAATTCCTGCAGCTCTACATCCCCGACCGCGATTCGGGATGGGTGGACGTTATTTCCAATACGATGGGCTCGGTTGTGGGATTTTTTCTCTTCGAGCTTTGCGGCGGCGCCATCCTGAAAGTGTTGTCAGTAAGCGAGGATTTGTTTGCGGCCTGGCTTTCGCCGCGCCGGACCGCCCTGCTGCTGGCGGCCTATTTCGCAGGCTGGTTTGGCTTTTCCGTCATTTTGCAAAACGAAACGCGCCTGAGCAACTGGGACCCTCAATGCACTCTTGTTGCCGGAAATGATGCCACCGGAGAAAATCCATGGAGAGGGCAAATCTTTCTCTTGCAAATCTGGAGCCGCGCGCTTCCGGAGCAAGCGATTCGCCGGATCAGCACGCGGGAATCCGCCGAGGTTGCCAGCGCGGGCTTGCTGGCATCCTATGACTTCACGAGCTCACCGCCGTACCGGGACCAAAGAAATGTTTTGCCTGCACTAGCCTGGAATCCGGCACAGCCGCAAATCACGAATGCCAGGACGCCCGAATTGGACGGCAAGTCCTGGCTGAGCGCGAACATTCCGGTTGAAAGTCTCACTCGTGAAATCAAAAAGTCGAACCAGTTCACGATCCACATTATCTGTGCGCCCGCGGTGGCGTCAGGCGCGAGTGGCAGTATCGTCTCCCTGTCGCAAGCGGACGGAACTGTGAATCTTCACCTGCGGCAGCAGGGCGCATATCTCGTGTTCTATTTTCGCAATCCCCTGACGCAGGCAGGCTCGGTGCAGGCGTGGCCGGTACAAGATGTGTTTAAGGCCGGGAAAGCGCGGGACATCGTGGCGTCGTATGACGGAGCGGACGCATTCCTCTATCTGGACGGAAATCCCGTGGCGCAAAGCTACCGCCTCGGCCCTGGCGCAACTATCTTGAGCCATGTCTATTTGATCAGGCCCGTGGATATGGAGGGGTGCGTGATCGTGTATTTGACGCTGGTCTTCTTGCCCGCGGGAGTGTTGATCGGGATGGAAGCCGAGAAGTGGCCGAGGCTGGAATCCTCCACTCGATGGCTGCTTGCCTTCGGCCTGGTTTTTCCCGCGGCGCTGCTTGAAATTTTTCTGGCCGCAATTAGCGGACGAAGGATCTGGGCGTGGAATATCGCGCTTTCGCTCGTTTTCGGAATGGGAGGAATACTGCTGATCAATGCCGACTGGCGTTCCAAAAATTCTTCTCGCGTCTCTTGAAGTTCCCGGGAACGCCAATCTCCCGATTGGCGGCTTACAATAGAAAACGTCATTCAGGAGAATGGCGTTCCCGGGTCTAGCCGGAAACCGCGGCGGACATTCCCCACTTGTGACGGATTGAGGCATCCAGTTTGCGGAATACGATGCCGTCCACGATGTACCCGAGCAGCGCGATCAGGGCCATCACCGCCACGACCAGATTGATGTCGTTCAAATCGCGCCCGGTCATCAGCAGTTGGCCGAGGCCCAGCGAAATGTAAATCATTTCGCCGGTGATGAGCGAACGCCATGCGAAGGCCCATCCCTGCCGCAATCCGTCGAGAAGGTACGGCAGGCTTGCGGGCAGCAGCACGTGCCAGAACATTTGCGGGCCTTTCGCGCCCAAATTGCGCCCGGCCATGGACAGGATGCGCGGCACATTATCGAAACCCGCTTTGGTCGATTGCGTCACGGCCAGCAATGATCCGGTGATGGTGACGAAAATAATCGCCGTCTCGCTCAAACCAAACCACAGCAGGGCGAGGGGCACCCAGCAAGCGCTGGGCAGGCTTTGCAGGCTGAGGATCACGCGCCCCAGCGTGTCCTCCAGAAATTTGTTGGAGGCCAGAAGCATACCCAGAAGAATTCCGAGAACCACGGAGATGGCGTAGCCGATCACCACGCGGCGCAAGCTCACGCCGATGCCGATCCACAGGCTGTGATCCTTGAATCCGTCGTACAACGACTGCGCCACCCCCTGCGGGGTGGGGAAAAGATACGGCGGCCAGATCTTTGCGAGCGCCAGCGCTTCCCACAGCACGAGCACGCCGGCGGCAAATATCAATTGGTTAACGCTTTTCTTCACGGGAATACTCCGCGTTGAAGGAACGGTCGATCTCTTCCCGCAGCTGCCCGAGAATTTCCTTGGACAGGTAAGCCACGTCGGAATCCTCGACGTGCCGCGGGCGCCGCAGATCGATCTCAAATTGTTTCTTGATGCGCCCGGGGCGGAAACTCATCAGCAGCACGCGGTCGCCGAGGCGCACGGCTTCGCGAACGTTATGCGTGACGAAAACGATGGTCGGCGAAGTTTCCTTCCAGATGCGCTCCAGCTCATCGTGCAGCATGTCGCGCGTCTGGGCGTCGAGCGCGGCGAAGGGCTCATCCATCAAGAGGATTTTCGGACCGAGGGCCAGCGAGCGGGCCAGCGCCACGCGCTGCTTCATGCCTCCGGAAAGCTGATGTATGTAGTGGTCTTCAAAGTGGGAGAGGTGAACCATGCGCAGGAAAACCCGCGCCCGGTCTCTCCTCTCGATTTTCGATACGCCCGCCATTTTCAGGCCGAACTCAACGTTCTGCCGGACCGTCAGCCACGGAAACAGCCCCAGCTCCTGGAAAAGTAGAATTCGATCCGTGCCGGGGCCTGTTACAGGGCTGCCGTCCACGGTGATTTCTCCCGTGGTGGGGCGGTCCAGTCCGGCGAGCAAATGCAGCAATGTGGATTTTCCGCAGCCCGACGGCCCCACGATGCAGACGAACTCGCCTTGCTCGATTTCCAGGTCAATGTTCTGCAGCGCGGGAGTGAAGGATCCGCGCGAATTGGCGTAGCTTCGGAACACGCCGCTCAGGGCAATGCTTTCTTTTCGCGCGGGGCGAGCCGTTTGCACCATTTCGGATAGCGCGGGCTCGAACGCTTTTTTGCCGTTTCGCGCCGCCTTCGGCAGCTCATCGCTCTCCGGCAGCGCCCGGCCTCCGCCCATCGAACGGTTAATCAGATCCATAACGTAGTTCGTCATTGTATTGTTCTCGCCTTCTTTTCGCGAAGAACTTCGTTCAACAGGGCCAGGTCATAGAGTCCGGAAATATCCGGCGGAGTTTTTCCGAGAAAACCTTCGTCAAACGCCTGCTGCGTGGATTTCAGGAGCGACGAGCGAATCGGATCGTAGGTCACGGCCATCCGCGAAAACGCATCGTCGAGCACCTCGGGCGCCAGCGGCTTTCCGGTTTCGTTTTGCAATTCCATGTTCAAGACCTGTTTGGCCTGCGCCGGATTTTTGTTGATCCAATCGGTGAGCTCCACGTGAACGCGGAGAAAATTCTTCACCACGTCGGGATGCTCCTTGAGGAATTGGGGGCGGATAATAAGATTGGTAATAACGAACTGGTGATCGGGCCAGAGGTCGCGCTCGTCGAGGAAAATCCGGCCGCCCGCTTCATGCACCAGGCGCGCAGCCCACGGCTCGGGAGCCCAGGCCGCGTCGAGCTGTCCCTTCAAAAAAAGCGTGAATTGGTCGGCGTTGGTGATCGGAAGGACTTGAACGTCGCCGCCCTTTTCGCGCGGTTTCAGTCCGTTGGCCCGCAACCAGGACCGCAGCGCCACGTCCTGCGAGTTGCCCTGCTGCGGCGTCGCGACTTTCTTGCCGTGAAAATCAGAAGCCTTCTGAATTCCCGCGCCTTGCCGCACAACCAGCGAAGCGCCGCCGCTTGCCGCCCCGGCAATCACGCGCACCGCGTCGCCCTGCGAGCGAACGTATCCTGTTACTGTGGGATTCGGGCCGACGTAGGTGAGATCGATCGCATTGGCAAACAGCGCTTCGATCGCGGACGGCCCGGCATTGAACGCTTTCCATTCGATCTGGACGCCCGGCCCAACCGCCTTCTCAAATTGGCCGCCGGCGCGCCCCACAAGCGCCTGGGCGTGCGTAATATTCGGGAAATACCCCACACGCAAAGTGAGGGGTTTTTGTTGGGCCTGGGCGCCAAAGGCGGTCAAAAACAGAATTGCCGGCAGAAGGCTCAAGCGCCATGGATTCCTGAGCCATCTGCTGGCAAGCCGCCGGGATGTGGAAATTTTTCCCATTATGAGATTCAAGCACCTCGCATTCCAAAAAAAATCCCACCGCCAGTAAGGTTCTGGCGGTGGGATTCTAGAATGTCTCGCTATGATTCTAGAGGATTTAGCTCCCGGCGCCAGAAGACGGACACGTACAGCAGGTACAACAGAGGCAAGCCTGCTTGGTCTTCTGGACGTGGAAATTCACGGAAGAAGAATACTGAAACAGGGAGAAGAAGTCAATACCACATTCCGCAGGGAGGGGGGTCCAGGATCCTATGAAAACGGGACACTTCCGCGTGCATCGTCGCTCGTCTCACTCGCTTAAGAGAAATTCACACGGTGCGAGATTTGGAGGCACGGGGCGGGATCGAATCGACGATAAAGGTTTTGCAACCATTAAAAGCGAGAACCGGTGCACCGCCATGCAATGCGATGCAAACAAATCCCTTTAGATACAATAGCTCCATTGCAGGGCATCGCATGCCCTCGCTTGGTGACAAAGAGGTTCGCAGGCTTGGTGTCCCGATGAGCGATTGCTTGAAGTAAGTGGGCCATCTTGCCGATTGGGGTGAAACGCGGACGCTCTGGCAGTGAACCTCTGACGATCCTGAAGGAGCAAGAAAATCGGAAACAATGGCGGAGAGGGTAGGATTTGAACCTACGAGCCCGGTTTTGCCAGGCTACCCGCTTTCGAGGCGGGCTCTTTCAACCGCTCAGACACCTCTCCTTGATAGTGGAGTCATGCTAACGGAGGCTCACCAACGCTGCAATACCGGGTGCTCCATTTGTTCGCAAGATAGCAATGCGCCTTACGTCACAGTCGCCGCAATTCAGTGCAGGGCGCCGCTGCGGCCAGCTTGAACCGTACAGGAGTTTCAGAGGGGCCACGCTCCGATATTCCCGTTTTAAATAGAGTATGTGGTTCTGAATTTTCTCGGGTGAAGCTGGAGATTGCAGAAATACCTATCCGACCGATTTGTTGCGCATCGAAGAACTTCAAAAATTGGCGCCAGCCGGGGACGAGCGCGCCATTAAGCAGCGAGGTCCTAATTGACTCCCCAACCCGTATGTCGGGTGTGGGGAATTGCCGGCCAGGTGTCCGTCAGGAACGAGCCTCCATCGACAACGCAGGGCGATGGGCAGCAATGAGACATCCCCGGGCTTTCAACATAAACCCTTCAGCGAAAAGTCGTTCTTTTACTGCCTTCAACTTCCCTTGAAAGCCTTCGATTTCATGGAACTCGAATGCAATGTTTTTCACCCCCGAAAACACCTTCGAGGGGGCGGATAGAAGGATGTCATATTCTCCTCCCTCGCAGTCGATCTTCAGGAGATCCACCTCGGTGAGTTTGAACTCCGCGAACAGGGACTCAAGGGAAATTCCCTCAACTGGCTTCTTCTCACAGCGACTCGGCCGGTACGCAGAGACTCGGGCCTGCCCACGGTCGGGAGCGTCGATATCGAGCATCACGACACTGCCATCGCTGACCGCTTTGTTCACCATCGCGACACGATCTTCACAATGATTGTCCTGAATATTCTTGACTAAGAGCGCCCAGTTGCTCGGCGACGGTTCGCAGACGACGACTCTTCTTGCCTTCAGGTGTGTCGCGGCATAAAGAGCAAAGTCTCCGATGAATCCTCCGATATCCACGACGACCGGATTGGGCGGAAGAGAAAGATCCCGCACGTAGCAATTGTCAAAGAAAATCTCCGCTACGATGCCTGCATCCATGTGGTCGCGCCTCAACGCGATGTTCAATCCGTCTTTCATCCGTATCTCGACGACTTTTCCATCCTCTAATTTGAGCGCTCTGCCGTATTCAGCTAAATTAACAATGTGGCCCTTTGCAACGCGCATGATTCTGCGATAGTTATACTCAGACCGCGCCCTGCTGTAGATACCTTTCAAGAATGGGGTGCGCTGGAAGAATCTGCGGACGGCTGCATTCATGAAGCTACCTCCGAGCCGAAGTTCACTAATTCTCCTTGCGTTAGGAATGTTCTCAGACTCACGATACCACTTTCGCAAGCAAAAGCGCGATGTTCAATGAACAGTGAGGGCTACCTTTGATCGAAGGTGGTTACTAGTACTTATCCGCGAGCTGCTGCTTTCGACTAAACCGCGGACACTTTCGCTGTCTGCGGTCAAAATTATGACAGGAACTAAGTGGTTGATATCATTTAGGTTCTGCTCGTCACCAGTAGTTGGCCGACTCGGAACGCCGCAAAAATCGAATCGTCATTGATTATGGAACTTTACGCAAATAGGCAATTCTTTTTCAGTGCGTTTAAGGAGGACGCCAGGCTCGCAGGAAGCAACGCGCGCCAAAATAATTGCGGGGTCCGTACTTGGCAGCAACCGATTCAAGCGCGACGGCAGGAATCCAGGAGGACTGGAGGCGCGGGGCGGGATCGAACCGCCGATAAAGGTTTTGCAGACCTTTGCCTTACCACTTGGCGACCGCGCCTCTGAGGCGAACTTATTCTACCACTTCACAGTGGGACAGCCACTCTTGGCTGTCCATTTCCGTCCTGCGCCGGTTGTGGGGGACAGCCAAGAGTGCCTGTCCTACTGAAAACAAATCGAGGGGAGCGACGTTCCGCTCCCCTCGAAGTTGTGAAGTTGGTTTCGCCGGACTGAATTAGAACGTTAGCTTCAGACCGACCTGGAGGGTGCGAGAATCTCCCGATCCTACGACGGGGTTTCCGACCACAGTGTCGGGAGTTCCGATCGCGCCGCCGAAGCCAGACGCCGAGGAGGGGTCATTGTTTCCGCCACTGAAGCCGCCCGATGCACCATACGGATTGGCGAAGACCGGGTGATTCAGTATGTTGAACATCTCAAGCCGGAACTGGGCGTTGTACCTTTCCTTCCACGTGAAGTTCTTGAACACGGACAAGTCCCAGTCGCGGAAGCCCGAATCCCGGAAGATATTCCGGCCCATAGTGCCGAAGGTACCGGGAGCGGGAGGAGTCATGACCGAGCTGCCGGAAACGAAGCAACCTCCGCTAGAGAGCGATCCCGTGGCACTTACGTCCCGAGCCTTGGCTGTACACTGGTTCCACATCGATTGGCCTTGTGACGATCCAACGTACGTTGTAATGTTCGAGACCCCGGTAGTCGCACCACAGGCGATTACGCCCTGGGCAGTGCTGAAAGTATCGCCCGCTGGAGCCGATTTAGGGGCTTGCCCGCAAAAAGGAATGGAATTCTGCGTTCCCTTGAAGTCAGAAGGGTTCCCGAAGAAATCCCATCGGTCTGCGCTATCCCCAGTCCCGCTGAAATTGTTGTTGTAGTCGTTCACGAGCCAAGGCTGCGAACTCTGGAGGGTGACGATGCTGTTGAGCTGCCAGCCTTCCAGGGCCTGCGCAAAGCCCTTGATTCCGGGAATGTTGTACGTGGCGGTGATCGTCGCACGATGCCGGACGTCGAAGTCGGAATTGCCATACTCCAGCCCCGGAGCAAAGGCGTTCTGTGGCAAAAGGCCGAAACGATTCAAAGACCCGTTGTCGAGGCCATGAGCGTAAGTGTATCCGACGATCAAAGACAATCCGTGAGACATCCGCTTAGTCAGTGTCGTTTGCAAGCTGTTGTAGTTGGAGCGGACATCGTTAGTCATAAAGTTGATGAAGTTGAAGTAGGGGAATTTTACAGTATATGGTCTAACGCATTTACCTGTAGTGGGTGAGCATTGATTGATGTCGGAAAACCCGGTCAGTCTTGCGCCGTGGTCGCCGACATAGCCAACCTCTAACGAGAGGTTTGGAGAGAAGGCGTGCGTGACCCCCAAGCTGAAATTCATGACGTAAGGAGTTTTCAGGTTCGGGTCTACACCCATGATTGCGCACTTCGAACTGACAGTACACGATATCGCCCCACCCGTCGGGAATACAGTTGCCTGGCCGCCGGCACACGCCGGACTCGATCCCGGAAGAGTGGGATCCCAGCACATCGTGGTGGCGTCGAACTTGGCGGCCTTGACAGCCATATTGCCGCCGAGGGTTGTACCACCAGGTTGGGCAGCGCATGTGCTCCCCACCGGGACACTCACCGTGCAAGCTCCTGTCGGATTGGAGCCGAGGGCGACCGCCGAAGTATTCTGGAACTGGTTCTGTTGCTGCCACTCGATCATGCTGAATTCCGAGTAAATGATGCTGAACCCGCCCCGGACGACGGTCGTTCCCTTGCCGTTGACGTCATAGGCAAAACCAAAGCGGGGCGAGAAATCGCCGCGGTCCGGCTTCCACAGTGTAGGCAGGCCTGGCGTACCCTGCTGAACCAATCCCGTCGGTGAGTTCGGGTCGAAGTTGGCCCAGTTGTTGTTGGCCTCGCGAAGAGGTGAAAAGTAGGAGTAACGCAGCCCAAGGTTGAGTGTAAATCTTGGGGAAATGCGCCAGTCATCCTGCACGAAGGCAGCGTTCGATGTCCAGGTGGCCTTGCGAGTCGGGTTGCCGACGAGGAGCTTTCCCCCACTGGTAACCCCCGTGAAAAAGTTCGTGAGGTTGTCGAAACTGATCTGGCCGCGGCCAGTGTCCGGGATGTCGGTATCCGCTTCGATGTGCGCCCACTCGTATCCGAACTTGAGAGAGTGCTTGCCCACCAGGTAAGAGAGGCTCTCCTGAGCGTCCCAATACGGGTTGTTGTTCGAGTTTTGGGGACGGCTGTGCCATGTGCCCAATTGGCCGAAGTTAGAGATATTGACGACCGGCAACCCGGGTACAGACCCGCCTACGTTGACCGGATTCTTGACGTTTGCGTCGACATTGGTCTGGCCGATGGACATACGGTTATAGCCAAACCGCACTTCGTTCACCATACGGGAATTGGCGGTGTAGTCCCACGTCCCGGAAGCTGTGTAGGCTTCGATTGGAAAACCGTTCAGGAAGATGGAGTTGATAAAGCCGCGATCCTCCCCGAGGCCCGTGTATCTGCTGATGATCGTCTCGCCATTCAGGGTGTTCTTGTCGTTGATGTGGTAGTCGATTTTTCCAACCCCATTGTCGCTGACATTGGTATTCGGGAAAGTGCTGAGGAAGCTGGTGGTGGTTTGGCCGTTCGGGAAAAAACCGCCCGTGCAGGTTGTGCCACTCGCTGTCGCTCCGACCTGGCAACCCGTCAACGCCAGGCTGACCGGGCTGATCAGCGAAGCAGTGCAGCTACCGCCTCCAGCGCATCCCGCCGCGGCATTGATCGCATCGACCATACTCTTCGACGGGTCGGGTCCGCCTGGATTGGTGACGGTTTCGGGAACGCCGCCAGTCCCATTCGTCGTGCCGAACACGTTGCCGATCAAGTCGCGCAGGCCCTCATAGTTGCCAAAGAAGAAGAGTTTGTCTTTTTTGATTGGTCCGCCGACGGATCCGCCGAACTGCTTTAACTGGGCGGGTGTCTTGGCGCATGGCGATGTGCCGCCAACGGCAGGGCCAAGGATGCAACTTCCATCACTAGCCGAGGCGAAGTTGAAGTAGTTGCGGGCGTCCCATGCGGCAGTGCGGTAAAACCCGTAGGCCGAGCCGTGAATTTGATTGGTACCAGACTTGATACCCACGTTCACCACGGCGCCCGGGTCCCACCCGTACTCGGCCTTGGGATTCTCCATAAGGTTGAATTCCTGGATGGAATCGAGGGGAAGGATTGTCGCTCCATCGGTGATCGGACTGGGCATCCCGGCGATGGGACGGTGATCGTAGAAATTGTGGTTGATGACGCCGTCAATCATCCAGACGGATTCATCGGGACGGACGCCGTTGGTGCTCTGGGTCCAGGGCCCCCCACCCACCTGCTGCATAACGCCAGGGCGCAGGCCCATCAAATTCTGGTAATCGCGGCCATTCAAGGGCAGGTCGGCGATTTCCTTGTTTTCCAAGGTTCCGCCCAAGGTGGCGTTGGTGGTCTCCACCAGCGGCACTGCTTCGGTGACCGTAACCGTCTGCTCTTGCGCGCCGGGCTGAACGGTCAAGTCAATTCGAACTTCCTTGCCCACTTCGAGGACAACATTCTGGCGCTCGAGCTTCTTGAAACCTTTCGCCTCGGCGCGAACCGTATATTGACTGGGCGTTAGATTTGGAGCGTTATACTCTCCGGCGTCGTCCGTGGTCAGGGTTCGCGTAACACCCCTTTCCGTGTCTATGACGGACACCGTTGCGCCGGCAACCGTGCCGCCGCTTTGGTCATAGACCGTGCCGAGAATCCGGCCGGTGTTGCCCTGCGAGAACGCGGGCAGGCTGATTAAAAGGATCACAAGCGCGCCACCCAAAAACTGGATCGCCTTCCCCCACCAACTACTCATCAAATTTTGGGATCTCATTTCTGAACCTCTCGTTTAATTTAAGGATTCAAATCTGATCCAGGCACCCATACCTACCCCAACTGAAATCACTACCCCACGAAACGTGAATAAAATGTTGAGAAACTTTGACTCTCCATTAAAAACGCTCATTGAGTCAGGCGCGGTCTCCAAGCCGCTTCCGGGCCGCCAGCGCGCGCTGGTCACCAAACAACAATGCGTTTGACAAGCGGTGTCTGGATATGCGCATGCAGAGTCCGATGAGAGACTCCATGGATATCGAAATTAATACCGAAAAATACACATAGACAGCACCCGACCGCTTGATGGGTGGAAGATTAGTTCCGAAGGTTCCTCAAGTCAAGGGGTATTTCGTCACTTTTTTGTCTTTTGGACGTAACCTGCCGGGGGGACCTGCGGCAGGCTGGGTGGTTTTCTTCAGCTGCCCGCATTCGCGATCGGAAGCTTAATCTGAAAAATCGAGCCGCGCCCCGGCGAGCTGTGCACTTCGATGGTCCCGGCATGAACTTCTGTAATCCAGCGGCCGATGGAGAGCCCGAGTCCGACTCCCCCCGATTCGCGGCTGCGCGCTTTATCCGCGCGATAGAATCGCTCGAATACGTTTGGCAAATCCGCGTCGGCAATGCCGATTCCCGTATCGCGCACCTCCGCCACGGCGTAACCATTGTTGCGGTGCAAAGAGACTTCGACCTTTCCGTTGGCGGGCGTGTACTTCACGGCGTTGTCGATCAGGATCAAAAACAGCCGCCGGAGCGAGCTGGCGTCTCCCCGAATCCACACGGAGTCGCTGGAAATTTGCTCTTGGAAGGCGATCTGTTTCGCCTCCGCCAAGGCGCTTCCCTGATGGCAGGCCTCGCGCAGGACTTCCGCAACATTCGTGGCGTTGAAGTGCAGCGTTTCGGCGCCGCTATCGGCCCGGGCCAGGAACATCAGCTGTTCGATCAGCCCGGAAGTCTTTTCCAGCTCGGCGAGAACCTCGGCGATCACTTCCCGATATTCGTCCGCGGAACGCGCTTTCCGCAGGGAAAGTTCGGCCCGGGTTCGCATCACGGCCACCGGGGTGCGCAATTCATGCGAAGCGTCCGCCGTGAATTGCGTGATCTTCTTGAATGCCGCTTCCAAACGCCCGAGCATGCCGTTCAGGGTTTCCGAAAGGCGCTGCAACTCATCGCCGGTATGGGGCACGACCAGGCGGCTCGACAGGTTTTGCGCGCTGATGGTCCTCGCCGTTTGGGTGATCTGGTCCACCGGGGCCAGCGCCCGGGTGCTGATCCAGTAGCCTCCGACTGCCGCGCACAAGAGCAGCAACGGAATGGAAATGACCAGCAGCAGCGCGAAGTCGTCCAGCGCCGCATAGAAATCGTCCATTTCAAATGCGGACTGAATGAGGTAGGACTGGCCTCCCACGCTGACTTTTTGGCTCCAAATGCGCAGAGGGACGCTGCTTTTTAAATAATCCATGGCTCTCTTCGGGATGGTCGTGGGCCGTGGAACTCCGTAATCGCTCATGACCTTGGATCGGTAGAGCCAATTGCCTTGCTCGTCCGTAACCTGCAAAAGAGCGCCGCCGGCGCGCAATTCCGTGTGCTCTCGAAGCCCTTCCGGCAGATCGTCCTTAAGGCCTCGCTGGATGTCTCGCTCGATGAGTTGGCGCACGCCCTCGGCGCGGACTTGCAGTTCCTCGTCCACCGTGCGGTGAATGCTGTGACGCATCTCGAGGTAGGCGCTCACTCCAAAGGCGGACAACACCACGGCGAGGACCGCGAAATACCAGGCAGTCAGGCGTAGCCGAATGGGAAGCGTGATCATGACTTGGTGGTGTCTCGAATGGTGTATCCCGTTCCGCGCACGGTCTGGATCAATTTCACTTTATGGTCCCGATCCACTTTGTTCCGCAACAAGCTGATAAAGGCGTCGAGCGTATTTTCCTCCACATCCTCATTGGAATCCCATACCGAATGGATGATCGTGTTTCTTGGAATGACCCGACCGGCGCGCCGCATCAGGAACTCCAGCAAACGGAACTCCGTCCGGCTTAGGGAAATCTCCTCTCCGGCGCGCGTAGCCTCGTGAGCAGCCGGGTTCAAGACCAGGTCCGCGACTTGCAGAAGCGTGGGACGCGGTACCGAGCCACGCCGCGAGACCGAGCGAAGCCGCGCCAGAAATTCCTCAAAAGAAAACGGCTTAGTCATGTAGTCGTCGGCGCCGATGTCGAGTCCTTTGACGACGTCCGGAACGGTGTCGCGGGCGGTCAGAACCAGGATCGGAGTTTTGTTTCCGCCCTTGCGCAGGCGCCGCGCGACTTCGAAGCCGTCGATTCCCGGGAGCATCAAATCCAGAACGATAGCGTCGTATTCGAGTTCCTCGGCCATCGCCAGAGCTTCGCGGCCGTCAAAGGCCACGCTGACCGAATGATTTTCTTCCTCCAGACCTTTCTTGAGAAGCTCCGCCATTTTCTTTTCGTCTTCCACGATAAGGACATGCATCGCCGGCACGCTCCTATCAGAACACAACAACCTGAAAATGTACTGAAATGGCCTGACTTTAATTCTAGGCCCTTCCTGCCGCGCGTGGAAAGAGAACGTATGGAACCCGCCGGACAAAATCCACATTTTAGAGAAATTGAAATTTTCATCCTTCCTTCAGACTGGTTTGGTAACGTGCGTAAGTATGGCCCCGCCGGATTCCGAGAGGACAACAAAAAAAGATGAAACGATGGAAATTGATCTTTATCGTCCTGATCGCGTTCGTCGTTTTGGGGTTCCTTTGTGGCGCGGCGGTGATCCGGCGGGGATTCAGCACGGTCGATCAACCTTCCACCGTTGAGCGTGTCGTGGCGCGGGCAGTGAGGGATCTGGGAATCCCCCGCAGCGCGCGGAACCAAAAAAATCCGTGGACCGTTACTCCTGACTTTTTGCAGGAAGCCCGGGACAATTTCACCGGCCACTGCGCGGGCTGCCACGGCAAGGATGGTGACGGACGATCCGGGATCGGCCCGAATCTTTATCCCAAAGCGCCGGATTTACGGCGGCCCGAGATGCAAAATCTCACCGACGGC
>Ga0210409_10004537_pt1 | contig 14920 bp, 16 predicted proteins | sample IncBWH17MmetaG_FD_161649 | JGI IMG/M metagenome (GOLD analysis project Ga0210409, IMG submission 161649) | Forest soil microbial communities from Barre Woods Harvard Forest LTER site, Petersham, Massachusetts, United States - Inc-BW-H-17-M | ecosystem: Environmental > Terrestrial > Soil >... | reverse complement strand
GACGGGATCTACCACCCTCGAGGCGAGAGCCCCACTCCGCTGTGAATCGCATGCCACGCCTCCTGATCGCCAGTCCGCATCGCTATCCTGACCTCGCACGCTTGTGGCATCGATTCGTGATGCGGGATCTTGTCCCGGCATTCGCTCGTCTCCACCTGGAGGTGGAGGTAAACATTTTTTGCGATGCAAACGCTGATCAATTCAGTCCTCAGCTGTTCCCGGGAGTTCTGTTTTCCGATAGTGGACCGGGCATTCGCGATTTCATGGAATTCTATGACGCGACCTTGAATCGGCAATGCGATTTTCTCCTCTTTCTCGACGCCGACACGTTTTTCTTGGATGCTGATTGGGCTTGCGCTCATTTCGAAGCATTCAACGACCCGAGGGTAGCCGCAATTTCCTTTGTGCCGCGAAAAGGCGCTCCCGCCATGTTTGCGCTGTTATGCCGAGCCGAGAACTATCGCGCTCTGCCTGCGCCAGTGCTCGCCTGCCGTTACGAGTTTCCAGAGGATTGGCCAGATGGAGTCAATCTGCAACCGGGGGACTTTGCAGCCAGAGAGCTGATGAAGGGCGGAAAGATGATCATCAACCTCAGCCCCGATGAGTCGTCCGAGCACATGGCCAACTTTCGCAGTACGACTGGTCTTCGATCCAGCCGTGAGCACATTACGCCTGCGGCGGGAGAGCAAACCTTCGAGCAGTGGGTCGCTCAGGACCCCTCCTGCATTGTCGCTGCCTACGATAACGTCCTGCTGGGCTGCCTTTACGAGTCGCTTTTTCGCGAGCCTTTCGCCCCTGATCCCGCAGGTAAGCCTCTCGGTGGAAGCCTGACGGTAGCGGATTTGAGGCGAGTCCTGAGGGAGGTCCGCGACGCGAAACAGCTTGAGTCACTGCGACGAAGATTCGAGCAATCCCGGCGAACCATATTGCGAATGGCAGCTCGCGAAGGAATCGAGCTGTCGATTCCTTCCGTGCTGCCGAATGAAGGAGGCACCGCCCTCCTCGGAGCAATAGGCCCGTGACGAAATGGTCTCGGTTGGGCAGAACTGCCGTGAAATGCGAGTAGGAATGGAAGATGAGGCGGATTTTTTGATCCTGATGGACTGCCTTTTTTCCTTCGTCCTCGTAGGAACTGAGGGCACCATCGCATCGGAGAATAGTCGTATCGAGTGGTTGGCGCTCGTCCCTTTGCTTCACCGGGCAAAACTTGCATCGATCGAGCTCCTGCTTGCGGGTTTCGGTTGCTTCGCCGCTCAATCCGATGGAATGGCAGATCGCGACGGCCGCATAGCGACTGCTGCCCCTCAAGGCTGCTTCACTTGATCGAACTCGTGTCCGAGCCTCGTCGAAAGCCCAAACGACGCAGATGATTCTCGATCAATCGCGGATCGTATTCCGTCGAATGCCGCAGGAACTCTTCCAGTCTTTCCATCGTCCGTGAACCATAGCGGTTGTATTTCGGCAGGTCGGTTTTCAAGAAGGGGCAACGAAAGCGGGAAATGAGGATGTCCCAAAGGTAGAGCATGCTGTTGACGTCGCGCTCCAAAGCTTCTGCCCGGTGTTGATGTTGCTCGTCGTCGAGCACTGCCTGACGCGTCGCCTGACTGGAGATATAGGCTTTGAGTTCGAGTCCCTCCGTCCTGGCCTGCTGCGAAAGCCCGATTTCGTATCGTTGGATCAGGTGCAGCTTGGGCACGACATAGCGAAACTTGCTCCAGAACACTTCCACGAACTTCCGCGTCCGATCGTTAAGATTAAAGGCAAGAAAGTAAGACTGCAGATGGGGCTTGCCTTCCAGGCTCTCAGTCACTCCGCAGAGATCCGCACCGTTAAAATGGGAGAAGATTTCGCCAAGGGGAAAGAGCGGGCCATACACGCTGTCGTTGGCCAGGATGAGCTGGTCAAAGCCCTGGAGCGTCCACCCTCTCCGCCGGGCTTGCTGCCAAGCAAGGTTCCAGCAACCAAAATCGAGCGAAAGAGTATGTTGCGTGTAAATACCTGCACAATCGTTTCGAATCGCCGCGGCGGATTCGGGCTTCAACCACGGAGATCCGGAGACAAAAATAATCTCGCAGCCAAGGTTTCTAAGTTGCCGCAAATAGAACACGACGTAGGGGTCGACTTCGTCCTGGGGATCATAGTGCGCAAAAAAAACCAGCTTTCGGGCGGCGGGCGCCGGTGCAGATGGCAGCTGCTTGACCACCTGCACCACGAACCGGGATGCGTTCTTATCCAGATGGTAACGCAGTGCCCGAGCGAACTGTCTGCGTGAACCTGGCTCCTTGATCCACAGTGCGAGCGCCGCGCGCAAATCCTGCCATCTGCCCTGAGACATGGTTGCTTTGAGTGTAGAGCAGTTTTACCACCGCTGTGGGGCGAGGTAAAGTCTCCACCTGGCGAGAGACGATCGAGGGCTTCACGTTCCTAGCCGTTCGAGTTAGAGTGAGCACTTCTATTCAGGCGGGACTCGCTTCTCTCGTGGTTCAGGCGATTGCTTCCACTCGCCTCACGAGAATAAGATGAGGTGTGCGAGCAGAGGCCATGGAACGCCTCCAGTGGAATCCTGTTCGGCGTTGTCCTTACTGCGATAAACACCGCGTTCGTCGCTCCCGTCGCCGAGGCGTGTTCGAGAGCGTGGTTTTGCCAATGCTTCTGCTCCGTCCCTTTCGATGCTTGGAATGCAATCGCCGGCACTACAACATCGTTTTCAGCAAGAGGGCGAAGCGTTAGCCGCCTCGAAATTGTCAAAGACAGATCGTGGGGCAGAACTCCGCAGGCGCTCCAGGTTTCGGCCATTGAGTATGAAATCGTCAATTCACTTTACAACGTGGACGTTGCAGCCAGTATCAAACAACGATCCGATATCCAGTTGGCGTCTCTCAGCGAAGGTCAAATGCGAGAGGCTCGTATTCCGATTGAGGCTTGCATCTACCTTGGGCTTGGTGCTGCCGACATGCTCATTTCAGCAGAATTGATCACCATGATCTCTGGAACGACTGCTGCACCATTGACGTTGGTCATGGAGTGAAGTACGTGCGCTAACCTTGAAGTCAAACATTAACGGTTAACGTTTTGCGTCCGGGGAGGCTGAGATGCGCTAGGCGTTGAGGGCGACCCGAGCGCTCCGACAGTCGATCGATCTTGTGGGTCTAATTCTGAGCTTGGGGTGATGGATCGGCCTCTTGTTGAGTCCGCTCACGGGTCGCGTCGATGGCTCCGGCGAATGCCAGGAGGTGATGTTCGAATTCGACGATCATTGGTTCGAGCGCCACATCGATGCCCAGGACCTCTCTTGCGTAGCCCAGTGAGCGGTGGTCGGTGGCTCTTCTTCCCAGGCTCAGAGGGCTCGCCAAATCCCTGTTGAAACCGTCCAAGTTGCGGGCCAGATCGTTCAGATCCACCAAGAGCAGAAAGTCGAGCTCCAGCCTCTGTTCCCGTGACAGCTTTTGAATTTCTTCCCGAGTATTGTCGAGCGCCTGAAAACACCGGTTGTAGCTTCTGTCGAGGTCGTCGCTCTCACGGGGCCCGAGGCCCAAGGTTTTCACGTCCAGATTTCTCAGCTGCGCTTTCCAGCGAAGCACACTGCTGTCCAGCCGCTCTAGGAATAGAGCGAACTCACCGTCACTCATCAGGTGCAGGGCCGGATGAGTTTCAGCGGCACGAGCTTGCCGAGTGGAGGAATACGCGGGCAAGGCAAGGAACAATGTGAAAGCGGTGATGGCAAGGGCGCGAAGCATCGCTTTGTCCTTATGGATGGCGGGCCAGCTCTCCGAGATCTGGCCATGACCTCCCTTTTTACGGCTTCGGGCCGCAAAGCGAAATGAGCCATTGGTACCGTTTCACCATCCAATTCTCGATTCGGCTATTAGCATTTTGGAACTCTTTCGAGGGCCCCGCTCCGAAATCAAGAGTCCGGTTGAAGGATTCTCGTCCGCGCCGCTCCTGCGCCGTTCACGCAGAAAGCACGCGAATCGCGTAACAATTGCTAGATCTAGAACCGGTCGAGCGACCCCGGCAGCCGGCGATATCGGGAACTGGTTGATTCACCAAGGGTTATGGTAGATACTGTGGGGTTGTCTCTGGCGCACGTCGTGCAGAGATAAGAACAGGGCCAATTTCCGAATCGATTTTTCAATTATGCTGGAGGAAACAATGGCAGACGAAAGTGTACGTACGACAGTTGTGCAGGAAGGGCCTCCGATCTGGGTGGTCCTCGTGATGGTGTTGCTCGGCGTAGTAGCTCTGGCTGGGCTATGGACCGGCTGGAAGGGCCTGAGTTACGCCCAAGACAGCAGGCAAGGGCTGAGCCGTGACATTCAAATGATGAAACAGGGCTACGCCACGGATCTAGAATCGCTGCAGCAGCGGCTGGCGCAAACAGAAAAAGCAAACGCGGATCTCGCGGGCGACTTCAGCGCTGTGACCAAGCGGTTGCGAATCACGCAGGGCGAACTCAAGAAGGCCCACGACGAAACCCAGCAAGTTCGCGATGAAGAAAATCAGCAACTGGCCGCGATGGGTACCCAGGTCAAGGATCAACTGGCCACCAAGGCCACGACCGATGACGTGAAAGCGGTCAGTGGTGAGGTGAGCGGCGTCCGCACCGATCTCGACTCGACCAAGAAGGATCTACAGATGGCGCGAAGCGAAATGGGGACTCTGATCGCCAAGAACCACGATGATATCGAGACGCTGCGTCGACTTGGCGAGCGAGACTACATCGAGTTCACACTGGAGGGAAAAGGTAAATCGCAAAAAGTAGGCGACATCACGGTCGAACTGCGCAGCGCCGATCCGAAGAGGAACCAGTGCAACATTGCGCTCGTCGTGGATGACAAGCGCACGGAGAAGCGAAACCGGACCGTCAATGAGCCGATCTTCGTCTACGCTCATGGCGCTCGGCAGCCGATGGAGGTCGTGATCAACCAGGTCGAAAAAAACAAAGTGGCCGGCTACCTCAGCGTGCCAAGAGTCAAGCAGCAGGCGACCAGCTCGAGCAGCGGCGGCTAATCGAAGATCACCGGCATGATGGAGCGCGTGGCCATAGGGAACGCGCTCCTCCTCGAGAACCTGTCGACGTCGAATCCGATCGCGTCCCGTCCAAGAGTGGGGCGGCGGTTGTCGTTTCTCACCGATCCGGCCATTTTCGAAATTCCTCGCTAAAATATGCGCACGGGTCGCCAACTACTCTAGAGTTTGATACGATCGTTCTATTCGCGTAACGTTCGAGTGAGTCGGACAGCCACCAGTTGGAAGCATGTCGGAATGCGGGGGCGGGAGCTTTAGTAGCGATGCGGACTGATGAACGTCGTCACAACGCACGGGTGAAGCTGGATCACGTCGCCTACATCAATTTGAACTCGGTCAACGGCGGCATTGTGCTCGATGTTTCCAATGAAGGCCTGGGCTTCCAGGCCGTCGCCCCCTTCGCAATAAAGGAGCCCATCCGTTTCTCGCTTTCGGTCGGCTCGATCGATGGAGCCGAAGCCGCAGGGGAGCTGATGTGGGCCGATGAAACAGGAAAACGAGGCGGATTGCGTTTCACTTTCCTGTCCAAACAAGTCGGGGAACAAATCCGGATCTGGCTGGGGCAACCTGTGTCAACGTCACCCGTTTTCCGGCATCCCGCGCCGGCATCCGCGGCCGGAATGGAATTTGCGTCCGCGCGCAGGGGCGAATCAACATCGACCGGCGCAGAGGAATCTTTTGCCGGCGATCCGAGTGAGTCGTTTTCTGCGGCGCGAAGCGATCGAGTTCCGCCGCCTGTCGAGCCCAACAGAGCTTCGACCAGGCCTGCCTCTGTGCGGGGAGGATTCTCACCCGATCTCGCGAGACCGGAAGCTTTGACACCAAGGCAACCACGCAATTGGCCTCCGATCCTCCCTCCTGAGCCGGGGCTTGTCGCAGACCCTCGCTTAGCGGCATCGCTCGACACCGCTCCCTCACGATATAACCTGGCGGCTATTGCGTTCGTCTTGGTGCTCGGGGTGGTGATCGGAATCTTGTCGTACGTCTACAAGCGCCAAGCGGGTGAGTCATTGATTCGCTTAGGAGAACGCATCTCGGGCGATACGCATTCCCAGCCAGCCGCGCGAGCAGCTGAGACAACTCCAAATCCTAGTGTCGAATCCCGACCGGTCAGCGGAACTGCCTCCGATCGGCAGGAAAATCACGGGCCGCCCGTCGAGGCGGCTCCCAAATCGCAGCCACAGGGCGCGGCAGAACAACCAGCCGGAGTCCCTTCGCCAGAGTCGGGCCGCGAGGCTCTGGTGCTCGAGACGCGCAGCCCCGAACCATCGAGTGCGGGACCGGCGCGAAAAGCTGCAGCCGATCGAACGGCGAGAATGGCTGAGCGGGGCCGTGCGGCGCGCGAGTCTGATGACAACGGAGAAGCTGACCTCGCACTTGCTCGCAAGTACTTGCGCGAAGGCGGGGGCCCAGGAGCGAGCGCCGCGGCAGTACAGCTGCTATGGTCGGCAGTTCAAAAAGGTAGTTCTGGCGCGGAGGTAGACCTGGCGGAGCTTTACCTCCGCGGCAACGCCGTGCGAAAGAATTGCGAACAAGCGCGTGTCCTGCTCATGGCCGCAAACAACAGGAATAACGCTGACGCGGGAGAGAAATTAGCCCAGCTGTCCAGGTACGGATGCAAGTAACCTTCAGGACTATGCTGGCGCCTCAGCTCCTTTGGAATCGCTTTGAAATGACCACAGGTGATTCCAACGTGCATTCCGAACGTGCGACCTGGAGCATCGAGCGCTCCGAGCGCCGGTAGACCGAACCCGGTCCATTCGTTGACAGGGGCCGGCCGAGAAAAATCGTGATCAAATCCGCGCAAGTCGTCGCCTCATTGGGACTTCTGATGGCCGCAAGCGGACAGCGAACTTCCTCGCGGCCCGATGTCCCGGCAAACCTCGAGGCTCCGCGAGGGGAGCGGGTGATTCTGAAAGCATCCGCCTCCGGATCTCAGATTTACATCTGCCAAGCGGGCGCAGACCAGAAGCTTTCCTGGGTTCCGAAAGCTCCGGAAGCGGAACTTTTCGACGGGCACAGAAAATCCATTGGGCGCCATTATGCTGGGCCAACGTGGAAGCTCAACGATGGAAGTGAAGTGACAGGAAAGGCCATCGCCCGACAGGACGCAACCGATGCGGACTCGATTCCCTGGCTGCTGCTGACTGTCACCGGACATTCAGAGGGCGGCACCCTGAGCCGTGTGTCGACAATTCAGCGAATCCACACGAAGGGCGGGCAGCCCCCCCAAGCAAGTAGCTGTGCCGAATCGAAACGAGGTACGGAAACCAGGAGCCCCTACTCCGCCGACTACTATTTCTACGCTCCGGCACGTTGAGCTCCGCACCTCTCCCTTCCGAGTGCCGCCCCCAGGATTCCTCGACACAATCACAGGAGAAGAACAGGGCCCTCGACCCTGTTCGCACAGATTCAGCGCAATCCGCGACAGGCCGACGATCCGCCCATTAGCCAATCCCCAGGACGCCGGACGCAGGCCGCAGTCCCAACGTTAGGCCTTTTGCCGCCTCGCGCGGAAGGCCCCTCGAGCGACCGGAGTATTCCGCTACGCAAATCACTAGAAACGCCCGACACCACCGAATTCATCAATCTGGCACGGTTGGCGAATGGTTAACCGCCTGTCCTTATGGCCAGTAGTTAGCCGGGAGCGCGATCCATATCCTAGGTTAGCGACGGATGCTACAGCAGTTGGCTTCGCGGCACTTGCGTCACTGAGGAACGTGATGAAGCTCATGGAGGAGTCCCGAGACATCGCGGGCTCGTGAGGACACCGCATATCAAGACCGCCTCCGGCGCGGCAGTGGGGAACGGTATCAGTCCCCACCGACGCTCGAACTGGGGGCAACACGATGGGGTTCCTCAAATGGCCGCTCTTCGCTCCGCGCGCTCGACCGTCGATCTCAGACATCCCGGCCTTGGCTCGATCGCCGCTGGCAAGCGGCTTTCGTCGAGGCCTCCTGACCAGGGTCGGCCTTCTTTGCTGGCTGGCTTCTTCGCTCACAGCATGCGGATCAAGTACGAGCAGTCGTTCGGGCACTGCGACGCCAGACTTAACAGCCATTCAACACACCGTTTTCATCATTAATGAGAATCACACGTTCGACAACTACTTCGGCACATTCCCCGGTGCAGATGGATCGACCACCGGCATGGTCTCAGCTGGACAAATCGTCCCGCTCACGCAGATGTCGGACCTGTATGCAAACGACCTTTGTACCGATTGGGATTGCACCCTTTTGGCGATGGACGAAGGTAAGATGGATAAGTTTGATCTGATGATGGGTGTGACCGGTGGTAGCTTGACCGCCTACACCCAGGTGACCGCTCAAGGAATTCCCAATTACTGGGCATACGCGAATCATTTTGTTTTGGCCGACAGATACTTCACTCCCGTTCATGGCCCGAGCCTCCCGAACCATCTATTTTCCATTGCAGCCCAATCGGGTGGGGCGATCGACAATGGCGGTAACCCCGGCCCGGGTACCGACTGCGATGGCAGCTCCTGGGGGACGATCACGGTGATCGATAACAACGGCAAACGAACTCAGCAATCGCCCTGCTTTGATTTCCAAACCTTGCCGGACAGTCTCGAGAAAGCAGGCATATCGTGGAAATACTACGCGGACGGCGGTGGCTATCTCTCGACGATCAACCACATCCGCAACGGCCCTTTGTGGAAAACAAATGTTGGATCGCCCGAGCAGTTTGTTACCGATGCCGAAGCCGGACACTTACCGGCAGTGAGCTGGGTTTTGCCTCGGTTTCCCGAGAGCCAGCATCCCGGGAACAGTATTTGCGAAGGCGAGAATTGGACCGTCAGTGTACTGAACGCTTTGATGCAGGGACCCGATTGGGGTTCGACGGCCGTCTTCATCACTTGGGACGATTTCGGTGGGTTCTACGATCACGTTCCGCCTCCGCAAGTCGATCAATTTGGCTTCGGTCCGCGCGTACCACTACTTATTATTTCTCCCTTTGCCAAGGCGGGATATATCTCGCACACCCTGTCCGAACATTCTTCGATCTTGAAGTTCATAGAAACCCGCTATAAGTTGCAGCCGCTGACATCTCGCGACCGAGCGGCGAGTGACCTGCTGGACAGCTTCGACTTTGATCAGCAGCCGCAGCCTCCGCTCGTTCAGCAACCGCGCAAGTGCCAATGATCGATCGCCTTAAGATCCAGCGAAGCGACGGGGAGCAAGCCAACTCGCCCGCACACTCGACCGGAAAAATCAGGCGACTGCGCCCTCTCGGCGCCGCTCTCAAGCGTACCCGCTGCTAAACTACCCAGCGATCGGGAACCCGTTCCCAAGGTGCTCGGACGATGCGTTTGCCGTGGCCGCCGGTCGGTATTGAGGAACTCCTCGAGATTCCTGGGGAAGCGTGGTTTGGAGTGCTGGCATCGAAGTGCTCCCCCCTAGCAGAGAGGAAGGGTTGCGAACAAAGCAACCCGCTATCGCGAGGCAAGTGCCGAAGGAGGAAGCCCCTTGCGTCCTCTCCTGTTGAGTCCGAGCCGAAATAGGTGGGAGGCCCAACTTCGGAACTGGCCAGGCATTTATTGGACATGAATTCCTGCGAAGCAGGTGGAAGCCTTCAGGTTGCCGATCTTCTTGCCTGGTGCGAGCCATGCGGGCCCAAGAGAACTTCTATTTGTGATGACCTGCGATTGGCAGCAGTATAAAATCGTTAGGGATCGACACGAATAGGACCGTTCCCCTCGGTAGCGTAGGCGCGATTCTCTTCCCGGGGAGAAGGGCGCCAGACGAATCCCTGGGGCCATAGGTCTATCTGGGGGCGAGCAAAGGGATCGACGGCGGCAAGATCAACTCGAGTCTTCATCTTCCGCACGATCGCGGTTTTCAGCTCTTCGAACGAACACATTTCAGCAACACATCGGAAGGAGGCGCAAATCATGAGCAAGGCCAAATCGATTCCCGAGGGGTATCACACGGCGACGCCTTATCTGATCATCAAGGATGCAGCCAAGGCCATCGAGTTCTACAGAAAGGCGTTCGGAGCAACGGAGTTGATGCGAATGGCGCAGCCCGACGGTAGGATCGGGCACGCCGAGATCAAGATCGGCGATTCGCCGATCATGCTCGCCGATGAGTTTCCGGAGATGGGCTTTCGCAGTCCGCAGTCTCTCGGCGGCTCACCGGTAAGTTTGTATCTTTATGTCGATGACGTGGATGCGCTGGCGAAGCAGGCTGAAGCTGCCGGCGCGAAGGTGGTCAGACCGGTGAAGGATCAATTCTACGGCGACCGCTCCGGCAGTTTTGAGGATCCGTTCGGACACCAGTGGCACCTGGCAACCCACGTCGAGGACGTGGCCCCTGAGGAAATTCACAAGCGAGCCGCTGCCGCGGGCCGGTCCTAGCTGTCGAGCGGTTCAACCGCGGAGGACCCCTATCCCTTAGAGACAGAGCATCGATTCCGGCGTTCGATTGGGCGGTCTGAGACCTCGACGCGTCCAGCCTCTGAATTTGTGCGTAGGCGAAACAGCTGTTTGATCTTTGATTCCTGTGCAGAGCTGGGCGCGGCTCCGGCTTTTTTGCAATGCGTAGGCTTCGGGCAAGCGCACGCTACTGGAATCGCCCATTTAGGATTGTTTGCGCACAGGCGATGCATGAAGCTCTTGCCGCATCGGGGCCTGGGCTGGCGATTTCTCTACACCCCGACGAACGCGTTCTCGGGATGATGCAACGCTGGCCTTGAGGGGCGCCGCGTTCGGCTGTTTGATTGCCGCGCGCTCGAGAGCGTTCTGCACGTAGGGCGACCAAGAGATCTCGTCACAATTTTGAATCTTCTCCGCCCCACTAACTTCTCACGATTTCATCTGCGCCCCACGCACAGCCCGCACTCTGGCCGAAGACGAAGAGTCGATAGCAGCGGGTTCTAGTGCGCACAGACCTCTGGGCCCGGAATCGACCGGCAGTACGGGAGCACGATCACTTCTTTGGCCGGTCGCGTTGCGAAATACGGCACAACGAGAGACCATGGACGGCTATGCATGCGACACGAAGCACGGCTGCGGCGCGCCTGGATCGTCTCGAGATCACGTCGTTTCACCGGCAAATCATGTGGCTGCTCGGCTTCGTGTTCTTCTCCGAGCTAGGAGGGATCAACACCTTCTCGTTCGCGGCGCCAGCCATAATGAAGTCCTGGCAGCTGTCGGTTTCGACAATCGGGTTCATCGTTTCTGCGACGTTTATCGGGATGTTCTTGGGGGCGACGACAGGTGGCTGGTTTTCCGATCGGGTCGGCCGAAAAAGAGCGCTGATCCTAACGACCGTGTGGTATTCCGGGTTCTCGCTTCTGAATGCTTTTGTGTGGGGTCCAGCCGGACTATTCATCACGCGACTGCTGACCGGAGTCGGCCTCTCGGCGATGACCGTTGTCGGCATCACCTACGTCAGCGAGATATTTCCGGCCAAGCGGCGCGGGGCCTACCAAGGTTGGATCATGACGATCGGCCTTGTGGGGATCCCCGTAACCGCGTATGTGGCTCGGTTCGTAATTCCGATGGCTTCCTGGGGCTGGCGACTCGTTTTCGTCTGGGGTGCCCTCGGCTTGCTCTTCCCTTTGTTCGCGAACCGACTGGAGGAGTCGCCGCGATGGTATGAGAATCAGGGGCTGCTAGCTGAGGCTGACGACGTGCTCACGCGAATTGAAGCCCGGGCCCGGGCAGAATTTGGGGATCTGCCGCCGGCGCCGGAGACGACGCCGGAGACTCCGATCCGCGGGGGGTACGCCGACCTCCTAGCACCGGCCTACCGGTCCCGCACGCTCATGCTGGTCTCGGCCTGGGTCTGTCAAACGCTCGGGTTCTACGGCTTCATGGCCTGGGTCCCGACACTTCTCGTGGCACACGGCTTCTCGCTGGTAAACTCGCTGGCGTGGTCGTCAACCATTTCGATCGGAGCGGTGCCGGGTGCCCTCATCGCCGCCCTCATTTCAGATCGTTGGGAACGCAAATGGTCGATCACCACGGTGGCCCTGGTGATTGCGTTCTGCGGGTTGATGTATGGGACCACGTTCAAGACCGCGACCATCATCATCTTTGGGTTTCTCGTGGCGATGTTCCTGCAAACATTTGCGCCGCTCCTGTACGCCTACACGCCGGAATGCTACCCGACCCGGATCCGCAACTCCGGTGCGGGCATGGCGTACGGAGTGGGCAGACTTTCGAACGCGTTCGGCCCGCTCATCGTCGCTTTCTTGTTTAACCATTACGGATACAACAGCGTGTTCTCCTACATAGCGGCGATGTGGCTTTTGGTCGCCGTCATAATCGGCGGCTTCGGCCCGCTGACCAAGGGACGGACGCTCTCGTAGCGCAAGCGGTGATTCGAAACCGGATTTCGGGCATCTAGACCTCGCCGGCAACGTCCCGGATGGGCGACGGGTCAGGCACTCGAGACCCGGTGCTCCGGCCCTTGTTCGCGCGTCCTCGCCTGCTCAGAACTTGATCGATCATCTTGCCGGACAACCCGAGATAGTTTTCCGGGTTGGAGAGTTTGTTGATGGCGGCTCGGTCGAGATGACGAGAAACCTCAAGATTCGCGGAAAGAAGTTCGGCCAGCGGTCTTCCGGTTTCAACCGCCTTGCGGCAGATATCGTAGACCAGATCATGTGAGCGTTCGCGACCGAGATGTGGCGCCAAGCCCATCATAACAGCTTCGGACACGATCAAGCCGTTGGTCATGTCCAGGTTGGCGCGCATGCGCTTCTCATCCACCTGCAGACCGGGCAGCATCTGGCGGGCTTGGGAGAGCGCTCCAGCCGCGAGCAGGAATATCTCCGGCAGCGCGATCCATTCGATCTCCCATGGTCCGGTCGAGCGTTCATGATCCTCCACAACTGCCTCGAGCAAGGCGGCAACATCCTGGCGGACGACCGAAGTGCAAGCCAGGATGAAGTTGCAAGAGATCGGATTGCGCTTTTGCGGCATCGTGCTGCTCGACCCGCGTCCTTGTTGAAAGGGTTCGAACACTTCGCTGACTTCGGTTTGCATCATCAGCTTGACATCCGTTGCCACCTTCCCCAAGGTCCCCGTGACCAGGCCCAGAAAACACGCCACCTCGGCAAATCCGTCTCTTGCCGTGTGCCAAGCGATTTCAGGTTTCCCAAGTCCAAGCTCCTCGACGAGTGCGGTCTGTACCTCGAGCCCTCGGGTTCCGAGTGAGGCGAGCGTACCCGCCGCGCCTCCGAATTCGCCGACCAGGACGCGAGGGCGCAACTCGGCGAGACGTGCCCGATGTCTCTCAAACGCAGCCAGCAGCACTGCCATCTTGAAGCCGAATGTGATCGGAACGGCTTGTTGCAAGTTGCTGCGACCCGCCATCGGAGTGTCGCGATAGCGCTGCGCCAGGCCGGCCAGTGAGTCGCAAATCGCGTTTAGGTCGTTATCGATCAACGAAAGGGCCTCTTGAATCTGCAGGACAGTAGCCGTGTCGGTGATGTCCTGCGTAGTTGCCCCCCAGTGGGCCCATTCTCCGAGTTTGCCCGAACAGAGCGCGACCAGTTGTTCGACAACAGGAAGGACGGGGTATCCGACCAACTCGGTGCGCTTCTTGAGTTTGGCCATATCGAACTTGTTCACCTGGGCTTGCTTCTCGATCTCTTCGGCGGCTTCGCGCGGTATGATTCCAAGCGACGCCTCGACGCGGGCCAGCGCCGCTTCGACGTCGAGATATCGCTGGATCCGGTTTTCATCGGAGAACACGCGTCGCATCGCCTCCGTACTGAAGATGTCGCGAAACACGATGGAATCAATCGCTGTTGAAGCCATATTTCCTCCCCCTGTGCGCCGGTAAGACCCCTTCGATCTGCAATCGGCTTTCTCTCGCAACCGTTAGATCCTGCCGACGCGAGCGCGCAGACTGGTGCCGTACGTGGAATCTCCCAGGCCTGCAAGGCGCGCGCTGCATATGGCCCCTCATTCGTACGCTAGGTAGAAAGGTCCGTCAAGCGAGCGGGGCGGGGGCGGGACGTCTTGGATTCGCGTATTCTACTGCGAGGAGGATCATCACTGGGGCGATTAGAGAACCAATCGCAAAGAGCATGCACTCCGTTAGCAACAAAGAATTTGCGCACTGCAGGGGCTAACAAGGACTGGGAGGAGCGAATTTTTGAGAGAGATACATTCGCCTATTGGTGCGCGATCCGAGACTCGAGAATTGAAAGCCCGCGGACCGAAATGACGCCCCGGCATCAAAAAGCCAAACCTCGAGTTCTGAAAGCCGGGATGACGACGGCCAATCGGTTTTCTTCCCTATGGACGCATTCGGAGCCGTCGAGGATACTAGTCGCGCAGGAGATCCAATGGAGCGATCGAGAGTTCGGAACTGAGTTTCACCGTCTGGTTGTCGCCTTGCGAACAGGCAGAACTGGTGGTCGCAATCGTTTCAAGGCGACTTCAACGAACGTGGTCCCTCCCGCGTTCCTCAAACGGTCGTACGAGTTCGGCGGTCCCCAGAACCGCCTGGTGATCCTGCAAAACGCGAGGTCCATCGCGTTACGCATGACGGACTGACGGGAATCCAAACGCCAGAGGGCCAAGATGACCAAGGCCTGGAAACAGTTCGAAGGCCACCTCATCAACGAGGAGTTCCACCTGCGCCAGTACGTGGGTGGCTCGAGCGACAAGGCTGTGTTCCTTTCAGGACACGGTGAACGAAGACTTGAAACGGCTGCGATCAAACTGATTCGGGCGAACCGACGGAACGCCGAACTCCAACTCTCCCGGTGGAGACTGGCGGCGAACCTTTCCCATCCTCACTTAATCCAGATTTTTCAGGCCGGACGCTGTCAGCTGGGGAACACTGATCTGCTCTACGTCGTGATGGAGTACGCCGAAGAGGACTTGTCGCTGGTTCTTCGAGACCGACCA